>Ga0058701_10003417_pt1 | contig 12546 bp, 10 predicted proteins | sample AgamicOrMae_FD_97039 | JGI IMG/M metagenome (GOLD analysis project Ga0058701, IMG submission 97039) | Agave microbial communities from Guanajuato, Mexico - Or.Ma.e | ecosystem: Host-associated > Plants > Phyllosphere > Phylloplane/Leaf | place: Guanajuato, Mexico | collected 2012-06-04
GATCTTACCAGAGGATGAGCGCTTCGGATCGGAGGAGTCCTCGCCCATGGTAAATACGAAAGATGTCAATGACATAGCAGTACCTCTGTCCATAGCTTTATGTAAAGAACTGTATCAAAAGTTGAAGCCAAGGCGGTTTTCGAGAGGAATATTATTCAAGCTGTCCAGGAATATTGTTAGTGCCCTACGAGATGCGCTCACTGAAGCATGTTCGCCGGAAGTTGGGTCGCCGAGTGTTGGCGGACCTATCAAGGGCGGCGAAGTCGTGACCGAAGATGCACCAGAGTCGAAGTTTACACCTGCGAAGATGCCTGAAACTTGTCGCTCCGAAGATCGCATCAAGACAGAGGAACAGCTTGGAAGTACCGGTATTCCACAGCCTTCTGCAGAGTCAGTGTCGTGGCCGGAGAAGGATGTATGCTCATCGGAAGTTGCTAATTCGGTGAGTTGTAAATTTTTTTCCGTTACTGCGTCTAATTTTACGTGCTAGAAACACTTGAAAGGTACCTATTGGTTTGTTTCAAAGTAAGGATTGACGCCGACTTGCTATTATTTAACCCAATATGTCCACTTTCGGAAAAATTGAATTAATGAGGCGGCGGTGCTTTATCCGGATAGCTGGAACATTGAGCGTTTAACCTACTACTACATAAGGTATTCCTCCAAGATTAAATTGACGTTTTTCATGGAAGAGTATTCCCGAATCGAGTCAGGCGCCTTTTTACTGTCTGTAAGCTCATCTGTTGTTAAAAAAAAAGAGGCTTCGACTTGATGACGCAGTCCGTTGTCCGCTTTGAAAATGCACTTTGAAAAACAATAGCTCCTCACACTGGGCTATCCCATCATTGAAAAGAGGTCGGAGGGGGTTAGTTTACGACTTTTACGTTTGAATGACCCTTTACTTCGGGTAGGAATGAACCCACCAGCTATGTATTTTCGTATGCTTATTTTTCTCCTTTTTTTTTCTGTTGTGCAGGAGCACTTTTGCAATGGGAAGGCTCGAAGTAAGTTGCATCACGAAATCGGCTCGAAAAATTGGATTGCTACTTTCCGCTGTCGCAGCTTGATTTTACTTTCCCGATAGGGAAAGTATTAATGTGATTGTGATGAACTTCTTTTCAGTTCATCGTTGCTGGAATTGCATGGAATTTTTTTCAACGAAGGCAGTGCTTGGGAAGCATATCCATACTTTGTGTACAAAAGGATCTAAACACGTGATTGGCGAGTCCTGTTTGGAAGAAGAAGAAAAGCACTGGTATTGGTGCAATATTTGCAAAATTTTCCATCAGTGTTGCCAATATCCAGAACTATCTTCTCCTTTTTCATGACCGTTTTGTGATTATCAACGTATGTTCCTGACTGAGTATGCTACCTATCAATTTTAAGCTCAATAACTCCTGCCAGTGTGATAGAATTAATTGGTTTCGTGAGCGAGCTGTTGAATTTAGACTAATTATGATTTTTCTTCTTTTATAATTGTTAGATTATAGTATGGTTTTCATCGTCTTAGTTAAATTAAAGTGTCTTTTCCTTATAAAAACAATGATCCTTGCGGAATTTTTCATTATTATTTTGCTGCGCTCCCAGTCGAAACATCAGCGAGGTCTTTTTTTTTTTTTTTTATTTACTTAATTACTCCCCCAAGAGCCAAGGCTCCAATTTAGTGGGGGGTCCATTACATACATAAACATGGCGGCATAAAGCCAAATTCCAATATCAACAATAAATATCAATCCCAGTATCAACAAAACAACACAAGAAAAAGAAAATATCAAAAACTAAACAAAAACAAAACAATTTTTTAAATGATAGTACTGCATCTAGCAAGAAATCCGTGAAGTTATATTTTTGCACATGGTGTGTTCTTTTTACGAGATTTAAATATTTTTTTACAAAACGAGTGATAGAACATGATTTGTTTTCTTCATCTTTTTGATTCCAAGTTTTCTTGGCTCGCGTAAGATACGCGTACTTGATTTGCCTATTGTAGCGAGACAAAGTAATGACGACAAAGTTCCGCGCGTAACGCTCGCGTAACGCACCGCACTGCTCGGGTTGAAGTGTCCATGCGATATCCATGCCGAAATATCGATTCATTGAAAATACACAAATGGATATCCATGTGTCTATGCTATCCTATATCCATGAACCATGGACGTCCACTTAGGCATAATTAAGTGAATTGGTTTTTCAGCGTGGATATTCCTGTGGACATTGCGTGGATACTTCAACCCGCGTGCCTTGCGAACAATACACGCGCTTCGTGTTCGTTCGATAAGATCTCTTAGTATGTTAATGTTTCTCAAATTGACTTGGATCAACTGTGTACCTTGCCGAAACACTCGTTTCCAAATGATCAATTTAAAAAAATGAATTCTACCGTCCTTTCAGTGCATCGGGCGCTGCCTCGACGGTTCGTTAGACCCAATGCACCACACCTGGCTGAAACCACTTTACCACACAGCAACTTGTGAGTGTGTGAATTTCCCCGGAACGAGAAACCGATTTAGATGATATTTCGCGTTGGCCATCTCCAAGAAAGGATTTCACGTCCACGTAGCGGTGCGCCACCCTTTTATCTTAACAAGAGAGCTCTTTTTTCCAATTAGAACAAATCCCGATTTCTTAGCTTCCCTTTAACCAATCACCGTCTGCATTTTGGTGGAAATTCAAACTTAACTTTCCCCTCCCCCCGTAATTTGATATAGGAGCGCTTTTATGGCGCTGGAATCCGGATTTTTATGAAACATGGCTGAACACTCAGGTGAAGGTAATTAGCATTTTCTCTTGGCACACCACTATAAATGTCTATCAAGCTTTCAAACATCGAAGCAAGAATGCGCTGCTCTTGAGCTTTTAAGAAATTATGCTTATCAAGGCAGAGGACTTAGCATTTCTCATATTCTTTGTCCGCTGACAGAGGATTAACACGATGGGCTATCTTTTTTTGCTATTTTACCGAGCTCTTTGTCGCTTTATTTGCAAACACCGCTTTGTTGCTGTATGGGTGAACGAACAGTTAGCTGTTGATGCTTACTGGAGTGGTGGGGGAAGGCCCTTTCTCTTTTTCGCTGACAAGGTGTCTGTCTGTCCACGTTGCTGACGAGCCGCAACTCAGTTTTAGTCTACTTCAAGCAGCGATGTGATCTACGTTACCGCGATACCAGTTAAAAGAAGCGACCTTTGTTCCCTGAAAGAGGTGTAGTGCAAGTGCAAATAGTGAAAGTAGTCCCGTTAGTTTACCGGTACCGTCCACCCCCTACCCCCACACACGTTTTCACGGCCAGCCTTAGGTTTGCGGAGTATGTTTGGGTAAGGTTAGTATGTATAAAAGAGTATGTAAGATATTGTGATTAAATCTGGAGGACTTAAACTTGTGCCTGCCTACTATTCAGCAGAGTTCTTAACTCGAAAAATTAGGGTCACTCATTTCTTTAACATTGTCCGACCTTTACCAGTCGTCGAAGACTTCATCTTGAGTTCGGAAAAAAATAGGATGTTTCCTATCCATTCAGAACACGAAAAATTCATCAGGCCTATTTCGAGTATAGACACCGAAAGTATGGAACGTGGCATACTAGGTAAACATAACACGTCAAAGAAGATAGGCGAAACGGGATTTCCCCATCTCCATGTACGATAAAATACTGGGAACCAATCGCCACTGGCAAGTCAGCTGAAACTGAAGGCGCGACTTATGAAAAACGATTTTTAGCAAAGCTATTGGATACAATTTCATCGATAATGGTCTTGTTGTAGATAACAGAGGTAACTTGAGCATTCTTTGAAAGTTGATTGCTGATTTAAATTAGGGTGTGAGTATCGAAGAAATTCGCGCGCATAATTGTGATCAGACTTCAACGCTTGCATTGTATTTCGGTCTTAAAAACTGATCTACAGACATCTGGATTTCAAAGGTTTGATTTTCCTGAGTTACCCTGGTTCGACCTTTGATAATTCTTCGTATGTCTGTCGTTGATCATCGAAGATAACGGCAAACAGCGCGTACTAACGATATATAGAAGAAAAAAAATCAGTCTTGTTTGGGCTTTTTATTGCTCCGTATGTTTTGCCGCTCCCAGTCAGACTTTGTTAGTTGATTTTCTTGTAATATTGTTTTTTGTTTGAAGGCTGCTTAGGAAGTATGTCTTTTTTCAATCCAAACATACGCATCAAAGAAGAAAGATTTTCTGATGATGAGAGCGAAGGGACTACGGTGGATGAAGAAAAGGTTTTTCTCGAAGGAGCTATCAAAGTTGAATATTCCGTCGAAAACACGGAAGTTATCAGTAAGCGCTTGTTCTTGAGAATTTTGAAACCTGTTATCAAAAAAATTGATTTTTCTCTTTTTTCTGTATTGCAGATTTACAGGACGCGCAGCATGCTCTTAAATTTCATGAACTTGATCAGAGACATCATAAACGAACAACGTCAAATGCCGCAATACCCAATTTTATCAAGGCTCCAGAGATAAAACACAAGGAACTCTTAAAATCCGATGATCATGAATTTCGACGTCCTATTAAACAAGAAAAAGTAAGAATGAATGTTTAGAAATACTTGATTCAATTTGCAGCCCCATCGTTCGCTCTTCCCACTACAATGACTCTGTCTGCCAACCTACCGGTGCTTATCTTTAGTTTCAATTCATTATTTATTTTAATCATTCCCTCTATAGTTAAACACTTAAGACCGTTGGGCATGATAAACTCACAAGGATATGTGATTTATCTTCTTTTTTTTTCAGGCGTCAGAACATAATCAAGGAAATCGGAATGTATCCCAAAAAGCAACCTCGCAGTAAGCTTCGTTTACTAGACTTTGAATCAATGTTGGATGCCTTATAAACAAAAAGAAATGAATTTTCTTCACTTTTATTTTATTTTCAGAGTCGTCGTAAACCACTTCGAGAAGTCGGACGGTTCTGAAAGGCGAGACAATGCACAATGTAAGGTCCTTGAGTCATCCACATTAGGCTTTTGTAACGTTCGTCTGAAGGGACTCCTCGGCTCATTGTTTAACTCACGCCTGGAAGAATACATTCAACTAAATGTATTCCTCCATGACACTAGGCTCTTGATAAATACGGTAGGAGGAGGTGAGCGCCTGCAGGACATGGTATAGGCAACAGCTGCACATCTGTGTCGCGCGTGTTGCCTATGCAGTCGTTGTCAGGCTCTCCTTGTTACTTGTTACACTTTTGAGAGAAGTTTAATGTCTTCTAGGTCTCCGCGAGCAGACATTTTCGAGAACAAAGGCTGATGCTTCGTGTCAAACAGACGATAATTTGGCGGAGACTACGGACGCTGGTTCTCAGACGTCTGATCCAAAAACAGCTGATTTCGGATGTCAAACAGATATCATTCCTTTATCGGATGGAACTGTAACAAACCTTCAGGTCTTTCCACTTATTACTCCGAGACTCAACGCAGAGCGACCGATGGACGCACAGGAGGAGGTGAGACCCCTGGATTTGCGATTAAATGTGCCGGACCGGAAAGAAACCGCTTCCAAATGTGTCCAAGATACATCACAAAGTGCAGTTACATGCATGATGAGAGAAGTGCAGGGCCGCATTACTAAGGATGTTGGTGAAGGATGTAAAGTGGATACTCCGCGAGAAACGATCACTGATGGATCACAGGCTCCTTTGCAGTCGAAAAGCATTTTGAAAGAGCCGAACATATCAGTCCACAAAGAGAGTGTTCCCAAAAGTGCTCAAGATACTTCACAGGAAATAGTTGCAGACGTACCGGTATTGAGGGTGAATGAAGACCAGGGCCGCATAACTGAGGTTCTTCTCAAAACTTTTAAAAAGGAGCCCTCAGAGGAAACGGCCCCTGATAGATCGCAAATGCTTTTGCAATCGGAACAGTCAAATGGGTCATTGCAAAAGGATAGTGTCTCCAAATGTACGTCTCAAGATACTTTGCTGGAGACCGTTGCGAAGAAGAAAGTAGTCCAGGTCAGCACCATCGCAGAAGAACTTCGTAAAAGGTTCAAAGAGATGAGTCCAGTGAAAACCAGTGTTGATGGGTATAGAGCGAAATCTCAGTCAAGCCAAGTTATGAAAAACCGAGATTCACGAGAAGAGGTCGTGAAACGGTCTTGGGAAAGACAGCGGATGTCTCCGCATAGGAAATACCGTCCGTACTATATGGCTAAAAGCCACCAGCGAAGGCCACAGAGTAGAAGTCCTCCGAGAGATAGGTACACGATCAGGGTATCGGTGGAGTCAAAAAGGAGACGGGACCCAATGCCCAGGAAAGACGAAGCTCAGCCCTGTAAACGTCGTCGAGAAACTGAGAGAATTGTGAGGATGGAAGCTGTAAGTGCGAGGAGAAGTCGCTCGAGAGATCGTCGGCTTTTTAGTCGCCATCGGGTGACTAGGTCTCCTGTGAAAAGGGCGCGTTCCCGAACAAGGCTACAAGCGGAATCAAGAACCGCAAGGAGTCCCTCTACCGACCGATGTCGTAAACTTGAAAATACCAAAGTTTCGGCGACGGAAAACATTGCGGTGGTGTTAAATCCTCGTGGTGAATCTCAGGGAGAAAGTAAAAGGGAAATGGAGAGGTTGAAATTGGCCCTGGTACAGTTACAGGTATCAGCTCCGGAGATGCTCGCAAAGCCGATAGGTGCTGCACGTGAGATTGAGGAGGAGAATGCCCTTTGCGAACCTCAGAGAGAGAAGGTCGAGGCTGCAACCTCCGCTGAGATGGAACGAGCGGCTCCGTTGCAAACAGAGACGCTCCCCATTGCGACCGCGAAACCAGAGTCACGCAATTCAGAGAGCTCGCCTGGTGAACCTCACAATCAGGGAACAATCGGAAGAGAGGAAGAGGAAACACCCGCTGAGGACAAACGGACCGCGCCTGAAGCAACACAGGATCATTCTATGAAATCAGCTACTATCGTGTCGGAGAATTCTGAGCATTTTTCAGGCAGGCCTTCCGGTAAAAAATGCAAGCCTATCAAGATTGTTCTGTCTAGAGTGAAACGAGTGGTGTTAGGGCAAACGCCAGAGGCGCCCTTTGCAACAACCTCCCCTGCAGTGACAGAGACTGTGAGGACTTCGCCTCAAGCAGGCGAAGAGGTATCTGATCGGGGAACACCTTACTACGTGATCAAACAAGAGGTGCCCGAGCAAACTCAGACGCTCTTGGAAGAGGGCAACAGCACAGCCGCGGAAGAAGCGCCAAGCGAATCCTCTGGATTATTGAGTCGCGGGTTCCAGTCCACACCATCCACAACAAAGCCAGCAATGCCGACGCAAATGCCGCAAGCGGCTTGCAATGCAGTATCGGAGACTGCTGAGAATGGCCATGAAAGCTCCAACGAAAAGACGAGAGGGGATTTAGAGTTGCTACAATCCTGGCTGGCTTTGGTGCAACGAGCTAACTCTGTGCTAAGCGCAATGCCAGAGAAGCTGTCGCCGTTGGCGTCAGATTCTTTGTCGGGGTCTGATACCGCTACACCAACAGTTCCTCAGAAAATCCCCTGCTTAGACACACCAGAAGTGGACCCCAATGCCTTTGATAGTCATCCAAAACGGGAACCAGTACCCGAGTTAGAAGACGAAAGGGTCCCACAGGAGGGGTCAGTAGATGCCTCGATAGGTAAGACGTCATTTCAAGATGCTGTAGCGGTTCCAGAGGGTCATGGGAAGACGTCGGAGCCAGAGATTGAAGCGGTGTCTAAAGTTGAGTCAGATATGGCACCCGAGACGGATGCTGAGATGGAGTCGGAGGCGGCTCAGAATAAGGTACGTAATTAAGTAGTCCATAATTACGATTAATATTAATTTCGAATCGTCGTGCGCACCGTAGCTGTCAGTTCGCTCCATCGCTGCTAGGTGAAAGATCAAATCTGGTGAAATGATTTGAGCGGTTTCTGTGTTGCTGTTGCTTTTACCATTCTATTGTAAAAAGGCCTCGTAGGCCTGATCAGGCTAATCAGGCATTAATCAGACACCGATCAGAGGTCTGAGAAACTGATCAGTCTCTGATTACTCCTTTGCACTGGTGCTTTACAAGATTGTACAGCGGAGGAGCAATTCACCTATACCTCACGCGGTAATGCTCAACTGTATTTCGATCACAATACTGCGCAACAGGGACGCACAATAAATCACTTTGAATTGACAATTTTTTTCGACGTAATTTCGACATATCGTGAAATCGAACGGAGTTTCTATGCAGTTTATTTATGCTCTTTGAGATAGTGTGTTAAACTTGGGTTCAGGGGATGGGGGGGGGGTAGAAGGCCCAAGATTTGTCCCTTTCAAAGAAACTATTGGGAAATGAGTAACTTCGATGATGAAAACTCAGGTGTGATGGAACCATAAATAATAAATGTCACACTAGCGCTCTCTCAAAACTAGCTATTAATTACAAGGGAAAGGAAAAAAATGCTAATTATTCCTTTTTTTCTTACATCACAGGTCACTCCGGCAAGAGTTGGCACGAACAACCCAGGTGAGTGCATACATCAAAAATATATGTATTTTTTAAAATTTTGTTATCAATCAGTTATATCTGAATACCCATATCACCGGATAGATTCTGAAAGCTTTCCGAAACTATGGTGCTGCTTACCAGTCTATCCTTGAAATCAGCCTTGCTATGGCTATGGCGTCTTTAGTCTCAACGCCGCCCAAAATGGTTCCTCGCCGGAGCGATTCTAGTTTGGAATGATTATCACTCCAAACAAAAAATGTTTCCCTGGTCGAACTGTCCGTAGCACGGATAATTCGACACGGACATCCACATAGATATCCCCATGAATATCAATTCATGTAAATGGTAGTGGGTGCGGGCATCCAAACGGATATCCTCGCCCTGTGACCATTTTCTTGGATATCCACACGGATATCGGTGCAGATGTCCGTGTCGAATTATCCGTGCTATGGATTTTTCGACCAGGGTTTTGACTCTTTTGAAAAATCGCGAGATATTCCATCATTCTTGGAGGCCTTGTTCACTCTTAAGAAAGTTTACTGTCACTCCTGATAGTCTTCCGCTCGTGTAGTGCAAGGGTTCCAATGAAAAGTAACAGAGAACATCCGCCCGTAAAATATTTTTTTATTTTTTTTCTTTTCCCTTGTTTACTGTGCCTTCTGGTATCAAACTGCGTTGTAATCAGTGTTTCCTCGAGACAACTATCATTTTTGTTACAAAACAAGGGAAGTCTAAAGATCTTACGCCATTCCGACGTCAGTCCGACGTCGAAGCGACGTCCAAGCGACTATTTCATCGAAATGTGGTCGAACTTTAAGAAAAAAAATTCGTCGGTCTTAACCAAGGCTTCGATCTTTTCTCCCTTCGCTTCGACGTCGAATTGACGTCGACTGACCATTCCTCACTGGGATTCCAATCACACATACTAAAAAAAATGAAATCTCAATTTTCAGGTATCCAGTGTAATATATGCAACGTAACGTTCCTCTCGAGAAACTCGTATGATGATCATCGTCTAAAGAGGCATCGAATACCGGTAGTTTGTGGAAAGCCACCACGACGAGAAGCCTATAAGTGCCCACGGTGTTTGAGAGGTTTTCAATGCAAAAAAAGTTTCATCGGACACGTTTGCTACGATGTCACTTATTACCGCCAGCTTGCCTCTCTTTACAATAGGCTTCTTTGAGTCATATTTCAACCAATAAAGGGCGCTACTGATTTCCCCTCGACAGTTTATGATTTCATGACGAAGAATTGTAAACCTCGTCGCCATTTTTTCCCCCAAGCCGTTTAGACATAACGCGTTTTCTTAAAATATCAGTGGGGAAAATATTGTTTTTGGCCGTTGTCAGGACGTATACTCTTTTGAAATACGCGGTTTTCGAAAATTCTATAGACTTTCCGAATCGACTCTCGTCGATTAATCGACGAGAGGTGCAGTATAGCGGAGGATAGGCCAATAACAAATTATTTCAAAGACCATTTTCTGTATTTTGAGATTGGGGGCCCTGTGAAGCAGGGAGGACTCCTCCCTGTGTGAAGTGAACCGGTGTTCCCCCTATGAAACAGCTTTTTCTCAAAGAGTGCCTGGTATACTTGAGTTCAGGACACTACCTGGTATCTGTGATGGGCCCCAGCTAAAACTTCCTCTGTTCTTTGTCAAACACTTTGAACGTTTTCTGAATAAAATGTTTGCATTATTTCTGTCTCTTTAGTGTTATCCTTGAAATTTTTTTGTATGCATAAAACTTACTACGTTGCCTTATTTTTCCCCCTTTACTCCAGCGCCGCGACCTCTAAATTCGTTCACACTTAAGCGATTCTTTTGAAACTTTCCGCCGAGAACGAACATTGTGTTCCTCCCGCCAGCCAATCAAAAGAATCATAACGCCTTCGGCTAGAGCCGAAGCAGAGCCGAAGCTCTCAGTGGGTTTTGCATCGGTGGCTCGATTAAGCCGATCCTCTCCTGCGTGCAGAAACTCCATGGATTTTGCTTGAACCCGGCGCGGGACGTTCTGCTAGAATGTTAAGAGTTTGATCATGTCTGGATATTTGTGAATGTGTTGTATTTTTTACAACGTTGATATATTCTTCAAAGACTGTGAAGGAACTTCCATGAACTGCTCAGGAGCACCTACCTCCGTAAGTCTCCGTAAAATATTTACATTGTTTGCATCACCATAACCTACAACCTTGTGCCCCTTTTTTGCCGAAGAGTATCAATCATAAGTAAACTCCTTCAATAGATGTTTAAGTTACAGAGCTGTCGAATTCTTCCTTAGGACAAGGCAATCCACACGTCAATTCTTTTCTTTGTATTTCACGTGTTCAATTCGAAATTCAGCGTTATCAATGAGGTGGTGGCCATTCGCTATTGACATGATATCTTCGCAATTCTTCGATCAAAACAAACTTGAAGTTTGCCCCAGAGAGAAATTTATACATCAGAGCTAAATTTTTGTGTGCTTTCAACAGCTCTGACCGAGCAAACATTCATTCAAGCTGTGTATGGTGTTTTGATACCATTCACAGAGGGCCCCTTAAACCTATCATTTCACTCATTACTTTTATGCCCAGTTTTTTATTTTGCAAAACATTCTCACAGACTGTGATGAATGTTCGAGTAGTTCAGTCATGAATGTGAGAAATGATATTGATTCCTACTGCCTTTAATGTGTTACTATTGTGTAGACACACTGTTGTTGAGAGGATGGATACAACAGAAATGCCTTCATAACAGTCATAGTTTTTCCTTCATTCCAATGCTTGTATCACTGGATTTGTCATATTTTGAGATTTCCCTACAGACATGTCAATTAATGTCCTGAACTCTTATTTAACAGCTTTACTGGAAGATATGTATTCATGAGACTCATGAGAAATGAGGAGGAAGGCTGTTGTGGTGTTTCCCTTCTGAGTCAAATCCCAATTTGAAGGAGTGGTGCTGAAAAGACTTGTTTAATATTTTTTATGAAAATTGCAAATAAAAAAACTTGTAGTAACATTAATCACCATTTTCTTTCTTCATCTTGTCAAAAGAGATGATCTGAAAGGGTGATATAGTGACTCCTTTCCAAATCAAATCCTCATTTTCAGGGGTAGAGAAGACAAAAATTTTTGTTTATTGAATTTCTGTTCACATTTCATCTCTGTGCATTTCATCAAGTTAGAATAAAGACTCTCATTACAGCATTCCCATAGATGTTTTTAAGTTATAACTAGTTTGATTGTTCAGATATTTGATGCAAGTCTACATGATGAATACATAGGCCTATGATGGGACCTGAGACATTCATGTACACTGAATCCCTAAAAAGCAAAAGTAACTTGGCATAATTTGATTTATTCAGAGAGTAGACAACATCAGCCTTTCTGATTATGTTGACAAGATGAGGCGGGAACAAACTATTTGTAGTGTAACCACTGATTTTGTATTCCCAATTTTCAATAAATGTTATGGACAAGTTTTTGTTTCCTCTACCCCTAAAAAAGGCTTTGATTTTGAGGGGAAATACCAGATGATAATCTGTGAAAATTCAAAGAAATTCAGAGCAAATTCTTTCTTTCCAGCCTTTAAGTGGAAATCTCCAAATAATTATTTCCTCAAAATTGGTCTAAAGTGTTCATAAATTTCTTAGTCATTTTGAAACATTTTCAGGATTATGTTTTGTTTTATCCTGATTGCATATTGACTATGCTTTGTGAAAAATCTTACCCTGACAGCATGAAGCTTAAACATAGATGAAAGAATTAAAGAGTAAAGTGATTTGATATCATTTAATAAATTGCTATTAATGTACTACATGTACTATTTTAGGCAAATTTTCAACTACCCTGTATCTGTGCTGTATTTCTAAAAAGACAACATGAGACTGCACTTTATCCATTACCCTTTGTACCGTGGTGCTGAAGTTTATCTATGGGTTTCAAAACAATGTTTGCAAGCTAATAGATTTTTTTTATTTGATTTTTGAGGCATTGGTTCAAGTTAATTCAGTTTCTCCTTGTGAAAAAGAATAGTAAAAACTGAGATAAAAAAAAACTACTGTTTGGGCATGCTTAACTGCAATAAATCGAAAGAGAGCAAGAA
>Ga0058701_10003418_pt1 | contig 12543 bp, 13 predicted proteins | sample AgamicOrMae_FD_97039 | JGI IMG/M metagenome (GOLD analysis project Ga0058701, IMG submission 97039) | Agave microbial communities from Guanajuato, Mexico - Or.Ma.e | ecosystem: Host-associated > Plants > Phyllosphere > Phylloplane/Leaf | place: Guanajuato, Mexico | collected 2012-06-04
AATAATCGCACCTCGGATGAACCTCATCGGTTACGATATCGCCACTGCGCAAAGCTACATAAGAAAGTAAAGATTTTCTTTAAGTACTTACGAGCACGACAAGACATCAGTGAGTTAGGAGGTATAGTGAAAGTGCCGCCACCTAGCGGCCGAGCTTTAAACTACGTGTCATAGTGAATACCCTCGGTATATTCACTTTCTGCTATACTATAGGCGATAGTGGGGAGAGAGCAAAGGGTTAATAGCCTAAGAATGCATATCTCTAGGAGTCACAAAACCTGACATGAATAATTTGTACATCCTCATTTCGTTTAGTATTCGCTTACAAAATATTCCTCATAAAATATACAGTGTTCTGACCGCTTAAAAACTTCGTAGAATTTGACCTTCACGGGCGACGAGTAATGAATTCACCGGATTTCTTCGGACTCTTATCCGATTTATACGATATCCACGGATACTACTAGGGGATTTTGTGTAGGTCACATCAATTGACCTAGCCATGCATTTTCAATGGATATTCTCACTTGTTGATAAGAGCGTAGCTGCGCTTTGATCGGAACCGGTATCTTGTAGTCCTCCATCTCTTTCGGATTGAAGAGCTGGCTGATGAAGTAGCGCTCCTTGTCTTTCCTTTGGGTGAGCTCCTTGCTCATCCCCGGCGGGTCCGGAACGCTGCCGTCGAGGGGCATCAGCTGGATCAGCGTGCCGAACGCTTGCGTACCGCACTGACGCACGTACTTGTCCTGATCGCTCATCCGACCTGAAAAACAAAGTTCTCATACTTCATCAAAACGCTCATCCGACTTGAAAAACAAATTTCTCATACTTCATCAAAACGCTCATCCGATCTGAAAAACAATTTCTCATACTCCATCAAAACGCTCATCCGACTTGAAAAACAAATTTTTCATACTTCATCAAAACGCTCATCCAACCTGAAAAACAATTCCTCATACTCCATCAAAACGCCCCTCTCTCTTCTGAAAGTATAAATAATTAGCGATTTCAATCCTGCGAATATTGTCTAAAAAGATAATTCCCACTCATAAGAGACTGAGGATAGGGGATCAAACGATTAATCTCAGTTTCTGAAGGGAATAGGTTACGTTAGGTTACTTTAGCTGAAGGTTACTTTAGCTTAGGTTACTTTAGGTTAAGATAGGTTAGCTTTGATAAATTGTAATTTAAGTTCAGTAAGCCACCGATTCAAGTTATAGAATTAGTGATTGCGAGCTGGTTTACTTACCGAGAACATGAACGATCAGTACGACGACGTAGGGAACGATATCTGTCTGCATTTTGTCGATGATGCAGACGAGCGCTTCGATGGCGCCCTGGCGCCAAGCGTCGTTGCTCGTGGCCTCCAGCATGGGCAACACCTCCGCGACGAAGTGGTTCATGACGACTCCCGGGGACAGCGCGGCCATGGCCGCGAAGCACCGGGCCGCCAAGTGACGGACAGCCATGAACGGGTGCTTCAGAAGCACGCTTAGTTTCGGCAGACAAGTCAACACCTGCAACACATCCATTATGGTGAAGGTGGAGTGCTTGCTCACACTAAAAACTCTACATCAATGAACTAAATAAAAACTAAATAAAAATAAAAACGAACAAAAATTGGTAAATTATGACTATTAGAAAATTTTCTCTTGGAGAGGAAAACAATCGCACGGTTGCTGCGAAATAGCCGAGAGGCAAATCCCTGATTTTTTTTTCAGAGCGATTTCAGGATGGCGACACCGTTATTCTGATTTTTGACAATACAAAAAATCAAGGTTTGGTCACTTTTTTTTGTAACAAGAAAATTACTGTGGCTCAAGTTGACCTCGATTTGCCAAAAAGTTAGCAAAACCTAGGTCTGCAAAAGATCTAGCTTTGGTTGAACTGCCAAAATACCCAAGTTTAGCTTGGATCTAAAAGGGTATGTTAAGTCAAGTTCAGTTCGAAACAATATAAATAACTTTTTCGGATAAAAATCAGAAATTCAATTTTTCCAGGGAAATGATATTTTCTGATTCTTTTCACAAGCCTGTAAAATGTTGGTTGGAGGGCGTCGCGTACCTCGTGGAGGAGACTTTTGTCCACCGCATCTGCCGTGACTTCCAGGACTTGCAGATATCCGATAAGTTCCTCTGCGGCCGTTTCGTTGGATAAGGAAGACGAATCTAAAAGGAAAACGTTTTATTTTAGAAGCGCACTTCCAAGGAGTTGTTGAAAATCCATAAAATCAAACCCACATACACCGAAATAAATTCTACGTGCGATTAAATAGCGTGCAACAGAGAAGGAAAGTTTGCAGAAAAAGAATTTTACAGACCCAGCGTTGCCTGATTTCACAGACGAATTCGACGCAGTTACTCGGTCCGTGCCCCAGTAGTTCTCAGAAATATCCTTTTTAATATATGCAATGGTACGAACTGGGAATAATTCTAAGAAATAAATCGAACCGTTGGTAGGCAAAAGCATCTATCAACCATCAAAATCCCTGCGTGAAATGTTCCTTGAATATCTATTAAAATTCTGTCGTTATGCTTCTAGCACTATCCATTCTGCCTGAAAACGGTCCACACTTTCAGACTGCGCGTGATTGTGACATGAATGCCGGGCGGGCGGGCGGTTATAACAAGCTGCTTAGCTGGCTGTATGTTGTAATTCCTCTGCACTTACGAGAGGAGCATTCGGAGCTCGGGGAACAACTTCTGCCTGTGGTCTTGACATGCGGGCACACGCTGATGAGTCTCCGGATGTGAAAAGGAGGCGAAGGCGCTACAGAATACCACTAAGTTTAGCATGCATGCTCTTGGTGCTCTGAGTCTCCACAAGGCCACCACCAAATCACCATCGAGTTGGTTACAGGAAACAACGAGAGTAGTAAGTAAGAAGAAACTCTCAATAAAACGGACCAAACAAAATACTCTCTAAAAATGGTTCCCAAAATGTGCATGAAGAGCTACACTTGATTTCTTGCCCCGAAAAGACCCTATCGAATAGTGCGTTGAAAACCAAAACAGAGAGTTGTCGGTGTTAGGCATGGTAAAATATGCTTTTTTCATTCATCGGAATTGTCAAAAGTTTGCCAAGCGTGAAAATTAAACTTGTGTTTGAAAGCGGTGCACTTTTCTTTTGCCGATTAAAGCCCTTGAAGCGGTAAAAAATAATTATTTAAAAACATAGACAATTTATTTGGTAGGGAAGAAAATTAAATGGTATACTTGAACTGGTTGAATGATTAAGGCAACGTTTAATTCCTGTTTTCGCTTAAAATTTACATACAATATTAGGAACGGAATTTCGTCATTGAATTGTTTAGTTAAGACAGACAGTTGGCATGAATGGGTTGATCCCGGAGAATCGGTAAGATATTTTCAAATATAATTTTGAAGGAGTCCAAAAATGTGGTTACTGTGCATCAATGGGTTAAGGATACTTATGACCGTTCGGCCTTTCCACAAATATTGCAGCGTAAGCTTAGAAATGACATAAAAAGGAGAGTTAATAATCAGGAAGAAGGAACTTCAACATGCCACGCAAATAGCACAGCCTTAGAGAAAGAGAATCGTCAAACGCCACTTATTTACAGTAAAAAAACAGGCAACTCCGAAATACTAAAAGAAAAAATAAATACTTATTAGTTTAAGGATTAAAAAGCAGAGCCCAACAGCATTCACTCTATGTAGGATGTGGCGCCTTACCCAGAGCTGCAGCGTCTACTTTCTCGACGATTTGTCCGATCATCAAGTCCCATAATTTCGGAAATTTTGTTTTGAGATCGGCGCCAAGATGAGATACAATCGCTTTCAAAGCAAAAATCGCTCCTCGTCGCGTGATTGCGTTTTTTCTTTGTTGCTGCAACAATCATAACAATCTTATTTCAGATACAGATTGAATAAAACTCTTGAGTTTACAACGTTTTTTCGATATTTTCGATTGAGCTTCTCCAGGCGTTTCGACGAAGAGGAATATCTTCGTTGCTCAACTTTAACCTCATCCAAACACCTAAACCACTGCTTATTTTTACATGCAAAAAAAAAAAAGAAAATACGATCAGTTCTAATAGGCAATAAAATTAAACGAATAGATCAACAGTCAGAATAAATCATAAATAATTAAATTATAGAATGAACCGATTGTCCACGTTCATATTTCAAACGTTTCCTTCGTTTTTTAAAAGCTCATTTTTTGACAGGGACATGAAGCTTAACCCATCAAAATGCAGGTCAGGAGAAAGTTTAAGCCGATTCGCATTGCCTGGTGTTTACTCACCGTGTTATCAGCTGGAGGAGGGAGTTCTTCTGGAGGCGGCTGGTGGAGAGGAGGCCTTCCGGGACCTCGGCCAGTTAAAGGGTTCACTTTCCGGCAGCTCGGTCCATCGGCAGCCTAAGAATAAGAAATCGGCTTTATTTTGCCTTCCTCGAGTAGATCATTTTTCGGGCTATTTAATAACTCTCGACCTAAAACGAATGTTTTAAAGAAAATAATCCCAAGAACAGAGCGTACCTTTTGTTGATTGATGAGTGTCAAAATACCGGAATAATTGCTAGAGTTGGCAGGCGTGGGAGTCGTATTTCGACTGTCAGTGCTTTCCACGCCGCTGTCATTACTGGTTCCTTCCCCTCCATTCGTCCCATTGGCCCCATTCGCCTGCAAAAAGAAAGCTTAAGATTTAAACGTCCTCTAAGGTGACGCGGTTAGTGCGCAACATAACCTCATCTGGTCACTAAGCGAAAATAATCGCTGAGAAAGTACCTGTATCCGGGGAGTAAATCCTGGATCGCTTTTGAGAAATAGACACAGTTTAGCGAGAACTTTATCATTCGGACATGGGTTCCGGCGGATGCACTTCTCCATGAGCTGAGCGAGATATTCTGCCGCCAAAATCTGTGGACAAGAACATTTATGCTTGAAACCAGTTCAAAGTACTCCCTATATAACAATGAGATTATTTAATAACGTATCTATACCCCACATTTTTGTAAAAAGTTTGGTATTTTTAAAAATGATACAACATTTGATACCTGAAGTTGTTCGTTTTCTTCTTTATTAATAGCTTCCAGCAAAGATTTGAACACTGGGTGGAGTTTTTCCGGTAGGCAGTTCAGGCTGATGACCGCTTGAGCTAAAGCGCTCTGAGTCCTGTTGAAAGAGGAACACGCTGTTAAACTGGAAGGTGGAATTTTCCACCTCAAGTGTTCCACCTTTCGTCGCCAAGCGAGGAGCGACAGCGGAGCGAGCCACAAACCAACATAACATAATTTAATCCTGGTTAACACGGTTAACTAACCTATACTAACGGTTGCTCTTTCCGTACAAAGGCGAAGCGGGGTGCTCGATAGATTACTCAAACCTAACCTAGCCCTCGCGGTTATGGCTCGAAAATTCTCATATTGAAATTAAAAATTAAGCCTTGGTAGAACACAAGAGGAAGAAAATTTCACTTTTGATTTACGATGGAGAAAGCCGCAATTCCCTAACAGGTTAGGAGAGTTAATTACTTACGAAATATTGAGAAGGGCTTGCTCAGAGCTGGTTTGGGTCACCGAGCGGACGATGTCTTGCTGACTCTCTTCAATAACGCTTATAACTTTGGGTTTGAGTTTGCAAGCCAGTAATACTTGATTAGTGATGTTGTTGGCAAATTGCTGTATTTGATCTAAAGTCAACACCTGACAAACAGAAAAAGCAAATAAAAATCACAGCATATTTTGGGCGGCAGAAGTCCTGCCCTTCGGCGGAGTGTCACAAAATAATAGCTCTTGGGAATCTAGTCTGGAATGGTTAACGTGAGCTTGCTAAGTAAGGGCAAGTCCCGATCCGATACAACCAATCTCGATAGTAATAATAATGTTCCTCCGATCTCGGCGATATCCTATAAGGAACAATCTATCAAGATTCTCGATAGCATGTCATTCTCGGTAGTGCGTTTCCTTCCTTGGATTACTTACTAGCGAGACTTTACTGTATTTTCAAACCAAGTTTAACTTAAATTAGGTATAAATCCACAACATTTTTTAAACCTACGCTCACTTGAGGGTAGGTACGTTTGAAAACATCGCTTAAGCGAATAAAATACGGCATTTAGGCAACTTACCCGTGATTTCGAGTCATAATCTGGAACAGGTACTTTGTAATGTTTCAGTCTAGCGATGAAGTCCCAAGTGTCTTGAAGCAGTCTTGTGTACGATTCTCGAATCTCGTCGAAGTAGAGGTTCTCCACGAGGCACTGGTGCAGCGTAGCGCTCAGGATCGGAGGGCACTTCAAGTCCGTCGCCGTCGTGAGGCCCGTCTCGCCGAAGAGCGGGTCTGGCTCGTGGCCCGCGCCGCCCAGCCGGCTCAGTCGGCCCCACTCCGCCATCAGCAGCCCCGCCACCTGCCGCTGGACACCTGACTTCGAGTTTAGATGCACGAGTAATACTTTGGAGTAGCAGTCCATGGGGGAGTCCACGTCGGGTGGGTACACGATACCCGGTGCCGGTAACACGACGTAACACGATAATAAACCTGTCAACGAGACAATAAAAAATTCTGGTAGTCTAACACTAATTTCACCTCGAATTTTCGACATTTCTTCCTCTGAACAATTTACAGAGTTAGCTCAAGTTAACTTTCGAAAAACACCTTGCTTAAGTTAAGCTAGGTTTGAAATATACTGTGTCTAAGTTAGCCCTGCTTACAGAAACAAGTTAGGTCGCCAGAGTTGGCAGTTGTGAGTTACAGAGGTAGTTTGTTACCTAACATTCTGCAGGCGATGATTCTCGTTCGGATAACGCATTTCTCTCGTGCTGAGGCTGGTAGAGTGTCTCCTCCTCCAATGTACAGTTTCTGTTCAGACTTATTAGGAGGTGCGTTATTTTCGAGGGGCGTAAAAGCTTTGATCTTCCGGCCGGGACTGCTACGGTCCTGAAAGCAAGCAGGGCAGTTTTATTCAAAACCGAAATTTCTAGGTGACTTTTTAATTTTTTTTAATGTATTTTTAATAATAAGATGCAGAGGTTTCAGGGGCCCTCAAAGGTCACACTTACTCGAGAGAATTGGATGAGGAGGTTCAAATCAAATGGAGTTCGCGCTGGCTGCATAGCTAAACACATCCAAGTGCTCACCATCGGACAAATCGCGAGAAGAAGAATATCCAAAGGAGAATTCTTTAACAGATTCCCCCAAACCTGGAAAACCGTGTAAAGATTTTCAATTAAACAGAGCAAATTAAATGCATAGTATAATATTTAATACGTAGAGGAGCCTATACAATTTGTTACATGACACAACGCGTGAATGGTGTGGGGAAGTCATAAATGAGCAATTAATATAAGTATCGTAGGTTGCCAGCGACAAAAGATTTTTTTAATCGAGGATTATAACAAGGTTATCAAATCCTTTAATAAGTTTTTCCCTCTTCCCCCCATGATTTAAAAAGTTTATCCGAGAAGATAGCGTTCCAACACGAAAGCTTGCTCAGCTCTTTCGGCGAAAATCGCATTTTCGGGCCGTTCAATCAAATTATGAAGCAACCGGCAAGGTTTTTATTCTTTTTTAGTTTCCCTCAATGATTTTCAGTTGTAAAAACCAGAAAATTAAAATAAAATTTTTTGGGCTAAAATTGGAAAAAAAGGCAAGGGGTACCCCTAGCTTTTTTTCAATTTTTAGCCAAAAAACTTTTGTTTGAATTTTGTAGTTTTTACGACTGAAATTCATCGAGGGATACCAAAAAAGAATAAAAACCTTATCGGTTGCTTCATAATTTGATTGAACGGCCCGAAAATGCGATTCTCGCCGAAAGAGCTGAACAAGCTTTCGGGTCGCTGTCCGAGGAAACCCCTTGAAAAACAATCTCTCCTCGTTAGTTCGCGGCGGGAGACCTCGCAAAAGATCTGTCCTTATCTCGCGGCCTGACTTTCCAGGGCTGATATATTTTTTTCCCCTGATTTTCCAGGTTTTCCAGGGTACGAGGCAACCCTGCATACTAACGACACAGCTGAAGCATTAAGAATACATCCAATCGCAGTTTCGCTAAACGGAAACAGTGGTCCAGATCGGTTAACTCCGGTAGTTCAGTTTACAGTTCAGACTCACCCGCTCTGCCAGGAGTTGTATTTCCTCATCGGATTCAACTAGAACTACTTGGAAAGTGTGACGAAGTGCCGTTTGGAGCAACTCAGTGTTCCAGTCTTCCCTTGGTTTCGCCGTCAGTGTATTCACGGTGCGCAGAGTCACCTTGCGAACTGACGATGTGCTGTGACTCAAAAACGGCCAGAGTCGAGGTAGAACGTCATTTAGTCGATAGGACCTGAAAGAGTCATTATTACGATGTCACAACCCGCCTCTGAAACTCTTTATCTTGTTTAAGAAAGGCTTTCGTTCATGCTTAGTACGTACCGTAACAAATGGTCAGTTTGTGGGAGACTTAACAAGGCAGCTAGCAGTCCCATGAAACTGTTACAGGCGGCGGTGAGTTCGTCTTGGTCTAGGAGGAGATCCCACAATCGCTGCACCGTCACGTCTACTTGATCACCAAGAAGTTTGACTATGGTTTCGACGACGGGAGTCAGGGCAGAGGCGGCCACGGCGCCGACGTCATCGACGGGGTCGTTCAAACCATTCACGATCGGAGGATAGGCGATCGGGAGAAGTTCAGTCAGCATATCCTAAGATCGAAATCCACTCCATAAACTATGCACATCATCGCCACGACGCAAGGCGAGTCAATTCGTCCGGCCCCAGGAAATACTAGACTTTGCACTGCCCCGTCTCAACTCACCTCACGAACAGCTAAGAGATATTTCAGTCCTAGTAACCCTCCGTGCCTTGCTTCCCAATCCTTCTGGACTAGAAGTTGAAGAAGAACTCTCAAGACTCCTCGGACCCCATCAGGAGACATCAAGTTCAAAACAGTGCCTGAAAATATTGGGCAGATAAACTTAATCGGCGAAAATAAAACATGCTTTTTTTATCACGTTTTTAAATCTGGAGGTTTGTTGTTCTATCAGAACTGAATGCTGTGGGGTACATACCAAGTGTTTGCGCACAGGTTTCTCTGACTGGAGCGACAACTTCGTCAGAGACAAAATCTCCGAAACGGTCGAGAGCCAAAACGCACAGCAATCGCAGAGCGCTGTCTTCCAGCCACAACTGATGCAATTCTTCCATCTAAAGAAGAAGAAGATCGTTCAGTGCTAGCAGCAAGAAAGCCGAAACTTTTTAAAGTTTTTTTTACGACTAATTGATTGTGAGTTTCAAGACTCAAAATAAAAACAACATCCACGATGGCAAACTAATTTCTCATACCTCCTCAGCGGAAACATCAGCGGCTTTCCCTGCTCCTCGGCCATGGACTTTGAGCAGTTCCCGCAGAGCAGTAGCGGCCCCATGTCGCACCTCCCACCGCGGGCTCAGCAAATCTTGGGACAGCTGATCGGCGAATGCTTCAAACGGCCATTCCACCGACTGGGAACACAATAAAGGACATATATGAACGCCATGGCAAGCAAGGAGTGGTATGAAAAATCCATCGGTCCCTTACATCTCCCCAGCTGCCCGTGCTGTCAGGCACATTTTCGGCGACTCCTGGATACGCCGAGGACGAGTTACAGAAGTCCTCCGGCTTGACTGCCACGGCCACCGCCCCCTCCATCTTCATCCTCTTCTTATCTGGCTCCTCTTCGTCGATCGTATCGCGCGATTTCTGTTTCGCCAGCGCCATGCGCGCTTTCCTTCTCGCTCGGTTCATCTCCCGGGAGCTCAGCCCTCCTTGTTTCATCATCTCGCTCTGGACGACGTCGCTCACGTCCTTCACTTCGCTCTTCACTGAGTTAATAGAAGAAGTCGAAGCCAAGTCTTGGGCAGAGACGATGTCCGAAGTGTCAATTCCTAGGGCGGCGGCGGCGTCCAGGCCCAGGCGGGCGTTTAGTTGTTGCCTTTGACGAGCCATTCGCTCTTTCGGGTCGCCGCCTGAAACCAAAATTGGGAAATTCGAATAAAGAGATGAAAGAAAAAAAATTGAACCCTTGGCCTCAGAGGAACGGGTGCCCTAACGCTAGGCTGGTGTCTTCATTAAAATGAAGATTTCCTGAGAGTTTGGTTGCGATCGGATGAGAACGGCGCAAGTTATCGATGACCATAGAGTAGGGGACAGATGGACCGAGAGATAGACGTTTTATTAATACTGGTGTTCTCGATATTTTAAAATGTCTATTAACAGAATCCGAACTCATTCCCAATACAGATTTTTGCGTCATTACCGTCATCACCATTGACATGAGAGTGACAATTGAAAAATATTCCTATGTTCCTGCGATATTGTTCATAAATAACAAGGAATTATCACAACAATAATGACAACTTTCAGGAAAGCGAGCTATTATTCTACGGATGAGATGAATAAATTCTTACCTTGAGTATCATCTTCCAAATCGTACTCTTTGCCTTCTGAGCCAAGAAGGTGTGAGCTGTTGGACAGCACGCGTCCGATATCGAATCGTTGAAAATTTAGCCTTCCTGTTTGAGACAGAGATTGGGATTCGGAGGGCCCTTCTGCAACAAAAAGACGATTATTAATAAGGAATAACGAATCGATTCATAATTATGCGCCGCCCAGACTTCTTTCGGTTGCTTCAAACGTCTTTCACTAGCAACGGTAACATTTTTGTTACTTTTATACTTTTTTTTTGTTACTTTCTGAGATTTTAACGTATTTGAGCGACATTTGCATTCATTTTCACTTGCAAATTTTAGAACAACTTTGGCTTATCATTTTGAACAAAGTAATAAATAGCCTATGGCACTCAATTCAGGGATGGCAACAGCATCCACAGAACAACGTTTTTGGAATGCCTAAAATCCGGCTTCAATTACTTTCTCAATCATTCCTTATTTTGAAAAATTTCCAGTCATTAAAAAAAAAAAAACTGATGGATCACCTTTATGAAAATGCATTAATTTTACAATTTTTCCCGGAGATTAATTTCCTGATTTCCAGAACTCTCAGACTTGTAAAACAATTCAGTTCTCAAGTCTCCATTCATTCACAGGAATCAATTCAGCTTTTACCTTATTTTTCAGAAACGATATGGCTGTGTCTCAATTTTTAATTGCGTTTACTGTATTTCCTTTTTAAATAATTTCCGAACTCAATTACTTTCACGACTTGCAGTCTTTAGAGGCAACTATGTCGCTGTGCCTCTCTTTCTTCACAGGCATTCACTTTCCTTTCCCCTCATTTTCCAAAAAGCTTAATTTCTTAAGTTCAAAAATTCTGACATCAAAAATAACTCTCAATCATAACACATGCATTTATTCCCTTTTCCCTTTAATGTCCACACCGCTCCTTATCCATGATTCCCGTTTTGAGCAACAAGTCTATCACCGGGAAATTAATTCGTCCTCTTTTCAGATAAGCTCATTTCCGGATCCCCACAATTTTATTTAAAAATCAACTCTTGCAAATTTCAAAGATTCACATCGAGTAAAACGGAAAGAACGAATTTATCTCTCCATTCCCTGGATCAAGTATCATATCATTCCCTGATCCGTTTCAGGCGCACAAATGGCCGACACGGCTGTTAATGTTTAATGGCTGTTAATTGAACCTTTCTTGATGTTACATCCCGGCGGATTCCACTGCGGAACGTTGCTAACGATGGCCTCGATAGCTTGGCTGGCGGCAATCCTTGTGTCCCACGCGTTGCTCCGCAGATAAGTGAGCACGCGGCCCAACAGGTTGTGCAACTCATGAGGATGAAGCTTCTGTACTTCTCCCAGCTGGCGGGCCGCGGCCCGCCGAGTCACGGGGGAAGTTTCCGATTCCAGGAGAACGAAAAGGCGATCCAACCTGGAAGACAACACGATTGGATCGCCATTCACACGAATGTTTTTCTTACAGAATAATTTTTCTGTTACGTATGATTTGTTGTATGAGGCCCTACACTGAGCGTCAGGTTTCGGGGCTGAATTAAGAAATAGATAAATAATAATTGACCTACCTTGAAGTCATTTTGGCTGGGTTCAATTCAGCTCTGTCCTTAAACTGACCACTGCTGGACAACCATTCTTCTGAAACAAATTATTTTTTTAATTGTAATTAACCTAATAATTGAAAGTTGATTAAAAACTTGTAATACTTGTCTGATTTTTTTATAAGGGTCATTTTACTTAGAAAAAAATGACAAATATGGTTGGTGGGATTGGTATGAAATAAATGAACTAAGTAAAGGTTTCTATTTGGGAGGTCAAAACCAATGAGATGAGTGAAATAATATTAAGAAATAAAAAAATTCATGAATAAAAAAATAATAAAAACATTTAAAAAAAATGAAGAAATATCTTATCAAGCTTAACAAAATTTTAAGGAGCTATCTTGTGAGACTTAAAGGGATTATCCTATCTCATTAATAAAATTTTCCACTTTCAATTTATCAAGAATAGTCTAAGCATTTGTATGGACATAAGATTGATTTTTATTTACAAGAAATTAGTACAAGTAGGAATGGTGCTGTATTTATTATTTGAGGGTTATGCTATTTGAATGAGTGAATACAATCAGTGCAGCAA
>Ga0058701_10003420_pt1 | contig 12541 bp, 8 predicted proteins | sample AgamicOrMae_FD_97039 | JGI IMG/M metagenome (GOLD analysis project Ga0058701, IMG submission 97039) | Agave microbial communities from Guanajuato, Mexico - Or.Ma.e | ecosystem: Host-associated > Plants > Phyllosphere > Phylloplane/Leaf | place: Guanajuato, Mexico | collected 2012-06-04
GCGAAACAACCGCAATTTTTCTATCGCGGTTTTTTGGACTTGGGCGCTGGGCGCGAACTCATTTAAGTTTTGAAATTGAACATCTAAATTTTTGAAATCTTAATAAAGCGATTCTCTTATCTCTGTGTGTTCCCAGTTTGTGGAATTCTAGTTTCTATTATTACCATTTGAAGTTCATCCTTGGTCTTAAGATTGGATGTCGCTCTTACGACCAGGGTCTCCCACATAGGCGGTCGTTTCTCATACCTGAAACACATGCAAGTAATTCAAGATACTGCGCTGAGTTTGATCCTTACATGCAGCGCTTGCGCGTTCACGTACTTAGCCTTAAGAACGTCCCAGTTGTCAATCAGGAAGGAAAGGACCTCGTGGCCATGAGAGGAGGCGGCTTTCAGCACTAGCCGTTGATCACTCTCTGTGAAGTTAGTGCCGTCGCTTTCCAGAATTACAAAGTTGAGAATCCTGAAAAAAAGAAGGATGAAAAAAAAATTAATCGCTATTTTTCCTAAAGAAATTGTGTGACTATCTAAATGAAAGGAAATTTTTATATCAATTTTCAATTCCTCACTTCTAAAAATTGTGTCGCCTTCCAAGTTGGAGCCCCTGACGAAGCATGCATGGGCAACCCAAAGACAATCGTGCAGCTGAAATTGCCTATGCACGTAGTCTCAGGGGCTCGGTAGGATTGCTTTTCTATCAGCTGATTTCACGACCAAAAACAGGTTACGTATTGGAGGAAAAATTGATCGGGACAAATTGCAGTCTAATCGACCCTCCGCAAATATTTATCCAGCGACTTTATTCTCTGATCAATTCGTATAAGTAAAGATATGATTTCGCTTTTCCCTAACAGCAAAATACGATCAGTTCCAACATGGGAAAAAAGGTTTTGCTATATTAACAAAATCATTTTTTTAAATAGGGATAACAAAAACATTTTGTTATAACAACAGAATGTTTAGTTTTGTCAACAAAACGTTTGGTTGCTGCAGCAAAATTTTTGGTTGCAGCAACAAAAATTTTATCTGTTGTCCCAATTTTGTTGCCGTAACAAAACCATTTTTGCTCCGTGAAAGTGCGCATCAACAAGATCTCAATCCAAAATCTCTATTTTTCATTTAAATAGAAATTTGTGGGGTGTTTCCTGGACTCAAAGCGGGTTTTTAGGTGATTCAAAAGTACATTGTTTCATTGACAGTGCTGGACTAGAGTGGATAATAATGAAAAATTCCTTACTTCCTCTTCTTATCGGAAGTTCGAGGACATCCGGCCAAACTCTTGAGCAAGAAGTCTCTCTCAGTGGGTAACCTTTCGGGCGAGAACTTCTTGAGGCGTTCCAATCCGAAGTCCCAAGCGTCCATGCTCTTCCACCGGAAGAGGCAGCACAGAAGAGCATCCGACAATCTGCTCAAAATCACGATAAATATAATGAAAAGTACAAGAAAAATTCAAAATATACGGTGCTTAACTTACGGTGTGCCAAGGTCGGGGTCGTCCGTCTCTTTCCAGACCTTGAAGGCCTCGTCAGCTCGGTCCGCGCACGGGTCGGGACCGACCCGGCGAAGTTGGTTCAAAATCAAGGCGCGAGTTTCCGACAGCCGAGGTGTTTGGGAAGTTGTGTTGCTCGGGGGCGGTGGACTCGTTTTCGCTTTGGCAGCCATTTCTTCCACGTTAGCCAGCGCTTTGGTCAACAGTTTGTTTATAGCAGCCTGGGAGGAAGAAGATTATTCTAAGTTGAATTCTGAGTAGAATCACTTGATATTCTTACCAACAATCTAAATTGGTAGAATACAATGGGTAGAAAATGCATCCCGTTTAATAGTCAGGTGTCAAGAAATTTTATAAGCACTTTTTGAAGTCAATAGCTCGTTTTCGATTACCCTTTGACAACCTAGTCAGGAAATTATGTGATGCAGACTGTGATGAATTCTATCGAAGTCTGCTTCTATTGGTACCTCTTTTTGAGGTGGCTCATTTCTGATAGGGTTGTCATGTGACCTAAAAATCAGGAAAATCCGGTCAGGGAAATCAGGACAATGTCTGGGGAAAACTCGATTGGAATGAAAATATCTTAAAAAAAAACGGAGCGCTGTGAAAACAAAATTATCCTGGCTTCTTTAAAATCGGAAACGGCAGTAATTGGCCGGTTGAAAACGTCATGAAAGTTTGGAAAAAATAAAGTGTCAGGGAAACCAGGGAAAACGTCTGGGAATTAGAAGATCGGAATTTGGTAGTAAATATGGATAGAATTAGATAAGCCTTACAGAAAATGCCTTGTTTTCTTACGTAAGATAAATAATTTGTTCCTAACACTAAGAATAAAGACTTACTTTGTTTTCGAACTTTCTGAAATGCTTTATACAGACTAATAATTTCGGAAGTAGGAGAATTAGAGACTGGTCAATTAGAATTGACCTAGTTAATCTTACGATTTATCAACTGAGACTACCTATCCGGAATCCGGATGGCCTAAGTTATTCTAGAACTGTAGCGAACTTGGTAGAAAAGTATAGGTTTTGTGCAAACCTTCAAAATTTGGACATCGTTCCATTATCTTGAACACACCATGGCATTCTTCATTCGGGTCCTGACTCAACCTTTCTTAACGGAGGAAATCTCCGTATATTTACGTTCTCTTGTAAGTCGCTATCTCTTACATTGAACTTCTCTCCGAGTCTCGTTCCGTCCATGTCGCGGCCCAGCTGGTCCAGGACGTTGCCGACAGGCCGCCACACGGAAGCGTACTGTTCGCGCTCGAGGGTCCGGACGATCGTCATGGTGGTGCTGAGGCGCAGGCGGCCGGCGCGCCCCAGGAGGAGGGCGTCGTGGACGAGTTTGGCGCGCGACAGGACGTCAATGGCCGTCGCGTTGCCCGTTCTCAAGGAGCCGTTTAGAGCGGCCGCCAGCAGCTCCCAGTTGCGCGGGTCGTAGTTCACCACATACGGCGCTGTTCACACCATTTTGGTTAAGTCATGTTTTTTTGTTGTTGTTTTTTTAAATGAGCAAAGAAAATAATAACCTGTTTCTGCGGGGTTGACTAGTAGGAATTCGTCATTGGACGAGCAGTTGTCTAGGAGGGCGCTAGCCTCGGTCATCCAGAGCCTCGGCGGCTGGTCAGCTCGCTGGAAGGGTTGACCAGCTCCGAGGGCGACCACAGGGAGAATCCATGGGGAATCTTCGTCGCAATCTCCTGCTGGGGCCGAAGTATTGACGGCTGCTTTCTCGGTTGAATTGGTTAAGTCAAGGTCGGGGTATCGGTGGAAAACGCTCTGTGAAAGTAATAGGATAGCTGTAACGACCTTAACAAAATTTAGGTCATTAAGCCTATACATAGAAACGCGACCGAAGTCGAGCCCTTTTCCCAACCGCTATTTAACTTCCGTTGTGGAGGTACACAGTAAAACCGAATCACCTGTTTTAGCGTGTTCTTACCGGGATTTGAGAATAAAACGGGGCTAGTACGTACGCTAGATGTAAAAAAGATAGCTCATCGTCACAGATGTGTACCTGTTTAAGTTCAGCAGAATGCTTTTCGTAGTTTCGGGTAACCTCTAGGTAGGGCAGCTTGTTGCGGCACATCCACGAGTGAATAATATCCTTGACGGCCAGCTTTTCCGGAAGCCCTCCCGCCGCTCTGGAGTGCGTCGTAACCAACTCCCACAGCTGGTCCGCTGTGTACGTACGGAAGATCCTAGAAAGAATTTCAAGAGAAGCTCGTAACTCTAGTCGAGGCCGGACTTTACACGCCCTATAACGAAACTCACTTTTCCTCTAGAAGTTGAAGGCGCGCTGCTTTCATTGTTTTCTCCCCCATCGTGATGCTCAACATTCTCAAAACGAGTTCCGCTGCAAAATCATTTAATTTAACCGATTTGTGCCAACGGAGTGCTTCACAAGATTTACACAGATAAATTAGAAAGTATTTTTGGCTAGATAATTTTGTGAAATGGGACTTTGAGGCCGATAAAATTTTCGAAGTGACTATTCACACGCTGCCCTTAAAATGTTAAGCCGGTTGCACACGGTGCGTTTTTTCGTGCTGGATTTGCTGTTTGACGGCGTGCGGGGTGCCGTGCGGGCTTCCCTGCCGGAAAGTTAGGCCGCACAGCCTTCTGGGAACTTTCCCTTAAGGCAGCAAGCACCGTGTGCGAGCCCTTCCCCCAGCAAGGGCCCCATCCCATCCCGGGCGCCAAATATGAGAAACCCGCAACCGAACCAGCACGAAAAAACGCATCGTGTGCAACCGGCTTTTTAGGTTGGTTTCCGTGCGTTCAAGTCAACCTCACATCATTAGGTTGGTTTCCGTACGTTCAAGTCTCCCTCGTATTAACATAGGCGTGCGAATAGAACTGGCCTAGAAAATGAAATGGACGGATTGATTCCGCCAAAGTTGCTGCAATGCAAGTTTTCAGTATAAAAAAAGGATGATTTGCCGTATTTCAATATTTCCAGAGTGTTGATTCAGCGAGAACAGCCCATAGGGATAACATGTATCCTAACATTTCAAGGATTTCATTTTTTTACCCTTGTTTCCCTCGATGTTTTGTCGTTGTGCGACGTTTACTCCTGCGAGAGGGAACTGCGAACCCAACTCGTAGTACAAGGAATAAACTGCGTTGGGAAGATAGTCACGGTCGATCGCCTGCAAAAAAGTTTTTTATGTAGTGATTTTAACTATTGAAAATCATGTTTGCAATTATCTTAAAAATAGTTTTGGTCTTGAAAGATTTTTTTTGTTCGTTTTAAGAATGAAAAGCAGTTTCTGGTATGAGACACGGTCCATGCATAAGCTTACGATTCATAAAAGAAATATTTACGATAACAGAAGTTAGCCTTATTAAAGTAATGGTGCCTAACGTACTAGCATACACAGGAAAAACGTCCCCCCATGCAACCACCAAGCGAAGTGTTGCGGTTGTCTACCTTCGCTTAATTGATGCCGAGCCAAGATAAGCGGCAAGACACCCGTGTGAAGGCGGCTGTAGGGGGAGGACTTTTTTTTTCCTATGATAGTACACTAACTCTGCTCTGAACCAAGGAAAGTTTATCAAATTATTGTCTTGAGTTGGATCATTCTAAGTTTTTTTACGGAAATTTATCTCATCTTTACGAACACACCTTAACCTATCCTTAACATACGGTACCTAGCCTTCACTGAACCACACCTAACCTATTTTTACCTGGCGTACAGCCTCAGTTGCCAAGTAATTGACCAAAGCAGTGTTGATACGTTCATCTTTGGGACTTTCCGGAGTTACAAGAAGACCGAAGAACTGAGAGGCGGCTCCTCTCGCGATATGCAAGGCAGCGCCCTCTGCGGTAACATTCTGAACTCCACTCTCTCTGTATTCAAGAACAACAGGATTAGTTATGAGTCTTCATTTTCCTTTTTTAACGTATATTGTTACTTACCGATAAACCAGCAATCCTTGACCGATGACTGGAGGTCCATGGTGACTGGGCAGGGCGACGATGTCTAGCCTGGCCGCGGGAAACTGGCTTCCAACAATGCATTGCAGTGAACAAACAATCGAAGGAGCCGCCGAGGATGCCCACAAGAGGGCGTTCTTGAACATTTCTCGTCCCCAGACTCGAACCACGACACCCTCAGGCTTTGCTTGGGTTCCCTCGAGGGCAGCCAAATTTTCATCTGTTGATTTTCATTTCAGTCAGGAATTAATGATTTTCCCAAGTGGCCGTAGTTAATGATATCTACGAGATGTCTAAATATTCAATTACCGCGGACGATTGCCCTAGAGAAATGCCAGCCGTTTTGCAAAGTATCCCTCCCTGGTCCGAGACTTAGCATATCCATAAATGGATTTCCAAAAATCCACGCTTATCCATATGGATGTCCATGATTTTTTTATGTCAGTCTTAAGTTCTTACAAGTGTGGATATCCACATTGATATCCAAGCTGGGATATCCATGAAAGGATATTCTTACAATTGATATCCGTGGAATATAAATATCCATGGATGGATTTCCATGTTTTAATGGACATTAGTCTTTAATTATTCATGCTTCTATGATGTTACGATATGTTACGATACAACTAACAAGCCCAATTATTTTAAGCTAATCTCCCCTAACAGCCACTCTTTCAATTTGGTACCTGGATATGAGAGCAAAGTTGGGCCCCGGATATGTAATTTGAAAGATTACAGATGACGTTACTGAAAGAAATTACTCAGCTGCTTGGGCAATTTTCGCCGCATACTTACTTGAAACGGTAGTTTCGTTAACGAGTTTCAAATCAGAGATGAGGACAGTGAAGTATCGAATGCTAACTGGCATGGTTCTCTCCATCTCTTCCCAAACCCACTCTTCTCGATTATTGCTGCAATGAAAAGTTACTGTGATTACAATCGGCTTTATTTACTCAATTGAAGAGTCACTCAGAAGACGAAATAGCACGCTTTCCAGGATGTTTTGTCCGCGAGAGGAACAGAGATAGACCGAGATAAGTGCGTAACAAAATCAAGCGAAAAAGGATGAAGACCTGATGTTATTCCTAGCTGGAACATAGTGATGATTGATTTACTGTAGTTGGAGAGCCCCTGCAGACGAGAGGATAGGCAACCGAACGTAGTTGTGTCGCGCGTGTTGCCTATGCAGACATCAGCGGGCGCTCTCCGCTCCGTTGCGAATACATCCATTGTCACTCTATTCAAAATGCTTAGCTAGTTCCATCTTTAGTCAATGAAACATTTGCTTACACTGGAGTGGTGTTCTTCGATCCGACTGAAGCCAAAATATGCATGTTCTTCGGCCGTGCCAATTTGATGTCGAAGGGCACTTTCAAAATAGGATCATCGAAACACGGGAAAAAACTCGTCGCTTTTCCAGCTTCGATGAAGAGAGCCGCGCGCCATCTATCCGTCAGAAACATAAGTTCGTTAATCTATAAATACCTATTTTAACATTATGGGTACTTCATGTCCTGGACTGAAGTAACCCACCCGTTGGGGTTTTGGTCGAGAGCATCAGTCGTTCCGTTGAATTGTAATCGCAGTTGGTACGCGTGGTCTGGTGTGAGCGTTTTCGGGAGTTGAAGTTCAACGATTGGCTTTCCTGACGGATCTGGCGTGACGCCGCTTATAGCCAAATCACCAGTTAAAGTTGACCTGAAGACATTGAACTTCTTTAGCTGTAGTTTTGTCGGAGCTTTTGCCATCGGCAACGTGTACTTACGTTAGTTTAGCAGTGGTAGGGTTAATCTTAAGTCTCTTGGTATTCAAGTTGAGCACAACCTTGTCGGTAGCTTTTCTACAGGTAATATTAACGACGATATTGCCGCAGAGGAACTTTTCTGAAGCTGAGATATTGGCCGTTGTCGTTGCACCCGGGTCCAGCGTTATTGAGTATCCAGTGGGCAAAACGTTTGGGGCGACGTTTGTCTCAGGAGTTGCCGTTTTCTTGTCGCTTTTGTCGTTGGGGCGGGCTGCCGTCAGGCTGGCCAACGCCACGAGCGTCGCCACCAAAACGGCCGCTCGTTGTAGCCGCATCTGGCAAACAAAAACAATCTTTTATTCCATGAGTTTATCCGTGAAAGGGGCCGACTTTAAGAGCTATAAGTCCTGGTCAAGACGTGCCAGTAAACGGGGCTTACATCAGTGCGTTTAGGGCGATGCCTTCCCGAACAAAAATTCAGCGCCTTTTGGACCGGTAGAAAAATTAAGTTTTTAAGCTTAATATCTTTGATTAAAAATGTATACAAGTTTCTAAAGGATTTGTTTTTTAGGTTTCAATGCGATCTACTGAGAATGAGCAGAAAACACGACGTAACCTTTTTTAATCTTGTTTGTCACTGGAAAGCACTTTTTTCCAGGGTATCTTACGGTAGGTAGCGATAGGTACAGTAGGTAGCCATATTCAACGCTTTACATCTTTCTCTACTAGGCTTCTTAACATTTCGAAGTAAAATAATCAATCCAATTTTACGGCTTTTGCGTTTTGATAGTAAATAATCAAAGGATGTTTCAGGATACAATAGGTTGGAAAGATCATTAAGACACAACCATCGGAGCGACTATATCGTATGAAAAATAGACAAAAAATGACTAGAGCAGTAATAGGTTTATAAAAAGCTTTGTGCGCCGGAGCACAATGTTTATCTGTCCCTCGGGCTTTTCGAAAAAAAATGTAACTTTTTTAGACAAATAGTTGAAGGTTTCTAAGAAGGCTCAGAAATCGTAAAAATTTTATCCCCTCCCGTCGTCGCGTGCTGAACCCCAAAACGATTCTTACCTTTTCGTGTTGTCGGTGGTGGTCGGCTTCTGGGAGTCGACGGACTGACGCTCGGGGTCTTCTCCGCGGCACTGTCCACAGTCAACCCAACCCATTAAGAACTGTCGCTCTGACAGTGGCAAGTGTGCACTCGACGGCAGCGAGTGAGGGGGAGGAGGCGGGGACGAGACTGGCCATAACAATCACTTTTGCCATCCCACCGCAAGGGCAATTTGCGTTAGCCCTGGCCCAGTCTGCTGACGTCGCCCACCCAAAAGACCACCTACACCAAATTCAAAATGCAAAACAAATTCGCTGGAATTTTGAAACCTCGAATTTTGCACCTGTGTTCCACCTTACGTCGGAACGTCAAAGGGAATCAGGCATAACCTAACCTAACCCTCGCCAAGCCTGCCTCTTCTCAGTGACAGTTTGTGCCGCTGAGAAGTAAGCGGCATCGGGTTTGCTGACAGCGAGGCCCTCAATTCTCAACATATCCTAACGAAAGTTAACCTGACCTAGGTCACTCTAACCTACGCAGTTTTATGACGTCAATCTTCGATGATGCAATCAGAGGTTGAACAAGGGTGGAACATCCAAACTTTAAAACTGAGAATGCGGACCCCGAAATATTCTTCCGCCGAATATTATCAAAGGAATTAGGGTGTTGCTATTGGCCCGATATGCATTAATATAGGGAGACTTAAACGCACGGAACCAACCTAATGCATTTTAAATGGGAGGTGACTTGAACGTACGGAACCCAACCTAATGTGTGTACCGTGGGTCAAAAAAGTCATGACCTCTGCTTCCATAAGAAATACATGGAAACAAGGGTCATGACTTTTGTGGCCTACTGTACATATTAAATGGGGCAGTCGGGTCAATAGACACTCTAATGACGGGGGTTGGGGGAAGCTTCGGTAGTTGGTATAAATCCTTTATGGTGTAAAATTAGGATTTAATGGCGTTAGAGGAATATGTCAGGAATATTATGGTGAGGAACATAGGGTCGTAAACGTACCGATTGGCTTTCAGACTCACCGTAATAATAAAAACGTTTTCTCTTGGTTGTTGTTGTGCCGGTACTGCTCGGGTGCCGGTACCTAAAGTTTAATTTTCTCAAGCCAAGTACGTAACTTACGCAATTAGTATTTGATGCGCTGCACATCATGGTTCAAATTACTCTTTAACCTTTTCCCGTAACTTCCGTTGAGCCAAAAACAAAAATAGTAAACATGAATATCTGACGCAATATTATTTTCAGTCCTCGATTTCCAGGGTATGTCTGCAACGGTTTGACTCACAGACCATGTTTGAAAAGAAAGTTAATCCTCGATATTTTGAGCATCTGAGTACTTTGCTCGAGAGATAAATCATTTACGTATCGATATCCGACGGAGCGCCGATCAAAACTTTGAAATACGTCTGGACGACAAATGGCACGTTTCCCGCCATCTGTCCTCGATATAAAATTTCTCCTGAGACCCTTCCCTACTATCCCGAGTAATCGTAATGTTTTTATATTACACTATGTCTAAAATACCGTACTACGTTGAGGATGGTACTTGAGTGTAGTGTTGTTGAGGTCGGGTCGCCGTCTATTGTTAAGGTCTCTGACGTACATACTTAACAGGATGATTTGTCCAGAGCCCCCCAAGTCCATTACTCACTTAGGACATCTAACATCGTCGTTTTAGAGAGGAATCAACTCGACGCGAATACTGTACTGGCTTGAATCTTCATAAATAAAATAATTAATCTCTGCGTATGGGCGTTTCCTCGACGAATATGTCTACCGGTAGCTATTATTTATCACCAGCACTTCCGCGCGACGTTGGTTCGACATGATCATAATTTCAAATGTCATCAAATGGAGTGAAGGCAGAGTCGTGAAGGGAGTCATTCTCGTAAAGATTTTTTTAGGTCGTGGCTATTCGCTCGTCGGCGGAACATGGAGACTTGAATGCACGTAATGCATTTAAAATGGGAAGTGGCTTAAACGCACGGAACCCAACGTAATACATTTTATAAGGGGCTGGTGGGCGGATAGCCACTTTTTTCAAAAACTAAATTCGCCCGCCAGCGGAGTATGTGCTAATAATTTCGAACCCCAATTCCATTGCCCGAGATTCCCTCCCGCCGTGTTGTCGCGCGTATACTAGCACGCGGAGATTTAAATTCAGGGGTTCAAAATTCGATTCTTGCCTGCTGCAATTTGTTTTCCTTTTAATCGGTGTATTAGCCACCGGTCGCTAATTGACCCGCCATTAAGCGGGTGAATATTCACGACCTTATTTCTTTTTACCTGTTTATGGGTATGCAAATGAATGTTATTCATTCATCTTGATATGAATGACAGTATACAGGCACAGAGGTATTTGGTGTATTTGTCATCCAGAATGTTAAAGCGACTACTTTCACCCCACCTGGTACGACATTTCCCAGACCGCCGCAAACTCTCATATGCAACAACCTCTAATATTGAGGAGACTGGATAATATTTCGCATCTGTGAGAGGATATCGCATTTTTTTTATATCTTTACCGACAGGATTCCATGAAACATTCTACCTTTTTTTCCCCCTTCTACATGACGACCAGAAAGATCTGCACGGCCGACAATATGAGATGTTCCCGGATTTAAAAAAAAATGTTGAGAAACAGGCTGTCATATGATAAAAGTGAGCAACACCTCTTCGCGTCTCCACGTCAAATGTCTCCTTAGGGTTGTAAATTATCAGCATATCTCAGTCTATTCCATTCTTTGAATTCTTATGAAGTTTAAATTTTATCGCAATGCAAAATTTAGCTTTCTCCATGTTGGGCGCCTTTGCCGGAAATATCTGAACATGAATATAAACGAGATGGATAAAACAGGCCAGCAATCAAAATATTTAGGTCGAGGTCTATCCTTATGCTTCCGTTTTCAGGAACTAACGAAATAAAAAAAAAACTTTGGGGGGGGGGGGTAATTATAAAAAAAAAAACCCGCTAAAATATCAACATTTAAAACTATTTATTACGTAACAACTACAAGAGTTCAGTTCGTTTCAGGTTCTGTTTCATATAAAATAGTATAGTAGTATGCATAAGAGTACAAACATATCAAAACATAGATCGACATGTTATCACTTGAAAATAATGGGCTGAGACCACAGTCTCTAAGATGGAAACATGAATTTAAAAATCCTGGCTTATGACAAACCTTTAACTCGTGTTGAATTCGAGACGCAAATGCATAAGCTGAATGCAGGCGTTCACAGGTAACATTTTATTTTATTTTTGTTTCGCTTCAAGTGCTCGTTTTATTAATATTACAGCTGTCGCTTATATGATGCTACCACTGTTCGGAAAGAGTTCGCGAACATTTTACAGAGACGGAAAAAATGTTTCGATCGGGAGTCTCCCCACGGTACATAACTGCTTTATGAATTGAGAGCTATATCTTTCTCCACAATATGCGTTTATTTCGATAAAGTTATTCAATACATTTACTATTTCAGAACGGTGTTAACACATTTGATAACAGCGTTGCACAGGTCCAACATTCAGTCTCAAATTGGAGTGCATTTCCAGGCGGTCATTTCTTTGTTCTTCTCGCGAGAACTTATCACTTCCACTTCACCTTCGCAGATCTTCAATCCCTCCGAAAAATAAATGCAGATCCGAGGCTTTTTACAGACAAAATGATCTACACCTGTAATATAAGCAAGAGCATAATTCAATTTAGGTTTAATTTAAGTTTAATAGATTTTAAGATGGTATTTGCAGAGGTTTATGACGTAAAAAGTCATGACGACCAAGCGACATTTTTTGATTATTTTTTTTTTTTTGTGGAAAGTGAAATTGAAACGGGCGATGAACGTAACGATGACAGAAACACAGCTAACATTACCGACAACGTGGGGTGCAACCGTAGGATGTTCTGAGCTGATAATTGAGTATTCAGTCCTACAAAATTACAGTTAAATCCTCACTAGCCTTGAAACAAAATTCAATGAAACAAAATCTATGTTGCTTAATTTCCCTCCTTTAACCTTCACAGCACTTGATCTCAAACAATTAGTGTTATCTCTCTAAATATCAATACAAGAGAAAAACTGAGTAGCAAATGAAAGAACAATTCAGAACTACCTGTAAAGGACTCAGAATTTCTTCAACCAGATGATCAAAACAAACAGCAAGATAATTTATATGAATCAAGGTTAGTAAATTAATATGGCTAAAGTACTTCAGCACCATTGGGTACCTTTTAACAAAACACAAACTTATTTTGCTTACAATTACACAGTACTCCTTGAAAACAACA
>Ga0058701_10003421_pt1 | contig 12539 bp, 8 predicted proteins | sample AgamicOrMae_FD_97039 | JGI IMG/M metagenome (GOLD analysis project Ga0058701, IMG submission 97039) | Agave microbial communities from Guanajuato, Mexico - Or.Ma.e | ecosystem: Host-associated > Plants > Phyllosphere > Phylloplane/Leaf | place: Guanajuato, Mexico | collected 2012-06-04
TAAGGAAGATATAGACCTTCCTTAACACTCCCAAAAATTTACGTGGGATTTGGAGCAACTTTTCATACCCGTCCCGCGGATCGGGCCGGCCGCAGAAGAGTATCCTTAATCTATGTTACAAGAATTTGAACCAGAATGTGTTGAAAAGGTAAAAAATCACCCTCCGAAATTACGATATATTGTTAATATTTGCGATATACCAACTCACCAAAGATGTTACTAGGCATAGACATCACTCACCTGTGAACAAAAGAGCAATACTTTAGTACAAAGAAATAAGGAATTGATTCTATCACTGAAGAACGGAAGAAAGAATTGCAAATTGATTACAAGGTTGAAATTTGAAGTGGAATGGAGGGAGGACATTAGGTTGGGTTTATAATCGGAAACTGCCTTAGAATTCTAATGCGATTGCTCGCTTTTTAGGGAAAATCAGCATGTCGCAGTTATTGAAAAGATGCTGAATTATTGAAAGGAAGCCCAAGTTTGATGGCGGGGAAGTTGATTCATCGTCGCACTGATTTGGCAAGATGTGGCGCTTGTGTTTACCACATTCAAATCACAAAGACGTCACGCGTGTGCGGTCAACGTGCGACGCAGATTTTGGAGAGAGCTCAAGATTCTTAACTATGTGGTGAAAGGTTACCAATTACACAGGTTTGAGTCATTAGACTGTGGCAACCTTGCCGGCTTCACTGCACAGTGATTCATCGTTAGTTTTCAAAAGGACACAATTTATGGAGCCGTGAAAAAATAAAAATATCGCCGAATTCTTGTTGTTGCGGGTGGTTCTGTGCCGGGTAGGCACACTAGACGTTTTTTCAAATGAAATACACCATGCGTGTAAAATTATATTTTTTCAGGATAATTTCGACGATTTTTAAAATGAAGAATATCATATAATTGCAAATGATATCTTAAAGGGTTCAATTCACTCATATTTACTTCGACGTACGGTCTTCTAACAAGAATAGAAGAAAAGGAAAAGATAAGCTTAATCTTAAGTACTGTTGAATCTGTGTAAACACCTCGTGAAACATGCTGTTCCTGGTTCTTGGTATTTATATGACTCCACACACGTGCACGCGTTTTAAACCGATTCTAAATCCAAAAGAAGCTTATTCTATTTGCTAGAAAACATTCTTCCACAGTTTACGCCAATTTAGTGATATTGCGGTAACCGGCCTGTCAAAGAGTTGCAGCTTTGACCTCGCATCAAAGAAGCTAGAGTAAAAATTCAAAGTATTAGCCTCATCAAGTTCTTGCGTTTATGTACACCGTCAACAAGTTTACGAACTTGTTTAAGAGTAACTAACGTGTCAAAATGACATCTGTGTATCGTTCGGCCAAGATAAACATTTGGACTGGATCCAACAAAGTTGTGTGCATTCAACGCCATCCAAATATTTCCAAATTCTATTCCCAACAGTAAAGCCCCCTTTGAACAAAAACAGATTTAGAAAAATCTGAGCAAAAAAATACCTACGTTTGTTGCCATGATCTCGATGGAGGGTTTGATGCTAACTGGTTTGAAATGTGCTTCTGTTTGGTTTCCATTCTCAACACCGTTCAAAGGCAATACTATTTTTGAAAATTACATGGCACAAAATCAAAGAAAAATATCTTGGAATGCGCAGACAACTACGGCATTGTCAAGGAGCTTATATATGTCACTAGTATCCATTGAGTATCGGTATCGCTCTAACCAAAGCCATGACCTTAATGATACACTTGCATGATAGTGGACAGACGACTAGCACTACACAGAGAAAGTGCGCGCTGCCTAACCATATAAGTGCATGCACATTCTCGAGTGTCCCCAAAAAAGAAAAAGATCCTTGTTATGATCGCGTAAAAGTGTGAATGATAGACTGCGTATGATTATGGTAATTTAAAATATAGCATAGAAATACGCTGGATGTTTGAAACCGAGTTATGGATGTTTCCGATATTTATGGAAGTCATACGACCGATACCAGTGCAATTGATTAGTTTCAAAATTTGAGTATCCGATAAAAAGTATGTTTTTCATGCTGGTAACATCTCACAACATATTCACTGAGGTCATGCAGTAAGGCGATGGAAACTGTTATGACTAAATACAACAAGAATGCATATTACATTAATTCATTCTAAAAACTAGGATTTAACTATTGTAAGGAACATTTTTATTGATCATATAATTGCCACTGTGGAGGGAAACACAATGATTTTATCAGCGTAACTGAATCTGAATATCACTCGAGACACGTAAAGTTTCAGCGAAAAGCACAAAGTCAAGGACCGTAATCTTCATCGTAGTAACTAAATGCAAGAAGTTGTTATAAGAAAACAAAACAATTATTTTAAAATGCCCCATAAAACTTTCCTTAAAGGGGTGTGTATCAGCTTTGTAACCATCTCACTCAACTCCTCTTGCCATAACTAACAAGCTCAAGTTCAGATGGCACCACAAGAATGAAAACCTCAGAATATCGCTTTAGCTAACGGGGAACCGGCTCGGATGAGTTAGTTACCTATTATGTGGCTTCGAGAACAGATATGGCCTGGGCATCTGCAGCCTCGAAATAACGCTAAACTGGCGACATTAATCAAAGTTCTCAGTTAGCCTAGGGTTATAACAAACCCGCAATCGCAATTTGGAAAGACGAAGAAGGTCGGGGGAGATGAACTTGCAGATGGGATGGGAAGGATGAAATTGCATACCCCTTGGCACGGGGAAGGGGCTGGGAGTCATCGTGTGTCTACACCGACCTGCTGATTCGACCCGACCTTCCCTAGCTTCACTGGACCGAGGACGATTTCCGAACCTTCCTAGCAGCAATAGAGAGAACTCCCTGCCTTTTCCGGTTTCTGGAAGCCTTATTCAACGCTGAAAAAACTCTCCACATCGTGATTTCCAGATCAGTGGCTCTCTTCCGTACACTTTCAACTTAAAAGTTTGCTTTTTCTACCAATTTCGATCAACGTTTTCTCATCCATTTTTGCGGAGCGAGGCACAAGGCACTAAACATAACATAAACCTACGTAACCTTGTCTTCTTACTTTTCGGCGCTAGCAGTCTAACCTCGTGAAGAAGACGGTAAAATGCTTGCGAAGGGGATCGACGGTGAAGCTAAACACAACGCACCTAAAAACCAAGGTCGAAGTAGTCGAAGAAGTGGTTGTCTTTAGAGCATGTCATTTGAGCAGTGCAAAAGGTAAAACAACGAATAACCAAACTCCTGTATTTATTGCTTCATGACGCATTTAAAACTTGTCTTCGTTGCACGTTTTGTAAAAACGACGCTTGACGCTATTGTCTGTTCAAAGAAGAGATGCAAAGATATTTGAGTTCTACAGATTCACATTGATTAGTCATGTGGTCACTTTCTTCTTAATCAATAAACCCCATCTATGGTATACATCATCTCAATTTATAATACGAAGAAATGTTGACCCATAATTGGGTATCGAAGTCCAGCTTTTGGACGGGAAAATGCGAGATGTAAAACTCATGACGGACATTTCTGATCGGCACGTCTCATGTGATTCTTCCAGATACTAAGAGGTCCATTTAACCTTTCCATAAAGGAGGAATTCGCTATCAGGCTACTCGGCAGGTTTCGTTGACCACCCTTCCCAAATCTTAACACCACCCCTCAAGTTTCACCCGATTGGCTTACTGTCCAGGTAAAATACTTCGATTTTGGTCCACTGGGAGCGTTCCTGTATCCACCCTCCACGTCCCCAGTTCGACCCACTCCACCATCAACTCTTCCAGTCTATGGCTTCGGCCCGAATTCGAACGCCGACTCGGTCGAAGTTGTTCCTCTTTTTTTCGGTCTGGACCGTCGTCGGCACGAAATAGTCTCTGTGTTTCGAATGAAACTTTACTTTTAGATCAGCACCCGTCCTTCTTATTCACTTAGTGATCATCTGAGCAACCGCTAAATTGGGTTTGGAAAGAGAACAGAATGCACCAGCCTTCTAATAAGACCAGATGAAAGCCCCTCTTCACAATCGCTATGCCTCGTGATGAAAGCTTAGATTAGTGGGGTTACCACAGCTTCAGCACTTCCCCCTTTTAGTAAATGTCGGAAATTCGTCTTTGTGTAGCTGGTATTAAGCGTGCAGTTTGGTTAAACTTTCTTCTCGTTTTACTGCCGACGAAAATTATCACATGAGAATGTTTTGCATGGTCGCAACTAGTTCGGGAATTTCCATGCTGCAAACTGCAATGTAATTCAGGAGAATGAATTAAGAATCCAGTACTATAGATATCACACCGAGTCTTACTTAAGAAGGCTTCAAGAAGCATTATCTTGCGAATTTTTGGTAGGATTCAATTATCCTGTCAACAACGTCAATGTCACTCCTTTTTTGCATTGCAAGACTGGTTGGATATGCAATGGCTTGTAATGCCCGGAAAACAACTCACCCTGCTCTAAGGAATTTTTTCAAAAGATCAATATTAACACGTGAATGAGGTATGGTGCATATGCACAGTTAGCTTTTCAGTTTTCGTCTGACGGAAAACGATATTGCGAAAATCGACTTTTTCTGTAAGGCTATTTTGTTACGACCTAATCCGTACTATTTCTCAGCCAACGAAGTGACAAGTAAAGTGCATGTACCAAAAGCCCTCGTCTTTTCGGTCCTTTCCCTGCTAGATATAAGACTACACAGAAGCACATTCAGCTTTAACAGAAAACCGAATTGGTATCTCATTTGTTCTTCTTGAAACTGGAAAGTGTTGTATCATCGGCTATAGGGCTTTCCTTGTAGTGTAGGGGTTTGCCTTCAATTGTATTCTCCGTTTAATTTTATTTTTTAAATTATTTTTAAAGCTTATTTATTCTATTTTGGGAAGGTAATTCAATTAAACAATAAATCCGTAAAATTAGGAAACAACATTTTTAGAAAGTAAATAGAAGCCAGAAAAAAAATACCTCTTTGAAATCCGATGCTAGTATCTTTCACATCTAAAGTTCACCGTGAGAATATTACACATACCTCTCCCCGATGAAAAAACTATGCAGGTTCGCTTCTACATGCTGCCCCCATCAACACTTCTTCTTACAGAAGTTTGATAAAGTTATGAAGAGGCGCAACTATTCTTTGTTGCTGCCCACGACCAAACTTTAAAATAAAACTCACTCGTCTGATGCTAAGCTCAGTGGGACCCCGATCAGAGCACATCACACAAAAGCCATGATACAAAGAATTTTTACCCAAAGTGAGCTCTTCCTCTAAAATGATTTCGGAGAGAGGTCACATGATTAATTCTGCTATGAAACAACAAAGGCGAGACAGTTGTTAAGATATTCAGTTGTTGAATTTGTGTTTTACTCGTTATACTACGCATTTCATGCAGCGCTCTAAAATCAGAAAAGCAACCACATAATGATAATAAAATCTGTCATAGCCTTATAGGACACGAGGGATGCGAAACTGATGATTGTAGTATACAAACGATAAGCGTTAAAATGTTTGTTCAGGAAGAGTGGTTTGCAGTCTTGTAGACGCCTTAGAGAATGACACAGCTTACTGTCAACGGAAAGACGGCTCATTTTCTACTACTTAACAGAAACCCGGATATCTTTTCTACTTTACATAGTGAACGGTCACATGCCTAACTCACTTTAGATCATGTCATGGTGTTTGAATGTCATAAAAGCTCAAGTCTTATCGAAAGAAAATGCATCAGCCATGTTGCAGTCCACTATAGTAAAGATTGCCGTATTTCTATTAGTAAGTGAAAAAGAAGCTATCGTTTTGATGACCGGCGAGAGAATTGTTTTCATCTGAGAAGTCGATTGATTACCCGTACGCGATATACACAAAATGTCCGCCGGCTGGTTGATGCGGTACTAGTCAGGATTACGAGGGAAGCTTTGTCAAAAGTCACGTTGTCTGTGGTGTATCGCTGACACACAGACGAATGTATCGCTGACAATGAGTAAAAGCACTTCTGGCAAAAGAGAGTGATTTGTGATTCCCCACAGAACGTGTCGATATTTTTTCGATTCCTTGTCGTTTTGCTAGTGAACGCCAAAAGTTGGGCTTTTTCAAGAGGTTCCGGGTGAGAGGTCAGCGCCGACAACTAAGATATTTTTCATAGAAAAGTATAGTTTTTTCTGTCATAACGTCGGAACAACATTGGTATTCTATTTTTTGTAGGCTCAAAAACAAGAAGAAAATGATGACGAGAAGGTTCAGCTTCAGGGGTCATCATAATGTCCCCTTGACCAACTCCCCAATACTAAACGGGTTGAATTAAAAAAATAACAAAAATTACAGGTTTTAGTGGGGAAAAGTAAACATTCCACGTTGCAGCGTCAATAATTCCATCATATCATTATTATAAGTTTATTTTTTCAAAAAAGTTGGAATATCTACTGATGAGGGAGGTTAGCCCTGTGGCTAGGAGTCCTAGACATATTTTAGTATGGATAGCTAAGACTTCTTTATAACTTATACTGGTTGCACATATGTTTTGCTTTACCTTTTGCATAGACAAGTGGAGCATTGGCGGACCAATGAACATTACAACTAAACTCGCTCTTTGTTGCCAAGCCTGATGACGCTTACATTTTGGCGGCAGTAACAGAACTGCGATCGAAAAGCTGAATCAGGTTTGGCAACATCCCAGCGCAGCGATCGGAAGATGAGCCACATGGCACTTAACCTACCCTAATTCAAATTTCATGAAGCTCTTTCCTAACCTAGTCGAAGAGATTGTGCTACGTCGATATTCATTGTTACCAATGAAGCTAATGAAAGGTAGGACTAGGGCAAAACACAAACGAGGGGAAATTCTTATTCTGAAACGTATTGTATGATGTATTGAAAAAAAGCGTGACCGTGGACGCGCAACACCGAACTCCGTTCATTTACGGAGTTACGATTTTCATTAGGATTCCGAAAACCAAAAATAGGTCCCATAAAATAAAACAAAAACAACAGAAAAGACGACAAGACGTACACAAAGCATTTATATTGCCTCGTTGGTATCATTACGCATGCCTCGATATTTTCAAATACCTAAAAGGTAGAATACTTCCTATGGCACTCAAGAAAAAAATAAAAAAATAATAAAAATAAAAACATGATTCCCCGCATACCTTTGTTTAACGAATCGAGATTTTTTAAAAATATTTTTTTGATTTGATCAGTTTTGACGATAGGGGATAGAACCAATGAAAAGAATGTACAAAAAATGGGTCTTTACATATTGTTCTTGGCCTCCAGCATCTCAACAGTTCCAAGTGTAAAAAGTTCACAAAATGAGCTTTTAAAAGAAAAATAAATCGAATCATACATTCTTCGACGCGAGGGTCGTGTAAATGAAGCGACAATGTCATCTGAAAAGACGGGTTAATGAAAAACGCATTTCATGCGTATGGATGACTAACGTCAGGTGTTACTCCTTAATTAAATTCATTTCACATTGCAGTCTAAGAATTTTGTCATTGTCTCGTTCTCGGATTTACGATAAAACATGCAACACACAGTGTATTTGAGCTGGCAATTTCAAATTAAATTGATGCCCAACATCTAACCGGCTTCTCCCAGGTGTGAGTTGGTAAAGATTAACCTTCACCCTGATTTAGCTCCGACTATTATCCCCGACCAAGCTACCATGACCCTTACCGTACGTCACTGCCAACCACAACAGTCCAACCACGTCGCCTCCGATCTGCGCGAACTGCCCTGTTTCTCGACCGAAGAATCTGGTCCGTCGACACGATGTCATCGTCTTCGTTAAAGTCCCCGACGTCGGAGACGTTGAGGAAGGCGGGTGAGAGACGCATTTTGGCAAAACCTCACCAGATGTTAATCTTTTTGCAAGCCACTAGTTTTCATAAGCTAAGAATTCACTTTGTAGGACGTAGCCTTTTGGTATACGGTGCACATTCTCCTGTACACGAGAAATGGTTCCTGAGGAGATCATAGTAAAAATGTGGTAGCGACTCGTCATTCGTCAGTAACACCAGATGAAAACTCCCAGTACTGTGACATTCTAAACGCTTTGAATCGGAGCACTTTTAAAACGACGTAATACAAGCATCTTAACGTATTAAAGTGGCTCGACTGGGGTGGGTCCTATTCTCAGAAATCAACAAAACTGGTCTTAATGTCTTCTTCAGATGAAGACACGTCTGAATCGTCTCCAAAAATATGGAGTAATTGAAATAATTTCATACGTTATGAGAATAAAATTGCTTTAATCTGCATTAAATCCATAAAGGCTTTCTTTTAGATAATGTACAGTATTACACTGTTGGTGGTATACTAATAAATGTATATTTTTCATGGGGAAATAAATCCATAGTTTTCCTCGGATACGGATACTAGCAATTATATCACGATTTATTTCCAAGGATTGGTACGTGGTAGTAAATCGTGAGAGACAGAAGAAATCTTTAAAGGTGAGATAAAACTTTTCTTTCTGAGAGATTAACCACTCGAGTCAAGATACCGCGCCATCTTTAATACGTGTTTGACATTTGTATCGGTGGCGTATCACGGAAACGGTTCTTTCTAGAACCGCCCACTGCCGTCTTGATGCCAGCCCTAAATACTCTTTTCAGAGAAAGAAGGTGTCAGCACTCCAATGACAGTATTATTGGCGGGTTAATTTGAGGTTTCATTGCGACGAAAATAGTCAACAGTGACGTGTAAAACGAACACACAATAACCTGATTCTCGATCGGGGAGTAAACTGTTAGGTTTGAGTTGTAAATTCCTTTACAGACAAGATTTAAGACCACCGAGGCAAACAAAGGAATGTCACTACAGACTCTTAGTAAACATGAATCAGTGATCGATCGCGCAAAGGACTGGCAATGGCGCTATCCATCTGACATCTGCCTAATGATACCTAATCAGCAAGGAGTTTGAAGAGGACCCTCAGACAATAGGTGCAGGAGGCTGGATCTCGACTGAATCACGTGGAAAATGAACTTGTAGAATATTACTGCCGAAGAAAGGCTCATCGAGGCAAGATAAATAATCATGAAATTGGGTACAACTTTACATTACTTTGAGATTCATGAAGCGTCATCCAAAGTAAACCACAACAGGGCGTAATGAATTCCACCGGTAGAGACTTTGCAATGTAACGCAGAGTCACTGCGCAATGCGCATGCACAAATGAACACCAAGATCCACAGTCCTGGCAAATATATATAATTTCTAAACTAATTCCTACGCTGATGGTTTTATCAGAACAGTTTTGGATCAATTGTTGATATGGTTTTGAGCAACTAGTGTTGCCCCACTTGTGTTTCCCCCACTAGCGATCGTCCCCACCATCTCTCGAGGTTCGTGGCTCGTCAACACCTGAGGACCTATACCCCTCCTTTCGGAGCGAGTCCTCGACGTCAACAAACCACAAACCCCATTGTGCCGCGAGAATCAGACATGTACCGTACACCATTCGAACGCTTCGAAAAAGCTACCTTTTATCACATCACAAACACACTATTCACTGCACAAAATCACGGATCACAACACTCGCACAGCCTCGAAGAATACTTTCGGATTCGCTCACGGGGACCACATGTTCGAAACTGCTGGCCGGCGCGGCGTGGCCGCGGTTTCACGAGTGACGCAGGGTACATGCAACGCTACCAGTGTTGTCGCCAGGAACTAAAATTAAGTTCTTCGAGGCAAGGACCAAACTGGCTCATTTTCAGTCTCTCAAATTCCTTCGAAGTGGTGACACCTCCTGTAGGCATGTTTTTCTCGTTTTTTCTTCTTCTTTTTTTCAGTTATTCATCAATGGAGAGTGAAAGACTACTAAATTGAGTGGGTTGACAGATTAGAGTGCCTATCAAAATTTACTTGAGTGGACATCCATCGGGGTTGGAATGCTTGACGACAGATGGTTTGAGTTAAACGTAGGATGAAAGAAATACGGCTCTACAAAGGCCAGCCCTTGGCAAGGAGAAGAGGGTTTCGTTTAATTTGCGGCTCATCACTGTGATACCATACATCGATAAAAGGGAGGGAGCACCGTTAAGCCTTGCAAGGACCAAATTCTTTACTAACACAGCACTAGCAGTTTACTGAACCTCGATCGTGTTGTGATAAATTCAGCAGAAGATCTTTGCTCGTGTTTAAAGAGTCACTGACTTGTGAGTTGAGTGAGAGTCGCATACAAAAAACAATCGGGATTACTTCCAGAGAAAGTCGAACGCGTGCAAGATGGATTCTGATTCGCTGCTAATGTTGATCCACTCGATAGCTCGCAGAAGATGTGTAACGATCTTTATCTGAATAAAGCAGGCCTACAGATCTAGACCAATTTTTGACGTCTTTCAGAAAGAAGTCAAAATGAATTTAAAAGCTCTACTTTTGAGATCTATCAGATTATGATTCCGAACTGTAATGTGCTTACAGCTAATAGTTAATTTTTGCTAGCTAAAAATTAAGAATGCATTTGCTGGCTCTAAAAGAGGTTGTTCGAAGGGAACAAGCTTCTATAACCCACATGGGGTTCAGGTAGTTTCTATTCCGCTCTATATTTAGGAAGGAAAAAGGAAAAAATAAAAAGGAATGCTTCATTCAAAACTAATAACTAAAAAATTTAAGAGAAGTGGTGTCCGAAAAACTGTCGAGAATTCTGCGACATAGCATTTGAAGTCAATTTGACGGAACACCTTTGGTACATGATAACTTAGATGATTGTACCCCTTTTTTTTAAACCAATAAGTTAATAGTAGTTATTGAGAAAGTGATAACCTTTGAAGTGACGACATTTTCAATGAAATCGTTATCATTCTGAAGCGCAGTAAAATCTAAAATTCAAAATTTCTTCACAATCTTTGCGGATAATACACTATCTAACTCAACAAATCGATACGCCTTCGAACAAAACCTTCCGCGTGCCTTGAAGCGTTGAAAAAGTTGCGTGATATGAAAAATGCGAAAAAATGACGAGTGGGCACTATCCAACTGTTGATCGTCAGGATTAAGATCTTTCATTTTCAATTCTGTCGACACACAGAAGATGATGAAGACTTATAAATAGTGTTCCACAAGTAGGTTCAAAACAATCATCTCACAATTCAACAAGTGAGAGTGATGCTCGCAGACCGGATCAGATAAAGGACATAAATTTAAAGCATTTACTATCGCTGTTCAATTGGAAGGCTGCGCGCCGAAAGTAAGGCTTTCCGCCAAGCAACAGCGAAGGACTAATTATTGTGACAGGTATATTAATTTGTAGCGAGCACCTGGCACCGCTGCATGTGTTATATTTACAGCTAGCGCTGCAACTAAAATAAACGGCAAAGCAGCTAACGACCGAAATGACAAGATTTAACCCTCTGACGTTCAACTGCATCAACAAAATAAAAAAACAAAAACAAAAAAAAACACTCATACCGCATCCGGGTATGAGATTAAGAATCGGACAAACTAAAACTTCGCAAAGCATGCACGTCACTCTCACGAGAGTATCCTTTTCTTAACATACTACTTTTTTGTTGGTAAATCTCTGCCAACGTTTAGCTTCATCTTGCATTATTATCTCATTCTGTTTTATCCTTCGTCATCAAGCGGAGGGACAGCAAGGCACACGGCACCTAGCTTAAGTTAACCTGGCTAATCATCAATGAGCCCGCTGACGCTTACTTCTCAATGAGAGTTATTGATATTGATGAAGAAGTAGTATCAGACTACAGGGGAGAGATTGTCAACCCTGGCACAAGCCATCTATCATAACGACTGCTGTTAATCGTTTATCCTTATGCTGTATTGAGAGTTTAAATCAGCGAAGAATACGAGAAAGAGATATGCAAATGCAACTTCAAAGAAAGAATAGATATATTCCATTTGATTTGTCACTTTTAACTTATTATTGGCAGCACTCATGTTCCGTTTCTGAGTTAATGCATATGTCATCATCCATCTCCGAGCTTTTTACTGAGGTGCACTCACAGAAATTTTTTTCTGACGCTAAGAAAATTTCTCTGGATAAAGTGACAAAACAGTTTTTTTTTCTTATTTTTTTTTCTTAGCAGAATATTTTTTTTTTCTTGCAGTAAGAAAAATGTTCTTGTTGCAAGAAAAAAAAATCATGCGGCGAGAAAAAGAAAATGTTTTGTAACTACATCAAGAGGAATTTTCTTGGCAGCAGAAATCATTTCTGTGGGAGTACTATAGTGAAGTAACTTAGCAGGAATAGCTGGAATGATGAGTGAAGAAATTCTCAAGCTGATAGACGCAACTCACACTTCAGAGCAAATTAGTGTAGACCTCGATTTTGAAATTTTACATCCGGTACATATAACCTATATTAATATAGGACAATAAAATGGTGCTCACGGTAAGTCATCAGGCCTGACACAGCACAGGAATTCAAGTATCGAAACTTGCACAAAAGAAGACGCAAGAAAAAGATTCGTTCTCAGTTAATAAAACATACACTGTTAAAAATTTTACAATCCCGGATCTGGAATAAATATTCAATACCGGATTGTAAATTTACTATCCTTTCCCTTAGTAATTTTACTAAACGGGAGTTGAATTTTCCAAAGCGATTTTCA
>Ga0058701_10003422_pt1 | contig 12539 bp, 4 predicted proteins | sample AgamicOrMae_FD_97039 | JGI IMG/M metagenome (GOLD analysis project Ga0058701, IMG submission 97039) | Agave microbial communities from Guanajuato, Mexico - Or.Ma.e | ecosystem: Host-associated > Plants > Phyllosphere > Phylloplane/Leaf | place: Guanajuato, Mexico | collected 2012-06-04
GAGATGAAAGTTTTATGTATTGACTTTGGTAATATGTTACATATTTTATACTAATTAAAATATTTTTTTAACGTTTGATAAGGTTGGTTCGAGAAAAAGGTTGCGTGGAGTATCCATGACCTAAGAGATAATTTCAAAACTTATGTGGTGTAATTCAAGGCGCAAATAAAGAGTTTTAGGAAAACAAAGGCTATAATTTCCCTGCTGAAAAAGTAAAAACCTTCAACTTGTGTGTTCCAAAAATCCTTAAAGAACACAAAATTAGAGGACCCTGTATGATGCGAATGACTGCGTGTATCACAAAGTGGCGAGAAATTTGTCACATGGAAGGACCTTGGTCAGTAGATGAACAGGATAATCGCTCGGGCCAGCTACTCCTGACACCCTGACGCCATTGTACTCCAATCAAGGATCTACGGGCTCTTTGCTAAATGTGTATTGTCTTAACTTAAGATGTTTCTTTTATAGCATCTTACGTCGGGTGTCTCGCCAGCCGAGCTCAGCGCTGTAAAGTGATTCTCCCAATCTAAACTCACCTTTTGCAGTTGTCGCTTTCTTTTCGGCTAAAATTACTTGCGCCGATCAGCTGCATTCGACTTCCCGTCAGCTGATAGTGGGCAAAGCGAGACACAAGGAGTCTAACCTAGGTTGAACTGCAAAAGTGTCCGAGTCCAATTTATCAGTACCTACTGATATTCGTGTGAATTTCGACGTATGGATATCCCAGAAAGCACTGACAATAGACACGAATATCCGTGCAGAGAATGCAGTTCAGTATCCGGGAACCTATGGACTGTGTATCGGTAACCCATTACTGTATTTGAAACCTATAGGCTGCTCCTTGCTCTAAGAAAATAATCTATCATAGACAAAGTTCCTGACTCAATTGATGTGTTTTGTGAAAAAATAAATTGATCATCAGTTTCAACTTACCAATGCGCAATACTACAATTTATATATTTTAGGTCATTTCTATTCACACGCATATGGTAACACAAGGGAGACTTCAATGCACGGATACCAACCTAGAGCATTTTAAATGGGTCAGCGTGAGTACAGTTATTTTGTTTTTAATTCATTCATTTTGCAGTAGTTTGATATTGTACAAGAATAGTCACTTGCAGTGGTCCAGAACGTCTTCGAGGGGAAGATTATTCCTTTATTCCATTACATTGTTTAGTCATGATCAGCGCCTGCCAAACCAACCCCTGCAACCGGCCTCACATGCATGTGTAGTGGTTGCCTACCTAACCCTAGAACCACGATCCATAATAAACCCGACCAATTTTGGATACAAGTTTTCGTTCGATACTGCGAAGATCCATGGTGCTTTAAGGTTTGCCGTTTTGATGAAAGGAAGTTTACGGCTTCGAAGTCTTGTCGTGCTTGAACATTTTGCGGTTACTCTGTCAATACGCTTGGAAGTAAGGTTAGCTGGACGCCTGCGGTGTAGCGCCGTCGTTAATTTACTCTGCCGATACTCTTTAACGACAAAGAGGCGCCGGTAATGTGTCGTGGAACCGTGGTGCGACTATCATGACGACGTCATTAAAACAGATTACCTGAATCAAGATGATACAAGTTTTTTTTAATAGCAATATTGCACATGAACCCATTAAAATGTCGCTTTTTTCATTGAGTTTTTTGTTTTTTTTCCTTCATTTTTTTTAAAAAGTTGTTACGATGTTCAGGGCTATTAGTGAGTAAATTTTATCACTCGTTTGCAATTTCTGTCACTGTTTTCAACTTTTACGCGGACATGTTGAGACTGTCACTTTTCAGACAGTTAAAATAGACATTTTTTTCTTTTTTTTTGTTTTTTTTTCTCTCCTCAAGTACACGCTTGAACAAACCCTTTCGGAATTATTTTTGTATTCTTATGTGGTTTATTAACCTCATAAAAATGCATTTTGGAAGCAACCTTTCCAATATCATAATAATGGAAGCAACACCGATATCATAATAACCTTGCTGAGGATTGTTGTTAACATAAAGAGCAGTCAGTGAAGGTCAGCTTCAGGAGAAGCGAGTTCCTATTAGATTCCAACACATTTCTTGAAACAGTACATTCTACTAGAAGTAGGATTCAATTCTTCACCGATAAATGGGCAAGGGGTCCGTAAGGGCGATTTTCATATTCATTCCGATTTAAATGAAATCTACAGGGTGTATTTGGCATCACCAAAGAAGTCCACAGGCAAATTGTCAGGTGTGTCCAAAACGTCTTAAAAATCATTAAGAGATGAAAACACGATTTTGTAAACTTTGACCGGCTGTAGCTCATACAGATTCCAGTTGACACACCTGAAAATTTGGCTGTGGACTCCTCTTTGCGGTGATGCCAAATACACCACGTAAAGTTCATTTGAATAAGTGTGGATAGGAATAACGCCTTCATGGGCCCTTTTCCGTTAGTTAAAACAAAAAACAAACGGCTGAATTTCCGCGCCAATGTTAAATGAAGCAGAGAGCTTTAACCTTTTAAGCAGGGGCAAATCACGTTCAAGAAAAAGCAAAAAGTCCCCCTCAAAAAAAATGAATTGCGTTTTATTACGCGGAATTCTCCCGTACGAGTTGGGAATCATACTTGAAGTTGTAACATAAGAAAGGAACACTGTGTTTCTTTGCAATGCCCGCCGCAATATTCACCCTGCCATTACTTCAATGACGTTTTTTACTTCAGCAGCCATGTATGACGCGGAAAGTACATCTCACCTCACAAAAGCTTTTTTTTTATCACTTTAGGGCCGGTCGGTGGTTTTATACTGAATAGGTTCGTAGTGATCGGAGCTTGTTCGCTGTGGGTGTGAATAGAGTGTACCAGGTAACTCTCAAGTGTGACTATTGCCGCATGAAGATAACCCTGCTTGCAACCGCAAATATAATCTTGACGTGATTGGGTCCAGTGATGCTGAGCGTTTCACTGAAGAAGCTATCCTCCGCGACGGGATAAATTAGGGACTTACCAGCTCTTGAAATTTTATTTCTTGATGGATACACTCTCCTTTTCAAGTGTTTTACTTTGCATATCTGTGTTCTACAGTCGTCACCGAATTGACCGGATCTAACCAGTACAATTTACCAAACCTTACTAAAATCAATCGTATCGGCTGTCAAGCCTGACGCCGCGTGCTTGAAGAAATAGCAGAATTACAGCCGAGCGATAGCTAAGCGACGCATGATCAATCTGTTGAAGTTGACCTAGTGTTGGTTAGAACCCCACATCACATGCACATCTTATTTAAGTTACGCGGTTGTGTAAATGATCAAAATTGAACATGACAAAAACATCATAAACATGATCGAAATTTTAGAACATGATAAAAATTCAACCGTCGGTAGGTAACTAAAGTAAAACATGACACCCTTCAAATTTGCAGTGTAGAAAAGGTTTGATTCTCCTTCAGTGCAGCACGATCTCAAAAATAAATAAATAAATAAAAAAAAAACAGAAAAAAAAACGGAAAAAAATATTTGTAGAAAAATGCCCACAGTTTCTACCTCTCGACTTCTACTCTGGCTTACCCTTCTATTACAAATGAGCATTCAAAATATACTAACTCGTGAATTACCTGTTGTTTGCCACGCTGTGCTCGGCTGGAGCCATCTTGATTCATCTAATTCTCAGCGGCTTTGGTAAAGCGATCATTCCAATCAAAAACCGATCAAATGAAAGGGTGTGTTTCAAAAATCAATCAAGTGACAGAGTACGTTCCAGAAAAAAAAATCAACTAAAATGTATGAGAATAGTAGTCGAACAATTTTTCAAATGAACGCGTCCATTTGATCGATTTTTGAAACACGCATTTGTACCTGATCGATTTTTCATTGGATGGATCGAAAGGTAGCTTACCTGAAAGTCGAAGGGGGAATAAATAGCCTGACCTTTTTTTTGTTTATGCCTTACCTACCTGAAGCGTCATAGGGACTTACCTGCTGCCTCTAGATAAAACCCTGCACGATACCCTTCAAATCACCTACAAGTTACACTCATTGTATTTTATCACCCGTGGCCTACGCAATGACTATGGCACTAACTTCGTTCAGCGAATCCTTACATTGTCCTAACAGGTCGTTTAATAGCAAACGTTAAAGTTGGTGATATTTGGCGTTAAATGGAATGTGAAATTGGTCGTGGCGCTGCATGCGGGCGATAAGACTGTTGCCTGTCTCCGTGGCGGCTCACGCCCCAAATGACAGTCACCTGGTGTCACCTGCGGCAACGACCAAAGCGTAGCCTCTCACCCACATTCACAGACTTTCTTAGCGCGACAGAGAAAGACAGCCTAACTTTCCAAGTCTCGACTCAAATGGTAGACCAATGATTTCATGTTACTTCACTTCTCCGTAGTGCAACGTACTGCTCCATGATGATCCCAGCGAGAAAAGTGTATTTAACCAACGTGGAACCGAGAGCAAGGCTTAGAGAATTGATTATTAGCATGATTTCGTAGCGGTGATTGCTTCAATCAAAGGCAGGAATTAAAGTTAATTTTAGAAGAGAGAAATTTTCAAAAATCTATTGCCTGAGGGAAACTGAATGAACTGAAAATGTCAATACACACTCTGGATGTGTCCTTGGTGAATATTAACGGTTGCGGTTTAAGTATCCCGACCTAACCAGAATGCCTTACCAGTAATGTCCATTATAATTCAGCTTCATGTCAATAAGTTCTTCAAAAAGAAAAAATGCAGAAATGTTGATTTTGTAGGATTTGTTCGAATTAGAGGTAATTACGAAATAACTAATTTCAGACAACTACATCGATAGTTGAGGTTCGGTAAAATACCCCCAACTCATCTTGGAAAACTGTATTCTTTATTTTCATTTTTCTTCTTCTTCTCCTATTAGATCAAATTGCGCACATCTGGATATTTTTATTTTAAAAAATAAAATACCTAAAGTTATTTATTATTTATTCGTTCTTTAGCGTAGTAATGAACCTTATTATTCGGATTCTAAGGGGATGCAGTAGAAATTGTAGCTGTGATGAAGTAGTGAAAATTTGTGATGAAATAGACAATGATACCCTTGCTACCAACGCGGACGTTGATACTTCTACTTCTTTTCCTCTCACTATTAACTTTAGGATCGAAACAAGCCCTGGTTTATCTAGACATTGTCAATGCAGTTTGGAGTTAAGGGATATGAATCATTCCAGAATTTTGTGTATCACGTTCATCGAGTCCTAACTTACTCAGTTTCAATGAATTGTACACAAGCTGTGTAAACTGGAGGTCGGTGCAAAACTTATTCAATGGCAGTTTTGTGTGGGTTTCACGACGTTTTGTCTTAAGGGAGGTTATGAAAGCAGGATAAACATGACATTGATTTTGATGCTGTTTTCTGCACTACTTTTTATTTATAGCATAGCATGAGACATCCGCACAAGATACACATCTCTCACTCTCCCGATCTATTCCACAGAAAAATATGCTTTTTCAAATATAGTTTGATAAACTCTACTATTATCTATCTGCATTTTGCTGAATAAATTCAAATGCGATTAATAACGTTTTCTACTAACTCCTTTTCTATTTAATTTCTACTTTAAATCACAATTCATTTTGGTGAGCTGATTTAAAAAGTATCTATCTTGTTAGTCACCACTTGAGGATAACTATTGAGCGAAACTTCAATAATATTGTCTAACATTTCTAAGCATTGAACCCTGACTAAACCGAGCCTTGAATCTTTACAAATCAAAAAAATTTTGAGAGTTCTTAACTGACATAACTTGATTCATTCAATAATAGTGCAAACAGTTTGTTTGCTCTAGGAGCTCTTTAAGCCAAAGTACAAAACTTAATTTTTTTCTGTTCTCATCCCCAAGTGGTGCCTCGTAAAAAAATCGACTACTTGTAAATCTACATTGATTCTTTGAATTTAAATTGCAACACTTTCAAACTCACCACCATTTTCACAAGCAAACTAGTATACAACTACGACTACTAAGGTGTCAACTAACGAGGAGGTCACGAGTAAATCTACTAGAATCGATAAACTGAGTATAGATAATAACTGCTGAAGTTATCCACGTAAAAAGGCGACGGTGCAAACTTAAACTTGAAATGAATTTAAAGATAGCAAATTTCTGTCGTTTAATTTCTTGTCTTTTTTTTTCAATTTGAAAAAGGCAAAAAAAAGAAGAATGCCTCATTAAGCCATTGTGAATCTGACACTTTAGAAATATGAAGAATGTCTCCTTTAATCATTGTGAATCTAAAGCTCTTTATTTTTGTACATATCTTTATGGGTGTAGAAATCAAAACGAAATATTTTTGTGAAGGTGTCAAGAAGACAAACTCCGAGAAGAGTGCTCAGGAAATAACTCCAGCAGCTTTGAGTTAGAGAGGTGTTTTTCTTGTCCGAGTCAAGGTTTCCGTGTTCCGTCTAGTCCTCTGTCCGTCCTGTGGTTGTTTGTTCCTTTATTTCACCGGCGCTTGTCGCGCAGTGAGCAGAAGCACGGCGCCAGCGAGCAGTCCGGACATCCTGCGCAGGATGAAAGCATGACGTCATAAAAAAATGATATGAATGAAAATAAAACGTTTTGGTCCGCAGCCCTGATATCATCAATGAAAACCGCAGATAGAGGTTAATGGCAACAATGTCTCTGTCACACACCCTAACTTCTTATGAAAGTGAAAGAGACACAGTTCCAGGAATGGCCTTGGAATGATACCCAGTGCAATTGTTACTCGAAGTACTCAAGTAAGATACTTACAAATGAGACGGAGGTGAGCTCTCCTCGGTGTTGATATTACCTCCCAACTCGTGCGTCTGCAACAATCGTTTCGAAGGCTCATGATGTTTTTTGAAAAAAATAAGGCAGGGTGGCCGTTGTTTATTTCAAATATAAATCTCATCTAACTTGACTGTTTGGTCACTGGTTTCAGTTTTCACCCACAGGCTCAAAATAAATTACCGTCCAAATCAGATAAACTCAGAATGCTCAAGAAGACACCTGGGGAATCCTCCTTGAAGTGAGCGTTCTTGAGTTCCTCCAAGTTTCGCTAAATTCAAGAACGGCCGTCTAGTTGCTCTGCAATAAGTTTCTTTATTTTTGAAAGTATGTCGGTCCGCACATGTATGCTATGAGAAAGTACGGAATAAACCTATATGACTTATTGAAGAAATGTCGACCCTTGTCATAAAGTCAAAATAGGTACTTCACAAAACAATCATAAAAGACCCAAAAAGAATAAAGCACGTGCTCATAGGAAGGAATTAAAATAAATGAGAGGTTGCTAGACATTTTCTGTTATTTTTTTTACAGTGTTTGGTTGTTTATCAATGATGACATTTTTCTGAACACGGCTATAATTTTATCGATCAGAGATTTACGTGATAAGAATCGTGATGCGGTCTTTTCCCTGTGCAACGGAGCGAATCCGCCTTTTTTCTTTTAAATAAGTGGCATTTGTAATTATCAGTATAGTCGCCCCAGCGTATAACCTCAGGCCCCGCGTATTCTCGCGTCGATAGTTATGTATTCAGGATAAAGTTAAAATGATACCTTAAATTCGTACTTGTATCGTATAATTAACAACTATTAAGGGTTAGGAATCACCCAAATATCTTTATTTTGATCTTCGTTTGCCAAAAGCGACGAGCGACATGACCTCACTCGAACAGAGTCAAAACCAGACTGAAACTGAAAGCAGGCCTGGCGAAAGCATAGCCTCATCGGAAGAGTTAATTTTAAGTTTACATTTAATCGAACCCAATTCCGTGAAAGCAGTTATATAGACTCCAAATATTCTAACTAATAAATTTGACAAGATGATTTGAAGAAAAGTGAGCGTAAAATATCTTTATTTATTGATAAAGACACTGAAACTTCTCCTCCGCCAGGCCTGAGGTTACGCTCGGGCGACCGTATCTACCGTGAGATAGCTTGCTAGTGTCAAACAATTCGTAGTTCAGTACTTGTGCCCAGGGTAATATTGTAGATTTCGATAAAATACAAACAAGTCTATAACAATGGCGATTTATCGCTCATCTATTAAAGAGTTACAAATCTCTTACTTTCACGAGGGGTTCACGATTTCCGAATGCCTTATTAATGTAAATATGATATACTAAAACCATTTTTAACGTAAACTAAATGCTGAAATAAGCTCTGGAACCTTACCTTAGCGGTTAATCGATTCTGGGGGACGTCCATGCTGACGAAGTCCGCGAGGGCACGGTAAACCTTCTCACCCAACCGAACACTGGTCCAGCGTTCTTGAGGAGATTTGCGCTCAACATCCAAGGCCAGCTCGTTGTTGTTTATGTCAGATTCCTTGGAGTTGGTGAAGTTAGGTAAGACCAGCCGTTCTAGGCGGACGCTGTCCCTCTCCTTCCTGACCCCGTCGCCACGATGAATACGGCGTCCAGACATCCTGGAGCGCGCGTCGGAAGCCCTGTTGTTTTCGAGACGAACGGTATCTCTCCAGGTCATCTCTTTTTCGCCATTATTGCTTCGCATATCACGGCGGTTCTGAGCGTTAAGTTCTAGTCGGGAACCTCCTAGCTCGCGTCTTTCAGGTACATTGAGCGCATTGAGGAACCGGCGCTCTTCGGTTTCTCGTCGATCATCTTTCCGGTTTTCGGAGCGCGCGTGAGTCTTGCTTTCCGTCGGGATCGCTCCCCGAATTGAGAGGGATTCTCGCCGAACGTCAGCAAAGCGGCCATCCCTAGAGAGAACTCGATCTGATCGTCGATCCTGTTCAACTCTCCGAGCAGCGAGCAGAGTTCGGTCTTCTCTCTTATCAGCTTGTCGGCGCTCTTCGGCAAGAAGCGAGCGACGCTCTTCAGGGGTGCGCTTTGCTATTCTGCGGTCCATCCTTTCTCGTCGTTGGTCCTCAGAGTCTCTCTTCTCGTTTGATAGTTTCCTAACGCGTTGGTGACGTTCCAGAATATCAGTTGATCGACGGTCAGCCCTGCTGTTTTGCCTCGACATTTCACGGGCAATGTCAACTCGGTGTTCTGTGTCACCGGTAATTCTGCGATCAGCCGAAGTTTGCCTGTCAGCATGGATGTGGTCAAATAGTTTGCTCGCTCGACGGAGGTCTTGGCTTCCTCGGTCAGATTCGAATATGCGCCCAGCTGATCGTCGATCTTCTGTTCGGGTTGTCCTTTCAGCACTGCGTTCTTCGCGGACAAGACGCCGAATAACATCTCCTTGGCGTCCGCCGATTCTCCCAGAGTCAGCTTGGCCTCGGGGAAGTATATGGTCGGTCCGGAGAGATTCCATCGGACTGTAGTCAACAGATCTGACAGCTCGCCGGTCAGAGTCCTCGACTCGCGAGTCATGAGTCAGCCGACGGTCAGCCCGAATGTTTGTCAGAGATTGGCTCTTAGCTATCCGTCGCAAAGAATATTCCCTTCGCGTTTCATCTACGCGGCGATCGCTGCGGATATTTTCTCTATACTGTCTTCTTACCAGTCTGTGCTGTGCCTCTTCTGCACGGGAGTCTCGGGTAAGTTTTCGGTCTAGGCGTCGATCGCCCCGAACGGCATCCAGAGATCGCTCTTCGACGGATCTCCCCACGTCGACTCGTTGCTCCGAACCCGCTCGGAAGTTCCCGACAAGCTTAATGTCCCCAAGACGTCGGTCTAGTTCCCTTGCTAACCGCTCATTGACCCGTCGGTCAATGCGGGCAGCCTCTACAGATCGGCTCCTCGCCGTTCGACGAATTGCGTCCTCTGATTGAGATTCCCGTGCCAACCTTCCTTCAAATCGACGATCAGTTCGTGTGGCATCTACAGAACGGCTTCGCATGCCTCTGACAAGCCTATCTTCTCGGCGCTCGCTTCCAAGAGAATCTAAAGAGCGACGCTCATCAGACGACCTCCTAATGTCAACACGTCGCAGCGAATCTTCAACTCGGGCATCCCGTCGGAATCTTCGGTCGCTGCGTTGAGATTCAATGGTTTGGCGGTCCTCGAGAGACCTTACGATGTTGCGGCGGAAGTCCTCTGTTCGTGCAGTGCGACTTGACCGGTCCTCTACTCTTCTATCAGTTCGACCTTCATCAGCTGACCTTACAAGTTGTCGTCGGGATTCTTCCATTCTGTAATCACGCGAAGACCGGTCATCGATTCGGCGGGCGGCTCTCAGAGCGTACATTGACCTGCGTTCCTCAACGGACCTCATCACAATCCCCCTCTGTGTTTCTTGCGTTCTGAATTCTTGCACAGAGCGTTTATTGACTCCGCGATTTGATCGATTAAGAATAATCCTCTCATCAGCTGACCTCATGTCTGCCCTTTGAAGCGAATCTTCTATGCGGAATAACCTTTCATCCACCTTGCGGAAACCGTCGATAGACCGGCGGTCGTCGTTCCTCTTGAGTTCAAATCGTTGGGGAGCATCCAGTATTGATTCTCGCATAAGTCGCTCATCAACTCTTCGGTCCGATCGCCGGAGAGAATCGTCTGATCGACGATCAACCGATCTCGTCATCCGACGAGATTCTACAGTATTTGAGTCTCGAGTGAGCCTTTCGTCCACTCGTCGTTCCGATCGGAGGGAATCTACTGATGGGCGTTTCTCCGACATAGCAACTCTTTGAGGTGCCTCGTCTACCCTGGAATGTCGTGCGAACCTCTCTTCAGCACGTCGGTCAACTCTACGGAGAAGGTCTGTGGACCGAAGTTCGTCAACCGCTCGCCTCATATCAGCGCGACGTAGAGACACTCGAGCAAACCGATCATCTAATAGTCGATTACTTCGCGAAAGGCTGTCGGAAAACTGGCGCTCTTCGACAGACCGTCGGACAATTCTCCGAGGAGCGTTTTTCATTCTCCGATCTTCAGAAGTTCGTTGCCAATCAACTCGTCGTTGCAAGTCCTCCCAGCGAGAATCTCGGGTCGCACGATCATCAACCCGTCGATCGGTCCTAAGGCCGACAACAGATCGACGTTCGTCCAGCGCTCTTTTCATGTCTACTCGCCGCTCAGTTTCACGAGCGAGCCGGTCATCAGCTCGTTGCAGGCTTTCAGAAAATCGTCGCTCTTCGACGGACCGTTGAACGATCCGTCGAGGAGCGTCTTCCATCCTCCGATCTTCAGCAGTTCGTCGCAGATCAACTCGTCGCTGCAAGTCCTCCCGTCGAGAATCTCGGGTTGTACGATCATCAACCCGTCGATCGGTCCTAAGGCCGTCAACAGATCGACGTTCGTCCAGCGTTCTTCTCATGTCTACTCGTCGCTGAATTTCACGAGCAACTTGGTCATCTACTCGTCGAAGGCTTTCCGAAAATCGGCGCTCTTCGACAGAACGTCGGACAATTCTTCGGGGAGCATCTTCCATTCTCCGATCTTCAGTAGTTCGTCGTAGATCAACACGTCGCTTCAATTCCTCCCGTCGAGAATCTCGAGTCGCACGTTCATCAACACGTCGATCGGTCCTCAGGCCGTCAACAGACCGACGCTCGTCCTGACGCTCTACTCGTCGCTGTATTTCACGAGCTAGTTGGTCATCCATCCGGCGATCAGTTCGTCGGAGACTGTCGACAAATCGGCGATCGACAAGCGACCGCCTCATGTCGGACCGATCAACTGACCGGCGAAGATTTTCGCGGCGCTCTTCTACTCGTCGATCAGCATCAAGAGATCTTCTCAGGGAGTCGCTTCGCCTGTCCTGCAGCTGCCGATTAGCTGAACGTTCTAGGCGCTGAGTGTCTCGGATGCGGGTCTCGAGACCTGATGTCGACCTCGAGCGTCGGAGGGAATCAGTGAGACGCGTCTCTCGCGAATCCCTCAGACAGCTACCTTCGGTTTGGCGGTGGTCTAAGAATCGCACATCCCGGAAAGTCCGAACCGGTTCCACGAGAGATCGCTCGCTGTCGCCAGAGTCGATGTTGTTAGATGATCTGGTGGAAAATAGTTGTTTGTTTTGAGTGAACGACAGGGTCGATCGGTGTTTCGGTTGTTCAGTGCGAAATTGGATTTGGAAACCTTCTCCTTGATCATGAGTACGACAATACTGCGCTTATTTAATTAAGGCAGATATACAGTATTTTAAATATGTTGACTCAAATGTGTGGATATTATGACGGAGATAAAAAAAGCTATCCAGTGTTTCTTTTTCATACAGCAGAAATGTCTTTCATCATTTTTTTACAAGCTCAGGGGCTTTATTGATAAAGAAAGATCAGTTGTAGCGGCAATTAGTTTACAGCCTAAATTGGATGACGACGCTCCGATGACCGCAAAGACAAAAACAGAATTGCTCAGACATTGACGTATTTACAAGAGTTACTGTCCTAGATTAGTGTGTGGTTGGGTTAAAATATCGAAGTAATAGACGTTTCTGTAAAAGCTACAGTTGTTAATGTATGCTTTTTTATATTTGTAGCTTGAAGCAAGTCGGAGTGACAAAACGTTCTGACATTGTTCCATTTTTGAACGTAGCACTAATTTATGTACTTTACATGACATTGTCCACTTAGCAATACGTGTTTTGACATTCATATAACAATACGACCCCTCCAAATGAAAATCCACCAACTGCGAAGTGCTGATTCGAAAAATCCACCAACTGCAA
>Ga0058701_10003423_pt1 | contig 12538 bp, 8 predicted proteins | sample AgamicOrMae_FD_97039 | JGI IMG/M metagenome (GOLD analysis project Ga0058701, IMG submission 97039) | Agave microbial communities from Guanajuato, Mexico - Or.Ma.e | ecosystem: Host-associated > Plants > Phyllosphere > Phylloplane/Leaf | place: Guanajuato, Mexico | collected 2012-06-04
GTGCTACCCTCCGTCGTCAAGCCGAGCGGAGAGATAGAGGATCGAGGCAAAAGGCATCCAACCTAGCCCAACCTATATCATAAGCAAGCCTCTTGCGGTATACCAAGTTTTGGTAGAGTGCCTTGTGCCTCGCTCCGCTATCGCTCCGCTCGGCTTGACGACGGAGGGTAGCACCAAATTTAAACTAAAAGGCTGAAAATGCTACCTTAAAAAATTACAGTGCATTCGCCTTGTCATGTTTCGTCTGTCGCAATAGCCACAGACTAATCCGTCAGAAAGTGCCGCAGCCGCCTAGAATAGCCGAAAAATTCCTTGTTATTGACCGCTGCGCTGGGCGCTCCGATTTTCCAGTCAGAACGTTGTAATCGGCTCGGCTACTTACAATTAGGAGGGCATCAATGAGGCAGGCGCCTGCGTTTTCAGCGCTGCTATATATCTTGACACGTCTACGAGACGGCCCTCGACTCGCTTCGGGAAATTGTCCCTAAATTGGGACATGTCCGCGCTTGTTAACAGTCCATGGGATGTCCCTAAATCCTGGACATGATGGCCCGGTACCAGTCGTTCTTCGAACGCTCGTTTAGCGCCACATGTTGACGGTTCTTAGTCCAAGGTCTCGTGTTGACGAAAATCATTAACTTTCAACGCTGCATAACTAAAACAAACGTTCATAAATTATCGGAATGGGTGTCGCTTTTGTGGGATCATTAGGTTTCGGCTCAGTTTTGAAGAATAAATTAATGGTCGGGATTTTGTTAAGTTATTTGTAAAAATGGATTTTAATATGTGCGCCGGCGTGCTGTGAAAGGTATGCTGATGGTTGACACAAGCGTTTCCCAGGATCGTAAATTTGATCGGAATATTTGTCGCCACTGTGCGTGCGCTGCGCTTTGGGATGGGAACGAAATGTAATCGTTTACGGCTCCTAACAAACATTTGGCTCCAAGTCTACAGAAACAATCTTGTATGGAATCAGGTTTCATAATGATATGTTAGGTTTGGTCTGCTTGTGGTAGGTACTTTTGAAAGTGGATTTATTATGTTCGGCAGGTAACACGCTTGACTTTAAAGAGTAAGAATAACTCTTGTAGAAATTGTAATTATTCAGCAACGAATGATAAGATAAAACGCATTTTCAATAAGTGAAAGTTTTCATCTAGAATGAGTCAAATATATTTAATTCAGTTTGTAGAGTTTCTCTTGTCAAGATAGAATAAACTTTTTAATCCTGCTAAACGGAGCTGCTTATCACTCTAAATTTGAATCGGTGAGTCTCTGAGATTTAATGAAAATTTACTAAATTCTAGTCAATATAGCACCATTGATTTTTTTCAGTGATGCTGAATTGACTGGAATTCAGTGAATTTTCACTGAATCTCAGAGACTTTCACTGATTCATTTTTAGAGTGTAATATGAGTCTTGAAGGAGTGATTCTCTCTGGAGAAAATTAAACTTTAATATTACTTATGAGGTTTAGTGAAGTCAAGCCTTTTTAAGTTCGGTAAGTAGTGATATTAATTCCGCGACGATATATCGGAATTTTCCCTTGTCGGATACTTCTCGTGTCGGACACTTTCCGTGTGTCGGACATCATGCCATCATGTCGAGGATTTAGGGGCATCCCATGGACTGTTAACAAGCGCGAACATGTCCCAATTTAGGGACAATTTCCCGTGTCGGACACTTTCCCGTGTCGGACACGTTCCAGACTGAAGCCCCATTCCCGACGATATTGTCGGTTACCTCCCGCGTTGGAAGGCCAAGACTATCCCTCGTCCGCACATAGTACTCGCGACATTTAAGTGATCTCTTAAGTCTTTAAGTCGCTATGAACGCTCCTTATGCGAAGGCCTCGATTCGGCCGTCTGTATTTGGTGAAGACCTTGATCGGCTCCTCTAAAAGGTACCAACACCTCGATCAATTGATAACTCCTTCATTATCTTCCGATCACCTGTTCGGTACAAACAGGACGAGAGGTGCGCTGACAGCGCGTCTGGAGCTGGCGACGCGACGGTCGGAAAGTCGCGCCCAGCGCAGCGCAGCTCCGGAGGACAATTTACAAGTTGGATAAACCCTGGAGTTGTGAATGGCGCATGTCACGTATTGTTGAGTGATGGCCCTCCATCGTTTTGTTGTGCCTCACTGAAAAGAGGTGTCGTTTTCCTTTGTTATTCGCGGGAGGTCGGGTTACAGGACGCGCAGCGACGGAGCAACACACATTTTCTATTCGCACGACAATGCCAATGTCACATCGATAGACACAAATAACCCCACCTTTAACTTTTCTTAAACTCACAAGGGGAGTACCGGAGTCCGCCCCTAATTTTCTTGAAACTTTCAGAACTTATTGAGAAAAGTGGGTTAGTAAAGTTTACTAAAAATTAGAAAAAAAAAAGCGACAGCCAATAACTCGGTTAGTAAACGTTGCGGGTAGCTGTCATAAGCGCCAAAAATCACAAGCGTCAATCCGTAACCGCCAAACGAAAAAAGTCGCAAACGTCAAAGGCCTTAACCGCAATACTAACCATACCTAACCTAACGTAACTTACCCTAACTTAACATAACCTAACTTAGCCTAACGTAACTTAACCTAACTTGACCTAAACTAACCTATACGAACTTAGGCGTTTGCGACTTTTCTCGTTTGGTGGTTACGGACTGGCGCTTGCGGCGTTGGCGCTTATGGTTTTTGGCGCTATCGAATGCCCCCCAACGTTTGCCAAATTTGCCAGTAAACGTTACTGTAAACATGTCTGTGTAACGGCAACGTTTACTAGTAAACCTGTTAGCGTTTACTAGCCGACTTTGGCTGTCGCACACTCTAAATTTGAATCAGTGAGAGTTTCTGAGATTCAGTGAAATTTCACTAAATCTCAGTGACTCTGACGAATTCAAATTTAGAGTGCACTTTTTAGCTGTTTTTACTAATTTTAGTAAACTTTACTAAGCCACTTTTCTCATAGTGAAGACAGTGCTCTGGATAGCCTAACCTCGTCTTACTTTCTCCCCGGTTTTGGGCCCTTTCGCTTCAGAGATTCGTTTTCCACTTCCTCAAGGTTAATACCATCATCCAAGACAGAATGAGATGCAGATATGTAATCCTCTTCTGTAGAAATCGTAAAAACTGTTTTCTTGTTGCAGATGATCACTTTTGAAACTCACCCAGGCCCTCAGGCAGCACGGCTTCCAGAGGTAAGCGTTTTCTTTCTTGTGTAGGGAACTCACCTCGACAGTGATCTCAGTTTAGTTCACGCTTAATATGGTCTCCAGTTTGGCTCTACTTAGAGCAGAGATGATTTGCAGTCGATGCGGACGGTTTAATCCATGTAATCACGCGAATATTATTCATGAACAACTCTAATTAATTTACAAAGCACTATCTCAACAATTAACCTGAGTTTATAGTAGCTGATCCAGCCGAACCTTATCTCAGGTAACCTAACCTAACTTGTCCAAACTTCTATCAAAATTAATTTACCCCAGCTTCTCCAAACTTAGCCTCACGGAATTTTCTTAATCAACCTAACCAACCCAATCTGATTCTAAACTTCTTGAACAAAGTCAATTAAACCTACTTTAACCACGTACAGTGGGCCACAAAAGTCATGACCCATCTCCCATAAGAAATACATTGAAGCAGGGGTCATGACTTCTGTGGCCCACTATACTACCAAGCTGTCTAAACTCACAAACCTTACCTAGAAATAATAATCTAATTTAATAAAATATTTTATAGACTAAATTAGTCAATTTATACTTCGGATTTTCAGTTAAAATCTAGCCTTTAGGCTTATTAAGAACAGCTAGCGTTCAACTAAAAAATAGTAGATTTCCACTTTAAAATCAGTATATTTCCTTTTTGAAATCAGTAGATTTTCACTTTGAAAAATGTAGATTTCCACTAAAAAAAACTAATTTCCACTAAAAAAAATTGTCAGTTGATTCCGACTTTAAAAAATTTTAGATTTCCACTAAAAATCATGAGATTTTCTCTTTGAAAAAATCAGGTTTCCACTGAAAAATCAGTACATTTTCTCTTCGAAAAAAATCAGATTTCCACTGAAAAATCAGTAGATTTTCTCTTTGAAAAAATCAGATTTTCACTGGAAAATCAGATTTCCAGTTATTTCGATTTAGAGAGGATGAGCAGATCCTCGATTCTCCGAATGAGCGGCATGTATCTAAAGCAAAGTCGGCGCCCTTAGTGAACCAAATAAATTTGTTTTCGGTCGGCTACCGAGAAAAATTCGCTAAACGCAAAGTGGAAACGTTATCGCGATGCAAACGGCAATTAAAGCAAATGACACTCACAAAGTCCACTTTGGATACGATTCTTTTTATAACTCAGCGGGCAAAGTGGAGGGGCCGAGGAGCATCCAGTAAGACTGCTTTTGCTTACCCGCGCCGCGCACTGATATCTGTGAAATCAGAATTAATTAGTCTCTGATTGGCAGCCGATGGATATGCAGGTAGCAACCAGCTGCTGTGTTACTTAATGGTGCTCTCAGCCGGAGAGGGTGGGGCTACGGTCCCATATCTACAATGGCACGGGCCGGGCCGACCCAGGCCGGGCCGACCCAGGCCGGGCCGACGCAGGTCGGGCCTCGAACCATACATATCTACAACGTTTATACATCTCCGATAATGCCGGACTTGTTTGTTGACTCTATTATTACACCGTGCATTGATTTATCTCTACACTTCAATGGAATTCGAAGGGCTTTTACTTTCGGTGCGCGAGTTCTCCTTGGTACACTGTAAGAGAGGTAGCATATTTCATATCGCCTGCCGTGGTTAAGTTTGGTCGTTGAGCTGATGGCAGCTGCGCGAGGCCAAGGGCACTTCAGCTAACCTGAGCTCACTATACCAAACCTGATGGCACTTCTACCGGTGGTAGTGGTCACCGGAATGCTTCCGTAAAGAACTCTGCTTTTAAAGAAGTTTCATATCGAAGATTTTATCAGATATCATCTGAACCGGAAGAACTCTTTTTAGGAGGACTTCCGCGGTAGGAATTTCTTATGGGGAATTATAGTTATCATCGGAGAAGCTCCATGAAAAATTTCCAAACGGGAGAAGTTCCGAACTAGAGAATCCGCATTTGCGAAATCTTAGGAAATAACTCCATATCGTATCACTTTCGTTTCCGTGAATTTTCATAAGAGAAATTTTATAGGAGACGACGCCATCGTAGAACTTTGTCTAAGAATTCCCACAGGAGAAATTTTATAGGAGATAACTCCATATCGTAGAACTTTCGTTCCTAAGATATCCGATTTAGGAGAACTTTTTACGAGGAATAACTTGCATAACTTTACCGTTTGTGAGAATTTCCAAATGAGAACTTCCGTCTCAGAAAATTTTCGTACCATAGCGAAGTTGCCTAAAACGCAGGATTTTCATATCACAGAACTTTCCGTCCTCCCAAATTGTTTATGTGAAATAACTCTACATCGCAGGACTTTATATCGTTTGTAAGAATTTCCAATTGAGAACTTCCGTCTCCGAAAATTTTCGTACTGTTGCAAAGGGGGTGCATTCGAGAGCGCCAAAAACCACAAGCGCCAACGCCGCAAGTGCCAGTCCGTAACCGCCAAACGAGAAAAGTCGCAAACGCCAAAGTTCATATAGGTTAGGTTAGGTCAAATTAGGTTAAGTTAGGTTAAGTTAGGATAGGTTAGGTAAGGTTAGTATTGCGGTTAAGACCTTTGGCGTTTGCGACTTTCCTCATTTGGCGGTTACGGATTGGCGCTTGCGGCGTTGGCGCTTGTGGTTTTTGGCGCCTATGACAGCTACCGTTGCATAGTCGCCTAATACGCAGGATTTTACAGAACTTCCCGTCCTCCCGATTCGCCTGTGTCATATTTAAGCTACCGCTTGTTCCTCGAGGCGAGTCGCGATACCCTGATCCTGATACCCATCGACTTATTCGCTTCCAAATTTAAATGTCATCCAGAGACCCCTTTATCTTGTCATTGCGGGACATACGACGCAGCGCGCCCGCTGATAAGCTGTTTACGATGTGATGCCGGTCAAATTTTCACTTAGGATTTGTTTATTGGCGTCGTTTCTGAGGTGACTGGTTCACACGGCTGAGTCGCCACCGGTCCGGACGGACAGACGCAGACGCTCGCGCGGCCCGGCCCGCTCCGGTCTGATCCGGTCCGGTCCGGCGCGGAGGAACCCAACGGCGATTCATTTCTTTCCTGTTTCTTTTTGTGGCGCGGGACGGTGGAGTTGGAGGACGTCTTTACACGGCCCAGGAATGCCGGACGCCTCGATAGACGCGGGCGACAATCAAATGATAAATTTCGGCGTGCCCCAAGAATTATGTGTGAAAAAGAGCGATGCAACTTTTTGAGTATTCCATGTTGACGCAGACTATGATTTTCCCACGCACTTTAAATTTTAGAATTACGCTTTCTACCGGTTGGTATTTTTGTACCTCCCTTCGTCGAGCTGATTAGTGAATAAGTGCACGGGAAAAAAAGGTTTTGTAATACTAACAAAATCATTTGTTAAAATAGGGACAACAAAAACATTTTGTTACAGCAACAAAATGTTAAGTTCTGTCAACGAAAGTTTGGCTGCTGCAGCAAAATTTTTGGTTACAGCGACAAAAATTTTGTCTGTTGTCCCTAATTTTGTTGCCGTAACAAAACGATTTCTTCCGTGTGACAGCGGAGCGCGTGTGCAGAGAACTTAACCTAACCTGATTAGCCTAACCTATTGCGCCAAGCTGCCGATTAGCGAAATGTCTAACTTAACGACATATACCGATATGAAGGAGCGGAACGGCAGAGAAGCGACGCACAAGGCCCATGACCGATTTCTTTTTCATGAGCTTTTGGCAACGATATAGGTTAAGTTAGGCTAGATGAGATGACTTCGTCGGTGACGGTACCTTAGGTTACGTTATGTTAAATTAGACATCTTGTGTCTCGTTTATCTTGGCTTGGCGAAGAAAAGTAGTCAACACAAGAAGGTAGGAAGTGCATGGCTTGAAATTGTTAGACTCTACATTTGAATCAGCGAGAGTCTGGTGAAATTGCACTGAATTTCAGTCAATATAGCACAACTGAAAAAAATCAGTGGTGTAATATTGACCACAATTCAGTGAATTCTCACTGAATCTCAGAGACTTTCACTGATTTAAATTTAGAGTGTAGTGCTTTTCGCGTATTAACGACTACTTTGTCTCATCCCGGAAAATTGATGCCTTGTGTGGACCTACTGCCGCTCCGCTAGGCTAGGCGACAAAAAAGGTCGAGCGTCGAACGCAAGGAGAAGAAAATGTATCCTTTAAAATTTCGTAGTCACACGGAAAAAAGGTTTTGTTATACCAACAAAATCATTTGTCGAAAAAGAAAGAAATAAAAATATTTTTTCACAACAACAAAATGTTTGGTTCTATCAACCACATGTTTGGTTCTATCAACAAAACGTTTGGTTGCTGCGGCAAAATTTTTGGTTGCAGCAACAATACTTTTATTTGTTGTCCCTAATTTTGTTGCCGTAACAAAACCATTTTTTTCCGTGCACGGTGCAACCACGGGGGAAAAATTGTTATACTGACAAACTCATTTGTTAAAATAGGGATAACAAAAACATTTTGTTACAACAACAAAATGTTTAGGTCTGTCAACAAAACGTTTGGTTGCTGCAGCAAAATTTTTGGTTGAAGCAACAAAAATTTTATCTTTTGTCGCTAATTTTGTTGCCGAAACAAAACCATTTTTTCCGTGACCTTGAAAATTTCTCCACATATCTCCTACGAAAGAAACCATTGCCTGGCTATGTACGCTGATTGTGCAGACCTCTTCCCTTTCTTTCCTCGAAAATGAATTCATTATTCCAGCGCTCCCCTCCTGAAATTTAATCCGCCTTACGTGACGCACTATTTGAAAATGCAATTACGTTAAGTCAATCCGAGAAGAGCTCGCGGCGTGTTTACAAGCCACAAATGGAATTTTGATAGGAGCAGCAGCGAAGTCTTCTGAAGTAGCCAAAGGTATCTCACCTTTGGGGAACACATCTCGCTACCTGACGACGCACCTGACAGCACCACTCGGGGCAATCAAGTTCTGCTTTTTACATTTTGATGACCTTTCTAAAAAAAAAAAGCAGGTCCGTCAGTGTGAAAAGTAAGGCTTGCTGCAGGCTGACTTGTCAGCCAGAGACTTCGACGAGCGGGGAAGTCTTAGCGAGAGTGATTCCTGTCGGAGAAATATTTGATTGAAGGCTAAATTGATTCTGTTCGAAGAAGCCGACGGACAGAAATCACCGAAAAATTAATATTTTTTAGGACTCCCTTTTTCGATGGGATTTTTTTTTTCAAGCCTTTTTCAGAACCGCCTAAAATCTTTCAATAATTAAAATAATAATGTTGCCTTAACTTATGACGCCTATAGATCAATCAATTCGTCAGGTCCAAAATATAATTTTGAAAAATGTGTCCAAAGCCTTTTTTTTACTGATCTCTCCCAGTTACTATTAGGGATACTTTTCCTGGGCACATATCAATGGATATAACTTGTCCTCTGAACAAAATAATGGTTATACCTGTACACTGTATAAACCAACCCCTTTTCTTTTTAGGAAATCCTATACGTATCTTATGTATGAAGGTTAAACAAGGGAATTTGGTTATTTTTTAAGATTAAAGATGAAAAGCTCAGGGTGAACCTATTTTACCGATGTGGTTGTTGACGCGTGTATTTATTAAACGTAACCAAATTACTCTTTTCTGCTTGTTTTACCTGCACACCCGAAACATTATGGGACTAACTAAAACAGGGGCTATTTTTATGAGCTTCCCGCTCAAAATAGTTAATAGTTACCCAAAGCATCTAAATCTTTCGCTCAATGTTCACGAATCATGACATAGTTCCACCAACGCAGATGACATCTGAACTGATAGACTTCATCCTGAAACGTGTGCATCTACCTTGTGGTGGTTTGCTCCCCATAAGTGGTCTCACGGGGGCGGTACCCTAAGGGGTGTCGCGACCGGTCCATGATTAAGCGAAAAACCACCAACAATACTAGACGCAACCGCAGGTCAGGTTGACAGTTGTCCCCACTCAAGGAGTTGCAACATGGCCCATGACATCAGAAGTTTCCAAGATTACCACAATGAATCAAAAGAGGTCCCTCCCGAGGGACGTCCCCCGTGGGAGTCTGTGTTGCGCAAGGTAGCCACTGAGTACTCATTAAACGGGCTGGAGCAAACGCCCCTCACCAGCTCTCCATTTTGCTCTTCACCGAAATTATAACGAGCGCATGTCCATCTTCACGCGTCAAAGTCACCTTGTGTTTTTCCTCTCCGGACCGATATGGCAGAATCTCTGCACATTGTATTTCGGATGGGTTGTTTGCTCCAATTTCACTGTAAAAAATAACACCTGTTTAAGGGCTGAAGTAAAAACACAGCGTAATTTTGTTATTTTAAAAGATAAACCTATCAACAACCATATCAATGGAAAGGTCCCGTCGAGAGCTCTCAATTAATATGGTTCTTGATAAGGGTATCTTAAAAAATAACCAAATTACGCTCTTCCCTTGTTTTACCTTCATGTACACAGTAAATACTAACCCGTGTTTAAGGTATGAAGCTAAAACAGGTGAAGAGCGTAATTTGGTCGTTTTTCACGATATCCTTATGAATAACCATATCAATGGAGAGCTCTCGACGATATCTTTTCATTGATATGGTTGTTGATAGGTTAATCATCAAAAATAACAAAAATACGCTCTTTCCCTGTTTCACCTTAAATACCTAAAACAGGTGCGCGACTACCTAAAACAACGGTTAGTTTTTATTGTGCACGAAACAGGTATGAGATTACCTAAAATAGGGGTTAGGTTTTACTGTGCTTCGTTGCCAAGCAAAGAAGTCACAAATCACGTAAATTATCTTAACCGGTCGGTCACTTTGTAAGCCTGATTCCTACTTTATTTTTGGCTGCTGCCACACAGGAGTTGACCCTATCAAACTCCATGACAGCGGAGTGGAGCGATAGAGAAGCGAGGAACAAGGCATGTGTCCTAACATAACCTACACAGTACTAGGTCGTTCATAATCGTATATTGTAATGACAGTGAGCTGGAGTGGAACACGAGAGGTTGTAAATTTGGTCTTTGAAATTGTGCAGTAGCTCTGCTCTCTTTTTCCGGTTTCAAGTTACCTTCCTGACTGACGTAAGACTTACGCGGGTAGTATCTTAGCTGGAGTATGTCTTCATTTCTGTGACTTCTAGCTTCCTAGAAAAAAGACTAGACTATGTATCTTGACTGAAGTTTTTTCCTTCTTTTTTTAAATATTGTGGCAGACTGCTAAGTGTGTGCACTTTTGGAAAATAATCAGAGCTGATACTCGAACAGGTGTAAGAGCTAACCATGTTTAACCCACTACCGCCCAACGATGCCGTTCGGAAACAGAAAAAAAATATGTTAGAGGATCTTTTTAGTTCAGCATTGTTCCTCTTTAAAAATATCACCCCTCTGTAAACCTTAAATTTAATAATTTAGGCATTTTTCAAAGCTTTAAATTGAGTAATTTAGTGGCAAAAAATCCTTCCAATTTCCCTTAAGCAAAATTTCACTCAAATACTTTGGGCTGTTATGGGTCAAAATTGCCGATTTAAAATTACCGCAACACCGAGGCAGCCGATGCGCCACGCGCAGGGCGAGCTCGCGCATACATCTTCCCTAGCTGCAACCAGTCCAGCATGCTCGCTGATAAGACGTCAATTCTCCCTACATGAAAAATTACCGCTGCGCGCGCCATAAATAACGACCAATTAATAATATTGAGCTGTTCCTGGCATCAACACCTCTCCAGCAGAGCCAATTGAAAACATGATGTACTGGGTGCGCGCTCTCACACACTCCCAGGTTTTTCATTTCTTGTGGGTGGGTGTGGGAGATTCTCAATAGCCGCAAAATGGTGACCGACCGGGCGAGAGCGCAGCGTTGGCGCCTAAAGGAACTCTCAGCATTGGCCCTAATTGTACCTCGCTGACAGGTCACAAATGACAGGGCGGGCCTTATCAACACCTCCTCGGGTGGCGTTTGCCTTCACCACACAGCGACGCGCCGCAGTACGCGGACAGACGGACTCGAGGCCAGGTGCTAATTATGAAGTGAGTGACGGGTGCAGCCGCAGCGTGGCATTGCCTGTGCGGCACTAGTGCCGCGCTATCTGTGCCGCCCGCACTCTGCCCCTCGGAAACGCGACGGTGAGGTGTAGCACAAGAGGAGGCTGGAGGTTCCCATGAATATATGGCACTCACGAGGCTCGCCCAAGGCGCATTTTTACATGGGTTCCTGTCCGCATGGTTTCAGGTGTTAACATTCTGTCAGCCGCCGGTGCAGTATGGAAGAGAGAGCTAAGGACAAAAATGAGAGGAGTGTACAGTCAAGGCCGTTGAAACTGAACCAAGGAGGTGAGGATCGCGGATCTGAGTGGCTTCGGGTTTTCAGATACTAATGTAAATTTTGAAGATTGCGTTTGTTTACTTTCTTCTGTGTCCCATCGCCGAGCGGAGCAGGCTCATTGAACCTAACAAACCTGATGCCTCCCAAGATATACGGCAGGAGCGTTTCGCCGATAAGTAAACGGTGTCACATGACAGCGAAGCAGTGTGATAGAAAAGCTAATTTCATGATTTAACCAAGGTTTACGGTTAACTTAGCTTACACCAAACAAGGATAAAATGGCCGCTGTAGGAGTTCAGCCAAATATGTGTTCAACAGAGTTTTGCAAGAGCATCTATGGAGTGGGAATCAGCATTCAGTTAATAGAAACTAGAACCTTGCCGGTTGATTCCAGAACCGAATTTTCGATTAATTCAAGGACGTTGATGAACTGTCCTTTTCAAGAAGTTCAGTCAAAGCTGCGTACACCAGCGTAAGAAGATTCAGAGCATCCATGGAGTGGGGACTAGCATCCATTAGACGGGAACTAGAAGAAGCAACCAACAAGGATTCTTCGATTTGTTCAAGGACATCGATAGGCCCATCCTGGGTCCACATTCGAATCCGAGATAGTTGGGAGAAAGCTCGTCCAAATTACCATACGTGATTTGCAACTGTTATTACATTAATTAACGTAATGTCCTGTTTGAGGCGCCTTTGGGCGCGAGCCTAGTTTAAATAAAAGAAAGACAGGACCTGGGAACGAGGCGTATCCTCTGTTTAGGAGTTGCGTACATCCCCGTGGCCCGTACGCCCAAATTCGTCGCTCCCCTCCCCGTCCTTTCCCACCGCCCCTCCAGCGGTGAATGCGCATAATTTATTTAATCGTCGTTATTATAAAGAGCCAGGTTGTGTCAATGCCTACCCAAGTGTTTCCATGGACGCTGTTGGATTAATCACTTCCGGAACGATTCGTCTTAAGGAGAACTGTTGAATCAATGTTGTCGGAGATGAGGACTTGAGCTGCTGGGCTTACACGAAATAACCTCGAGCTGATATTGTTGTTTTCTTGGGCAGCTACTGTCTTTTGTTTCTTCTTCTCAATTATACTATACATA
>Ga0058701_10003424_pt1 | contig 12537 bp, 9 predicted proteins | sample AgamicOrMae_FD_97039 | JGI IMG/M metagenome (GOLD analysis project Ga0058701, IMG submission 97039) | Agave microbial communities from Guanajuato, Mexico - Or.Ma.e | ecosystem: Host-associated > Plants > Phyllosphere > Phylloplane/Leaf | place: Guanajuato, Mexico | collected 2012-06-04
AAGAATATATTAAATAATGAGTAGAACTCACCGTTACCCTTAACAGATTATGTGGTGTAGAAAAAGACGTAATAGGACGGGAACCACCTAACGGGGGTGGGTCTTCAAGTCTCTTCTTTGTGTTGAGAATTAAATGAAAAATTCCGACTACAAAATCGGTTAACCAATTTTAGGTGTATTTTCCAATTCTATTCGGAGATTTTTTAAAGTACTTTAAAAAATATGGCTGGAGATATTGCATTCAAACCTTGTCATATGGTCATAATATTTGGTTTCGCATAGCAAACATGCTGTTCAGGAAGCTCGATCACCTACCATTTCGGCAGGTAATAGCCAGCCAAATGCCATTCAATTTTTAACACCCTTTTTGACATGGTTCATAGTGAAATTCTGCCTATTTTTAGAAGGTACGAAATTATTACACAACAAAGAAAAAGAAAAAAAATAACTAATTTGGAAAATTTCCGCCGGGTCTGATAGGAGGGAGGGTAGTGGAGGGTCCCTTGTTATACTTATTGCCAATCAGAAAAAGTCCAATAACTAGGATTGAGTGAACTCGAGTCCATAGTTTCAAAGAATTCGTGCGAATACAGCAGTGTAAAGCCAACGCTGGAAAACGACAAAAGTGTTCCAATTGGTGTGCAAAAGATGCGTCGAACCAGCTTGATCGTTGATGATGTCCACAGCCCGGACAGGTAGCGGACGATTATGTAGTATAGGTACCTCGTGGTATATTGTTGGGATCACGCCCAAAGCACCTAAAATATGGAGATTCACGACAGATCTAAGAACATTTCGAAAAAAATCTAGAAACCGAGAACTACGAAAAGCTTCGGACTTGTCAGCCATATTTTTCTACACGTTCATCAAAAGGATCTTCAACGGGTATGGTCTGTATATTTTTCTCTAGCCGAGCTTTGGAACTTTTTTTGCGCTTTTGCCTATCATTTCGACTGGGAAACTGAAACACATGTTGACCAGGAGGACCTACAGCTCCTTTTCCCCACAGAGCTTAATAAGCACCACGATCCAGTTTTGAAATGAACACATGTCCTTTCCCTGTGTAATGATGAGTGTTGAAACAGGATCATGCGATTCCTTTGTGCAGGCAATGATTTTTGGCCTTCTGCGGTCAGCAAGCTGCGCCCGCCGTCCGCTAAGCCACCGGATTTGGTCGCCATTCGAGCCTTCCGGTGAAGAATTAAAAATCGCCAATATTATTCTTAATCTGTCGCGAAATGTGCATTCGCAGGCAGTTGCCTTTGACGGGCCGCGCCAAGATGGCGGCTGTGGGAGTGAGACGGGTGTGGTGACATTTTTGGCAGGAGGCGAATTGTATCGTGACGGTCGTGTCATTGGAAAAGGCGGAAGTGAGCCTTTCTTTTGCTTCTTTTGTGCTCTGCTTTCCCGATTCGTTCATGTGGAGACAAAATTTATTTCGGAAGAAGAGGTGAGCTCCATCAAATACTCAACAGCATTTTCGCGGATCCTCGACCATTCAGCTCAACACTCGCATGCGTGACTAATCCGTGCCACTTTTTATTACACATTCTGGGTGTTCGTATAGTGCATAGTTGCACTACAGTTAGTTTCCATGCCAATGTTTTCACTTTTTGCATGGAAAAGTCCATGAGTGTGACACGACCTGTGACCTCGGTCGTCGTACAATGTGCGCTGCGAACCTGCAATCTATTCGCGTCCAGTTTATTTCTAACCGTTGGAGTGCGAATAAGTACTTGTTTTTTGTCTTTTTTAATGCTTTTTTTAAATTTGGGACTAGAATGTTGCGATTATTTTTATAAAAGGCATTTTAATGACAAAGAAAAAAGTTTTTTTTGTTTTTGTTGTTTTTTTGTTTTTCTCATTAAAATACACAAAAATGAAATCGTTTTTTTCCCTTCTTTTTTTTAAAGAAATTGAATTAGTTTATTGTAAGTAATGGACTTTGCAATACTTCAAACCAAGTATTTCTTCTTTTATTAGGTTCTCAGATTATAGACACGCAATCTTAAGAGGAGATTACAAGTTTATTCCTTACAAGTTTAAAATATATATTCCATAGTTTGGGAACATAAAACTAGTTTCCTACAAGCTCAGATCTATTTTGCTTGATACTAAGAATGTCTATGATTGGATTGAAAAATCACACGATGTCGGCGGATGATAGAGGTGGTCGCAGTATAAGCGTGTAATCGTATCTCGAACACTTTCCGATCGACGTAACCAGCGATGAGAATTTTCAACCGTAATCCGTATCACAAGGACTTTAATCCTATTCATTGACACCCGGGGTCTCTTCCCTTTCTTATCCGTAGTTTCGGTCAGATTCAAAACGTGGACTGGCACCAACATGCACACTGTGTGAGTTTTGGTCCTCTTTTAAGCAGTCATTTACGTTTGGTTGGAAACTTACAAGTCTTGCAAAATATTTTTTATCACGCTTACACCTTATTTTCTATATGAAAGTGCTTTTGGCCGGAAAATGTTTGGAAAATTTTCTTCACGTTTTGTGAAACTGCCCTTTTGCTGATGTCGTAGAGAAGCAGGGCTAACAAGCCCCTCCATATGATGACACTTTTTAGGTTCGAGAAATATTATCAATTCCGTTCATGTTTAGTGCGGAGGATCGGCGCACTATCCTCCGCACTACAAACAAGAACGGAACTCAACTGAGTTTCCATAACTGTTCGGAATGTTCCTATTGAAGAACTAATTAAGGTTTCTCGCAGATATTTTAGCGAAATCTACTTTTTTGAGAAAGATTTTCATTCAGCTGATCCGACAGAAATATGCCCACAGGATTGGCCACGAGAGGAATATTCCTCTCCCTGGTAGCACACCAGCGCTTTTTATGCGCATTAAAAGCGCATTTTGTTTTTCAAAATGCGCTTTTAATGCGCATAAAAAGCGCTGGTGTGCTACCTGGGAATGAGGACAATGGTTAATGTGGTGAGCCGCTTAATCTGAACGAGCAAGCATTTCTCCTCACAGACACAAAAGACCGATATTTTTCTTTTGACATCAAAGAAAGGCAATTTAAGTAAACAACATTGGCAGCCACTCACAAGGGCAAGAAAGTGCTTTCCACTGTCGGAATGGTGTTGTGTATATATATATGAAACTAAACAGTCGGTTTCGCAAAACTTGTTACCGGTATCCAGAAAATCTATTGGCTTAAAAAAACTAAAGAACCTTGTTGTTAAATTGCATCTATGTGGATATTACCCATAGTAACATAGCTTCATTGGTATATTCAAATTCTCATCTTACATTTTCATTTATTTATTTTTTTATTTAATTTTAGCAACAGGTGAGCAAGGGTCACCCACCTTCCACCCAACCTCAGTTAAAGTTTACCTCTCCTAATATACATTCCCCTAAAAAAAATCCTATGATGAACCCGCATTTTTTTTTCTAAGAAGTATCGCTCCCTAAGCATTTTTCCACTTCGCCTGCATTTTTTGCAGCGGTGAGTTGATCCCCACAAGCTGACCCCGAACACACCTAATAAACATGTCAGGTAGGAGCGAGCGGTGCTAGCAACCCACAGCCAAACCACTCCTTCTATTGAAAAAGCGCCGTGTAGACTGACACTGTCAACGATTTTATTTTCGACTCTTTTTTTTTTTCCTCGGGAGATCCTCCCCCGAACTGGGAAAGAAAGAAAAAAACTGTTTAGGTATCCCGAAAAAGCCAACCACATTTTTTTTCGCTGTGAATTCCTGGCATTAGTGTGACTGATATCGCTTTGTGGGGCTTTAGGGAGGGTAGCAATATGTACGTACTAAACGCACCTTTCATAGCAACACACCTGAGCTTCAAAACGACGAGTCTCACTGAATAGATCTACTCTTATGCAGCAGTTTTGATGGATGAATCCATGGGGAATAGCCAATGGGACGGGTCGAGGATCCTGAGTCGCAAATTCAGGTATCCAACGCAAAACTACTTAAAATAAGTATGACTAAATAAAAATTATCAAAAAAAAGAAATTAAATAAAAGAAAAGACTTCCTGCAGTTTTGGGACAAGAGTTCTATGTACCGGTACCAACAGCGCCGTTAGATTATATCCTCCAATATTCACATTGCAATATGCAATACGGATTATTTTTTCTAAAAGATATGGCATTCAACTTTCAAATCTCAACTTTGATGTTTGGAATTCTTTTTAACTGCATCACTGGGGATTTTTGTATAGCTGATTTAGAGTAATTAAGTGTTGGCTAACCATTGTCTTAAAGCTTGTTTCGAAAGTAAACCTTTAACGTTACTTCTAGATCGAGCTGCTATTTTCTAATGAAGACAATTGGTAGTTGCAATTAGTGTTGCGTTTTTGCTGGATGCTATTATTTTGAAACACTATATGTTCCGCGTGTATTTCCCAATAATGGATTCTACAAAAATGATTTTACTATTATAACCTAGTAGAATAATGTACGATACGGTATTCTATTGATATTCTCTTAATAGTGGTTAGTTGAATGGTTCGTATTCAGCTCTCAAAACGAGTGCAATCATCAATACTTTGTCATCTTTTCTTTCAGACTTTTTGTGTTTTGGCATGAAGGCCGCCCATTTATCTGTGGGTGTTTGGGGACTTTTTGGAATGACAAGTACGACTTTCTTTTGCATAATGGTCGTTTATAAAGAAATATATTTATATTTCATATATAATATTCATATAATTGCATTTATAGTACATTACAAATGACTGGCTAATAGAAAAATAATGAAAACGGATTGAAGCCTCGAGATTAGGCTAAAATAGATCCGTTCCAAGCAATTCACAGTGATTGCAGTCTTTGGCTCCTCAGCTCCACCCTAACAAATGAAAGAAACGTTATCCTGTAATTTTGACAGACAAAGTTTAATCAGAATGCGGCTGATTGTGAGTGTGGTGTCCACGAAGCTACTCTAGAAATGGGTTACTTGCGTACGAGTTCATTCCTGATAAACGAATTTGTCTACAAATGTCACGATTATACATATCACACAGTTGTGCAGCTTTCATTTCATGAAATTGGAAAACACTAATGAAATAAATTATAGGCCGCGCCACATGCGGCCCGGATGAAAACTATTTACACCGAGTATATTATCGTTGGAACATGCCACACAGCGCAAAACAAAACATCGCGATTCATTTTACAATACTGTCCACATGATGAGACACCAAGGCGAACATGGCACTCTAACCGGTCAAGGAACTTCACTTCCGACAACACGTAACAAAAGGCGCTAAATTAAATTCACACGAAAATTCTAGGCTACGTCGTCGCACATAAAAAATCTAAAACACATCAACACGTAACAAAATATGGAGGAAATTAAATTACGGGAGACTTTGTACATTTATCGAAAGAAATACGACCGCGTTCTGTACACAATAGAGACTACACCACTTTTGTTCCACTCTTAACTTCCACCTGACTAGAGGCTCAAAACGAGTGCCCCACCGACAACGAGGCCATTTCGTGCTAAACGAACGAAAAAAAAAGTGGCATACCGTACTTCCTTAGGGGAAGCAGCTTGTTTTTGGTCCCTTTCCTTCCCTAGCACCAATCCCATCTGTCCTGTCCTGTCCCATCCCATCGTTCCTTCCGTTTAGCAGTGCGAAGAGCGCGCCACGTGGAGGAAGAAGGACACTTTGTCCGTCGTCTGCTGGCCGCACATGTTGCACAGGAAAGGGTCTTGGTAGCCGTGGTAGCCCATGTGCATGGTGTACATGACCACGTCCTTAAAGGTGATGTCGCAGTAGGCGCAGTTGTAGGCCTCCTGGACGGATGTCGTCTGCGGAGCGGGCGTCGTTGTTGCTGCGGGGGACTGCGGCGACGACGGCGGGGAGGGATGGGCGGCGGCTAGGGCGGCCGCGGCGGCGAAGGCGGCCGCCTCCTCCTCGTCGCCGCCCGGCTGCTGCAGCAGCATGGCTATGCGCTCCAGCTTGAAGGCTCGTCCTTTGCGCCGGTTCTTGCTGGCCGCGGAGGGTGCGGGCGTGTTGGCGTCGTGGCGCTGGGCCTCCTCCGCGTCATCAATGCTCGACGACTCCGGCATGCTGAGGTCCAGGGGCGCTGCGGTGCGTGCAGGCTTGGCGGGCGCCACCGCGGGAACCGATGCAGGCGACGACGGCGCCGACACGTTGGCGGCCTGCGTGGGGGTCGGCGACATGGTGGCGGGCGGCGAGTGGGCTGGAGGAGGAGTGTGCGGCGCGGTGGGAGGTGCTTGCCGACCGGGCGAGGCCTGGGGCGGAGCTGCGGCCGGCTGCGGCGTCTGCGGCGCTGCCGGCGCCACCCGCTGGATCGGCGACCTGCCCATGTTCGATTGCTGCCACATAAGGCTCGCCAAGTAGTCCTTGAGTCCTTCGGGGTTGTTGTTGTTATTGTTGTTATTGTTGTTGGCCTGAAGGAAATGGATGACGCTCGGGTCGGTGTGGAGGAACATGTGTTTGGCCAGCTGCTCTGCGTCGGCAGAGTAGAACTCGCAGTACGGACACCGGCGTACAGCAGGCGCTGTCTGGTAGCCAAGACCAGGAGTTATGAGTCCAAACGGGAACATTGGGGACGGCGTGATTTGACCGGTTGGCACAGGCACAGACGATGGAGGTGCAGGCGTTCCGTTTCCCGGTTGCCCCTGTGACGGCAGGGCCCCCGTCGTCGGCGCAAGGTTGGACTTGTTCTTGGGTCCCCGCCGGGTGCCATAGACGTCGATGATGGGGAGTGGATTGGGCGTGCCATCGGCGTTGAGCACTACGGAGGGCCTATGATTGTACTTGCGCAAGTGGAGCTTGAGACTGTGGCAGTACTTGGTAGCGTAAGCACAGTCCTGGCAATGGTACTGGTAGACATTAGAGTGTGATTTCAGGTGGGAGTTGAGCATGGACTTGTTGACGCACGCGTACGAACACTTATCACACTTGTAAGGCTTGGAGTTGAAATGGTTGCGGAGATGGTACTCGAGGTGGTGTTTGTACTCTGTGACAAAAGGGCACCGGGGGCATTCGAGCACTCGATCGTCTTTGATATGCGTCCTGTGATGCTCCCAAAACTGGACCTTCGTGAAAGTGACGTAACCGCAGTTCTTGCAACGGAATGTCTTGACTTTTCCTTGGGCGTTGAATTTGGGCGTTGAGAGCGACGCCTCGTCGTATTCTCCGTCGTCCGCTTCGTCGGGAGAAAGGCCGGGCTCCTGGTTGTCGTAGTGGGACGCGATATGCTCTGACATGACATCCCTGAAACCAAGACAGCCCGTTTAAGAAAACGCTCTGTACTCTGTAAATTTAAACGGCGGAATTATACCGGTACATCTCTTGTGTTTCTCAAATGGAGAAAAAGCCCAGTGGAGCGAGGCACAGGCCACCTTACATAGCTCATCTGAAGCGAGGTTAACTTAGCGGTTGACAAGCCTGATTTTTAGGCGCTATCTGCTTTGTAGGGGCAAGGGGCAGTAACTGCCGCCGAGAACTAAGCGGTATTACACTTGGCGGAGAGGTAACGGAGCAAGACACAAGCCCTTCCGGAGCAACATAACGAAGCAGGTCACAAAGTTATTAATGTAACATAAGTATCTATAATTTACGCGGTTGTAGCCTAAGTCGTTCATTCTTGATGAAAACTAAGGTTGTAGCAAGGCGCAGGGAGGTGGGAATCGATCACTTTAAAATGGAGAGAGTAGGCTAAACACCGATCTCCCTATGACGAAACATGTCTTACCTTGAAGTATCCGTGAATTCGCACAGATGACACCTGAGCACGTTGCCTTGGGTCAATATCTGATTCCCACCGGTTTGGGTGTCCATGTGTTCAGACTGGTGCCCGCCCTCGTCAAAAGATCCCTCTGACGAACGGCTGTTCTCGTCAGCTGGGGTAGGAGGGGACGTCGGTGATCTCCTGGCGCTCTCCGGGGCCAAGCCCTGAAGAGACTGCAGCGGATCATAGTTCAACGTGGAGCCTGATCGCGGGGATGTCGCCGATGCCGTGCTGGGGGACGCAAGGCAGGCTTGTCCCGGTGCCGGCGCCGTCGCTTGTGCTGGTGCTGACGGGGACCTTTCTGAGGAGGCCGACGAGCACCCTCCGGGGGATGCACCACTGTTGGAACCAACACCAGATGTGGCCGAGGAATCATGGTCCATCATGTGGTCAGCTCTTTCCTGCTTCTGAACCAAGAAAATTGTATCAGAAAACGAAAAGGGCGGCATTCGATTTCTGAGGTGCAAATCGAGAACTTACGATATCCAGTTGGCTGCAATGCCAGTCCGACGCGGGCTCGTACTGGGGCGCCGACGTTGGCAGCATGGACAGCGTGGGCAGAGGAAGGCACTGGGAGTTCATCATGGTGGTATCCGCTGACAGCCAGGAACAATCGCGCATAGCACGTCAACGTACAACTGAAACAAAGGAAACCAAACATAAGTTTTGATGCTAAAAGCGAGCGAAAGCCTCTTGTCATTCTACAAAAACCCCTTCACCGTTTTCTTGCACAATAAACCTGATGTCCATAAACTAAAAAAGGCAAAAAGTTACGCTTGACAAAGGCACTCGTATCGGAATTCCAAAGCTCGACTTTCAAAATCATATCCCACGATAAACACCGCAAACTATATATGATAAATGCTAATAATAAAATCGCTTGACTATTTTTATATTCATTCGTCGCGGTATTCTGAAACCATCGTGTTTTAGTAGTGGTTACGCATTTCCACGAGTGCCTCTCTCCTCTGACTTCACACTTTGCCCCGGTGTCGTAGATAAAAGGTATTAAAAACGGTGTTTTTTTTTTTGTTTCTTTTTTCACGGAATCTGTGTTTCAAAAAAGATCTTTCCGGGCTAGGTGAAAAATCGCTTTGTGGAAGCTGAAGGTTTTTGCAGGCGTTGAAAAGTAAGGTATCCGAACCTGCTTGTTTAGGACATTCATCAGAAGTGACTGGTTTTTGATGGATTCCCGTAAAAATAAAGGTGCAAGATGAGGCTTCTTGAACACAATATGTGGGCCTTGAAATATCCCAGGCATGGAAAATGCCCAGCGCAGGATTCGCTCTTCTTTGTTCCCGGATGGCTAGCCTCCCGGACTTTTCGGACAAAGAGGTGTCCTTAACCCTTTTCAAAGGGACTACACGCCACCAACTCGGATTCAAGGTTGACCCTTTCTTTTGATACCCCAACTGTGCATTTATTTTTTCAACTTTCAACCACAGAAAGGCCCCTCGCACTTCGCGAAACCACGCAAAGTTGCCTAAAAGGCTTCTGGATGTTGAAAAACATACCACAGTCGCAAAACAATAATATATAAACCAAATAAAAAGTGTTCAGACGGATCGCAGTAACTTTCATAAATTATAAAAAAAAACTAACTAAATAAATAAATCAAGCAATCAAAATCGTCACTCAAAATTAAAATAAAGGTCCGTACGAACAAAAATATTTTGAAAAATTTACGCTCAAAAACACATATTTGCACGTATTGACTTGCTATTCTGAACGATTAAATTCTCGATACCTTAAAACATACCCCCTCCCTCCCGCCATTTTTCGTCAATATTGAAAGTGAACGCAGTAATCACCTATGCATTCTATGCAAAAACGACTTGCGGTGAACTATCACATATATATGGGGATATATGAAGTTTCGACTTTGGTCGAAACTCGAAAATTCCCCGGGGCCGGCCGGGGGCCCTAGCGGGGAATTGCCATTTTCCGCGAGAGGCCGGTCCTACCGCCAGTCCAAAATTTAAAACTTAAGAAAAGATCTCGGGAAAAAAAATATGAAAGAAGGCAAATTAGTGAAAGACGAGTTTTTTAAAACTTCAGCATTCTTCTTTTTTTTTCCTTCGGAGCAAATTATGGAAATTACCCAGCACAGATTATAGGCAGACGTTTTCTAGTTAAATAGCAATAGATTTAAATCGTGGATATACCTTGAAATTCGACTCTTCGCCCGAAAACAATCTTATTTCGACCGGGCGACATTGAGCGTTGTCGCTGCGCGATTTGTTGAATCATCATTGATTGTCAACGTCTATCAGAAAATAGCACGAGGAATCAGTCGATTACAACGCACTTCAAGCCAGCGTTTTACAGATTGATAAACTTTGTTCCTCGAGTAGCCGAAATGTGTTTCAGAGTGAACTTAGGATTGTTGCCACGGAATTATACTTTTCGTTTTCTGAATGCAATCGTAGCATAAAATGCAAAAGCGTAGTATACGTATTCCGATTATTGTTAGATTGGCGTTAATATTTTGCAATCTTATTTTCTTATTGCTTGCCATAGGTATAGCAAAGTTCTTAGAAAGCTAGTGCATTTAACTTGTTCAATGGAGAGTATCTCAAAACCGCAAACGTCTAGTGTACATAAAAGTGAGTTTCCCTTTCCCTTTTAGAGAAGACAGCAAATGCAAATATTACGACGGCCGTGACTCAGCAACACAAATTATGATGCGTTTTAGGTATAAATGACACTTTTTACTGGAAACAAAAGCCAAAAACAACAAAAAAACAACAACAAAAAACAAATGAAACGGCTTTTTCACGCTGTCAGAATTTTGGAGAAATTTCCAGCGCATGAGTAAGCTGCTACTTGATTTCGCTTACGGGGAATTCGCAACTGACACATATTCGCTTTTATCACGTAGGGTACATACAGTGTGACAACTTCAAACACTCTCCCTTAGATAAAGTTGTTTGAGCCCGTCAAAACTGCTTATCAAAACGCACCCTCCGAACATAGATAAAAAGATTGAAAATAGCCGTGTCTTTTACATCTTCTTTTCTGTCCCTTACCCCTTCAAAATGCCTTTTAGTAGGAATAAAATTGACGTCGGCTTGTCAATGTTGAGTTGCCCAATCTATTCACACCGCCTTCAATCTGCATAAAAATATGTTGGCGACACGTCGATTCAACGATGAGTGTCACTGAATCCTGACTCTGTGATTCAGCAAACACACGATCAGACTCGATATTTCAGTGCGGGGCCTTAAGCTTGAAAATAGACCGAAGCGGAATAAAAGTATTTAGTGATGAACCTTTTCGAAGGCAAGTGATTAAAACTATTTGAAACTGTTGACAAAGTAAATGAATTGATTTTTATTTGGTCAAGTTTGTGGAATAGTTTCAACCCTTCCGATTGTTTTGAGCATTATTTTCCGCAAATTTTCTAAAAAAAAAATCTACATTTAGAGAGCGTTGAGAGCGACACAACTACAAACAGTTACGCACAGAAATATCTAAGAAAAACATCACCAATCGGCTTAAAATCGCTTTGATTGTTGCCAAATTAGCCATTTTGCTGAAAATTCTCGGTACTATTCCATTGAGATGATTATTGCATAAGCTAAGCCTCCGATCTAGGAATTTTCCAGAACGATGCAGTTGGACAAGCGTGTGTTTAGGTCCTAGCTATATTGTTGATTTCTGAACAATAGTTTATTAACGGAGTGATTAGCTTTCAACCACGCGACTGTATTCAGAGAAATCGTCTTGCTACGTCAAAGCAATCAAAAAACAGTTAAGCCGAATAAATTTTCCGTTTTAGGCGTACACCTGTGCGTCAGGGTTGACGGTGGCGCGGCTCCGCGGCGCTGAGGGACGGCGACGTCGCCTCGACGCCATGTTCGACGCCTGCCGCGGCGCGGCGCGCCAGCATCCCGCACCGCCCGACTCGACTCGCCCCGGAGGGGTCGCTGATCGGCGCGCACGCGCATCCGAGCGCACGCGCTCTCTTTTGACACCTCCCCGCCGCCGCCATGCTTATTTACGGACCGCCCCTAACTTTCAAACTGCTGTCATCAATTTTAAACGAGTAATTGTGACTGCAACATGCGTTGTTTGTGGCATAGAAGTAAAATTGAATTGGTTGTCCATTATTTGAATAGCATCTCTTAAAGTGAGTTAATATCCTCAAAAGGTGTTATAACTCATAGTTTATTGAGACAGCAGAAATTTACTAGACGAAGTAAAATTAGGCATTTTTGATGATTTGTCGATGATTTTGCGAGGAAACGATACTCAGGCAGGGTTGTTGAAAAGTTCGGCAACATTTTAACAAGACTTATTCAACTGCGGCTCAAAACGGATTTCTGTGAAAGCGCGCATCGAGTGGTCCAAATGATATTTATTTTTCCACCGATTCGTGATTCCACGGTACCGAAAGAGGTACCTAATGAGTAGACACTCACCTTAGTCTAAACCAGCAGTGAGTCGGATAGGCAATATCGTCGCACCATTTGGCCGAAAATCACATATAACAGCGCACTCTCACTCGTTCTAAACGGAGTCCCGGAGTTACACTCGAGTGAAACACCACACCACTGACACTTGTTCTTGGGAACAGCCGGTCACGAACAGCCACTGACTAGTTGCTGTAACTTGCGGTCGGAGAGCTGTCCGAACGCGTTCGATGCTCAGCCCTGACTAGCTTGCCCTCCCGTTTCCCGTTCCTCAGAAAATCATCTTTTCGGGCGAGGGAGGGAGATGGGGGAAGAAAGAAAAAAGTAAGTATAGAGAAGCGAACAGGGGTGAGAGCGATATACCACGCGACCGGGCTGC
>Ga0058701_10003425_pt1 | contig 12537 bp, 8 predicted proteins | sample AgamicOrMae_FD_97039 | JGI IMG/M metagenome (GOLD analysis project Ga0058701, IMG submission 97039) | Agave microbial communities from Guanajuato, Mexico - Or.Ma.e | ecosystem: Host-associated > Plants > Phyllosphere > Phylloplane/Leaf | place: Guanajuato, Mexico | collected 2012-06-04
GCCAAAGATGAAGTCCGATTTAAATTTTCTTTTTTTCCCCTGAAAGCTGGTCCACAGGAGCAACAAATCCGCACTACCCGATCCGCGATTTCGAAAAAAAGTCATTTTCGATGCACCCTAGTAGGCATTCACGTAATCTCTAAGGTAATTCAGAGTAAAAATGCATTCAGTATTCGCTTGTAAAATTTTCCAGAGAATTTCGAAAAAAAAAACAAGAAAAAAAACTGTGCGTTCGATAACCGCCTATGATGCTTGTTTAGCAATGTTCTCATTATTTAACGAGATACTACGCCGTGCTTTTTAAAGTGGAGTTCAAACGTTTCAGCTAATACACACAATTTATGAACTTTGTCACGTATATGCACTTTATGCGTAATTTTAAAATCACTATCCTGATTTCCCTTAACGAACACGAGAAAATTACGCGGAAGCTAAATGTAATATCCTCTGCTCATTGACGTTACTTTTGTTCATAAAAACGTGGATGATTGAAGTTAAAACTTAGCCGTTCTATTTTAATAACTTGAAGGGAACGGCGTTTCATTCCCATTGCGATTTGAAAGTTTTTAATGCATATTAAAATGCATAAAATAGGTCTTAGCTGTAGCTCTTAGTGAAGCTGAAACACTGTTTTAATGGACGATTCAATGAAGGAACAGTAGAATTTCTGCAACTTTAAAAAAGAAGTATTCAGTCGACGCAGTCTTGTTCCTCAAGGCCTCACAGGATATTCAGACACGCAGCAGCTCTGCTTCCGGAGCTGCCATAAGAGCCCGAGCATTTTCCCCAACTTTAGAATCTAGTCAACTAAAAACGGAACGATCAACCTTTCAAGAACTTCGCCAAACGATGGATACATTTTGAACTGATCCTGAAAATTTCAAGTATCCTCATCTAATTTTAGCCCTACGCTGGAATATCCTTACCAGATGTGGTTTCTGTCAAAAGATATTTTAGGAATTACAATGCTTCGATGTTGTGTCTGTGAGAAACAAGCGTGTTAATATGTCACTTTTACTTGCAGTGAGTACGGGTGCGACACACTACGCCGAATTCCCGTGGATGATGATGCTTTTGACACAGGAACGCCTGAATGGCAGCGCTCACTTCAAATTCAAGTGTGGCGGCTCGCTGGTTCACCCGAAGGTTGTAATTACGGCTGCTCACTGTGTTGTAGGGTGAGTACCCTTACTATGGAAATCTCACCTGATTTGAAATCAGTCATACAGGGCGTTTCAAGTTAAATATCTAGGTCAGTAACATTAAACATTCAGTACGATATCATGACGAAAATCTAAGGTAAACCAATGACAAATCAGAAAAATTGATAATTCACGTAATTCTTTGGAAACCTTCCCCAATTTTTCACTGAAAAAAAGCTGTTTTTGTGATCGAACGTTTGTTGCAAAGTTGAGCGAAGCAACTGCGGACTCGTGTGAGAAGCCATTGATCATCCTGATCACAAAATTTATCAGAGTTCGATATCCTGATACCGAGTATAATCAGTTTTAGAGATCAGTTGGTTTGTATCAGGGTATTGAACACGACTGATTACATTTTTGATCTGGCCGATCGAAGGTTTTTTACTTGAGGAGCTGGGCACGGGCTATAAACTAACATATTGTCTCTATCACCGACAAGCCTGATGCCGCTCACTTCTCAAAATAAGTGACAGTAGTGAAGGAGAAAATGGCATTTGGCTTATGCCGACAGCCTAGCGCGACAAAAGCGTTACATAATAAAGACTACCCACCCCCAATTGGAACTGTCTGTAGTACGGATAATGCGATTCGGATATCTGTAAATATATCCATGTGGATGGTCAAGGGGCGAAGGTCTTCGTGTGGATGTCCATTGCCCATTCCTGTGCCTGTGGATACCAATACGAATAATACGTCCATGTTGGACTATCCGCACCACGGACAGATTGACCACGGGTACGATGTGATTTACCCTAAACCACCAAACAATCATTTACAATAGTGTGTCGTCAGTTCGTCAGTTCTCATGATTAAAGGTTCACTGTGAATGTGAAATGGTCAAATTTGACTAGAGAATAGTAGGTAAAATTTTTATATCCTAATTAGTCAATTTTGAGTCTTATTTAGTCAAAAATGACTATTCTTTAGTCACTTTTAACTATTCAACCAGTCATTTACACCTCACTATTAGAAGTAGTCAAATTTGACTAAAGTTTAGTAGCAAAAATTTTAATATTTCTATTAGCCAATTTAGACTTATTTTAGTAAAAAAAATGACTACTTAAATAGTGAAAATAGAACTTACTGAATTGTAAGAGAAGATAAAAATGACTTATTTAAGAATCAGAGACCAACCTAACATTGATACTAGAGAATATTAATGCTAAAAAAGTAGAAATGTTCGAACTACTAAATCTACGTCAATTCCGACAATTTCACACTGAATTGAAAAATAATGAAATTAAGTAGTAAAACAAAAATGACTGAATCAATCAGCAAAAAATGACTATTTCAAACTTACATTGTTGAGTTAGAGTAGAACACGCGAAGTGAAGGACATAAAACATTGAAATCTGATGTAAATTTGCGAAATCATCTTTTTACTCCGTATATACTTCGACACAGAGCAAATATTTTTGTTATCGATAAAAGTTTGTTCTCGACAACATTTTAAAAGCTTCATTGAAATTTTCCAGAGTGGACCAAAGTTCCCTGACAGTAAGAGGCGGCGAATGGGACACCCAGAGCACAGCAGAGCCGTTGCCTCACCAGGACCGCGCGGTCAGCCAAATAATAGTTCATCCCCAATACAACCCTAGGAATTTGCAAAATGACATAGCGGCCATCATTGTTGACAATCAATTCGACGTGACTGACAATGTTGACATCATTTGTGCGCCCGCCCAAAACGCGGACTTCGCTGACGATAGATGTGTTGCGTCAGGATGGGGCAAAGATTCTTTCCGTAAGTATAATTTTTACCAAAAATCAGCTTCATCGCTTTTCTCAAGGTGCGATGAAAACTGAGTTTCAGATCGCTTGCACCCTTCAAGAAGTTGGTGGCTGCGCGCGCTGTTGCCATAATGATCTTGCTGCCGTGTTGCGATTCATAACGATGTATATCTGCAGATACGCGCTCAAGCTTCCGCGCTGTGAGTAGAGCGCGCGCAGCTTGCAACTCCTTGACGGGAGCCATCGAAATAATGCATCTACGAACATGGCATAACGAATTCTTTCTAAAATAGTATGATCATAAATGCAATGATCAACAGTATAAGTACGAGGACGTTTAAAAAGTGTGTATGATACTTCAATACGGGAAGAAAGCTTGAAATATGACATTCGAAACGTCAAATACTTTGCTCTTAATAAAAGAAAATACCTATTTTCAAGATGTATTGCGTAGGTACATAACATTTAATGAGGATATCTAAAATTATGCTCTGTACGTGCGGTATGTCATTAACATAGGTCTACACTAAAAATTTCGATGTACTTGGCCCGTAGGCCTGTACAATGGCTGAAATTCATAGAGCATATAATTTAAAGACGGCCCAGATATCTACGAAATTTAAAACGTTTCACTGGAATGCATTTAATGTTTATTAGTGAACCCTTTAGGTTACTTTAAGGTTAACTTCGTTTTTTTTTCTCAGTTTTTACCTTGTATATCTTAACATGTCCATATCTTAATATATCTTAAATGTTAGACGTTTTAAAGAATAATGTACCTACACTTGACTAAACGCCTTTTTTTGTTTTACGAAGGGACTATTCATATGCTGTCCCATTTGAAATGTATTGGGTTGGTTTTCGTGCGTTTAAGTCTCCCTTAACAGGCGTGCAAATAGAACTGACCGTTTTTTATTATGTTTTATTTATTGGTCATCATATTATGGTTGAAAGTAGGTTACGGTCTCTTCGTAGAAATGAATCCGTACGTCCTCGAATGACAGCAAAAATGTAAGTTGTTTCTTAATAAAAACCCACCGATAATGCAAAGTGATGTTTCAGCTGTTGATAAGATTGTAAGGTTATCGTACCGATAAAACTAATCGGGGTCAAAAATATTTATTATTTTATGGTTAAAGTTATTTCAAGTAAGTAATCTATCGAACCCTCGGTAATAACTGTACTAGAATATTGCAGTTTTAGAATACGCCAGCTTACGTTTGCTGCGTTGTAACAAAACACATGTCCCAAAATGGAAACTTTTTCATCCTTCAGAGTTGAGCGGGGAAAGCCTGATTTTCTTATGATCTCCCAATAATTATTAATCTTATTGTGTAATGTAGTATCTAATAGAGCTCTATAACTTAGCAGAAAGGGGCAAATCAAACTCCCACCACTGGCACTTCCACCATATTGAGCACAGTTCGCCCGTAAGAAATACATTGTGCCCATCATGGCGGCCCTCATGGCAGGGGACACCATTAGCGCCTCTTTACGAAGTTATAGGGCTCTAGCATACAATACACTGGGAGTCCCCGTCTAAGGTGCTTGGATGAAATTATAAGTTTCACCACTTGATCATTTTATTGAAGAATCTACTCGTCACTTAGGGCCGTAAGACACTATGTCATACATACAAATGCCGTTGGCATTACCATTGCCCCTAGCATCGACCTGCCAATCAGGACGCAGGGCATCGAGGCGAGAGACACTGTCCTGCGTTCAGATTGGCTGCAGCAATGAGTCACCTCCTGGGCGGCAACATATTGCGTTGGGTGGGGGAAAGGTAACCGAAAATGGCTATTTGAAATCCGACAAATAAGAAAATCACGTTTCGGATATCAGTCAACAAAAACTTTTAGAATTCGTTACAATTCGATGCATTGCCTTGGCTGAAATGAATGTTAAGGTTTCGATTATTTTATAGTAGTATAGATTATGCAGTTAAAAACCTCAATGGTGCCATTCAAAAGGTAATGACACTATCTCAATTGCTAAAAGTCAAATTCTGAGACTGGAAGACCAAAAATATAGGCTTTTATGAAGCTTATTGTCAGTCAATCTTACATGTTAGGCGAAAAAAACTTGATTTCTTTCTATCTGTGAAGATCAAAAGAACGCTGATAAAAATTTCTGATCAGAAGTAAAAAACTATTTCTGATGGACTATGCTATCAGTTTCTCAGCTCGCACACGAAGATAAAAAGTCCTTGATGTTACCAAAGCAACGTGATATTTTTATGAATTTATAACTATAACTGGAACCAATAAAAATAGTAAATTCAGTAGTACTGTGCAGTGCATAAATAAAAGGATAAGCGATCACCAACAAAAGACGCATTAAACCCCCACCCCATGAATTTATGGACCCGCCTCTCGTATTTTCTGTACGAATCTTTTACCGCCTCATATTGTATTCGAGAATAAAATCCCGTCCTCAAAGCTAGTGGCGTGGTGTAGCCAGTCAGTGTAACCGCTCGCTAAGAACATTTTTAAACACAATCTTTTAATAATTTTTGCCTCCTAAATGTTTTTTAAAGCTGTGTATCCTTAGTTAAATCGTCAAGTTTCTGATTATAAAAATATGGAACTAATGTTTCAGGGGAAGGGTCCTATCAGCAAGTATTAAGAAAAGTCGATTTGCGAGTTGTTCCCGATGGTGAGTGCCAGCAAAGACTTCGCAAAACTAGATTGGGAAAGTTTTTCCTTCTTCACGAATCTTTCGTTTGCGCCGGCGGAGAACCTGGTAAAGACACCTGTACGGTAAGTACCTCCTCTGCTGTACGATATTCGTCCGAAACGGTGACTTCAAAAAGCAAGCTATAGAGCTAAAGGCACTTAATGTGAAAGTTCTCCTTTCAGTCCAATAAATAAAAATCCACTGGGTTACAATTTGTTTGTCTGACAATGTCAGTTGGTCAATTAATTGTTGAAACGTAAACTCTTACTTGGGACAGTAGATTGTTAAAATTTGATAAAATCAGCATCTTTACTTATTTACTTAGCTTTACTTATTGGTTTTGTAATTCGAAAAATGGTGCAGGTGCATCCAAATCAGGGAGTGGAATTAAAATTGCAGATCGAATGAATCCTACAAAGAAGGGTTTCATTCGATTCGAGCATTCATACCCGAACGAGAAAAGTGTACAATGAACCTAACCTAAAAAAAACTTAACCGTTTCTGATCAGTCTCTGAAAAAATTCTGATCAGGCCCTTATCAGAGCTTAATCAGATTGTACTCATTACAGATTCTGACCAGAAATTGGCCATTTTCTGATTAGGACTTGATAACATCAAGACCGGCGGATTTTAGCAGGACTAACTAAAAGTGTCTTGTTGGGTTCTGTTCTGATTGTGATATTAATACCGTTCTGATCGCCATATCAGGTCATGATCGGGAATTGGCAGGTCATGATCGAGAATTTTCTGATCAGAAATTGGATCATACCTCAGGTCCTGATCACGATCTGATTAGGTCCTGATACGGTTGTAATTTATGGGATGTTACCTAGGCCTATTGTAAACTAGTTAGTACGACATGAGACTCGGAGACAATATGTTCGGTTTGGTTGGATTGTCTGTCTCACTAACAAAGCTGCCACTCCAAGAATGTGAAGGTTGCGAGACAACAATGTGTCTAAAATTTACTTATGTTTTTATTATTGTTGCAATCTGATAAAGGCTATTTCTTTATGAAATTTTTTCAGGGCGATGGCGGCAGTCCTCTCGTGTGTCCTCTCCCTCAGGATCCTCAACGATGGACTCAAGTTGGCATCGTTTCGTGGGGCATCGGCTGCGGAGAAGACAATCCGGCCGTTTATACGAAATTTTCTCATTTTGTGAATTGGATCATCTCTTTAATACCAATCAACGACTCGGCGGTAGACGGTATTTAGATTGTTTCAAATGAGATCTTTTGTAAAGCCAGACAGTATCTTTGACTACAGTGATTTTGCGTTACCAGTGCATACAGGTCTGATACGCTCTCTTACTGCCCTTCTCACGGGGATGTACTATGCTCAGATGAAAAAAGAGAGCAGCCATTTTGATCGACAGTTAATTGGAAATGACGAAAGAGAGATAAATGACAAAAAGTTTTGATAATTTTAAATAATGATAATTTAAAATGATAGTAGGACTGTGGAGAGTTTGGAAATAATTATTTTACAAAATTTGACCGAACAGTTATTTTCGTGTACAGTGAAAACAAAACCCTCGTTTTGGGGAATACTATACCTGTTTTCGGTATGAAACTACAACGGGGGGGGGGGAGACCGTATTTTGGTAATGTTTCAACATAGACCTATGTTCAGCCACATCAATGGAAAGCTCTCGCCGAGACCTTTCGAATGTTATGGCTGAACATTGACTTATCCTGAAAAATAGCCAAAATACATACCAAGCCCATTTTGGTTTCACACCCAAAATAGGTATAGCATTACCCGAAACCGTTTTTTTTTTGTATTGTGTAGCTGACCCACCTTAACTTTCATCCAGGAAACGATAACTTCAACAGCATCTCATGAGTCTGTGGGCGAGATTCGTGCAGTTGTAACAAATGTTGGACTATTATCGAAGTTTCGCTTCGAAAATAACAGTTAAAAATAATTCTGATTTTTAAGATATTTATTTGACAAGCTCTGATTGCTAGAGCAAACCTCTGTTCCACAGTGTATGATGAAATGTACAGGGAACCAAAGACCCATCATTTTACAGCATAGAGTCGAATGTGATGTGAAGTCACGGCAAAACAAGAAAAAAGTACCTTTTAAATTGTAAGTTTGATTTTCCACTCGCAACATGTGAGTAGTTTCAATGAAAGTATTTCGTAATTGTGAGCAACTTTACGGCGAAACTTTTCATCAAACTATTTATGATCACTGAAGGTATTTTGGTTTTTACTGAGAATTGTGATGTCTTGAAAATCATAGTTAAGGTTTCTTATTTAATTTCTTTTTATGAGGTGTACATAGTTGACAATTACAATTTGATTTTAGCATTACATTAACGTTTGTTTTTATTTGTTATTTGCAAAAGAGATTGATTGCTATACCACTTAGTCAAAACGAAATGTTTCTGAGGATGCATGCATCCTTAGTGGTACTATATGTAGTGAAACCATTCTAAATGTGACCACACTCCGGTGACAAATTAAGCTCGCACACATAGCACCGCGCTGCGCTGGGCGCAGCTAATTCAGTTCTTTTACTGTTTCGCGAAACAAACAATATTTTATAGTTAGACCTTATTTTGAACGAAATCTATTATTATGGCATTCTTTTTCAGTTTTCTGGAAAGTTTTAAGCGAATCCTGCACCAAAAATTACACCAACAGCACAGGTTGTATAAAAGAGGTTAGAGTGGTTTTTGTCATACAAGCAGCAGACAAGTTGACAAACCTGTAAATAAGAAAAATGCCTAAATAATTGATTTAAAGCCAGATTATTTCAAGATGATGCTTATTTTGCAAAAAAGGAATAAAAGAATGTCAAAACTAGTTACAGAATGTGGTTATCTTTCGCGTCAACATGTCCCCAAATTCAGCAACTGTATTTTATTTCAATATTTTAAGTAGTTCGAGCTAACGAGATCGAAGTTCCCATCTGAAAGTGTGATTTTCGCTGAATCCGTGCATGGTTAACTCTAAGCTGATCGGATGAATTCTTTGACGCAATGAGGCAAGTGTACCCATCTAGCGACCAACTATCTACTCCATACCGTATGCTATTTTTTATCAATTATTGTATTTCATTGACTTAGTCGTTTGAAAAACATTTTAAAAATGCACAAAATTTTGTGGAAATTTCTTTTTTTAGAAGTTAGAAACATACAACCAACAATATATTCACAGCGGTTAATACGCCTTGGCTTCCTGAATGACAGTTTCATTGACGTTTAGTCCAAGGAAATACCAATTTTACAATTTATGTTATTGTTACTCCCCACGTGGAATTCAAGCGGTGGAAGTTGTCCATAAATACGAGAAAATCAAAGTCATTTTGTTTCTAAGTTTGCCGTCGATTTTGAAACGTGCTATGCTCAGCGCCTCCAGCCAAATTCGAAGGTTTAAGATATTTTGACAGAAAAGTGATGGCATAAGTTGGAGTAGGCAACAAGCTTTACGTCCGTGTGCATCGTTGCCGAAGTTGGCTTACAAAGCGAATCGAGTAATCGTTGTTCCAGTGCAGCGAAATTGGCTTTATCTTTAACACTGACAACGAGATGCCACGGTCTGTCAGTCAACAGCTACAGTTGATTTCATTGACAGCTCGTCGTCGTTTACAGCTTACAACCTTGTCAAAATTAACAGCTAAACATTACTAAGGGCAAATATATGGGTGGCACCAACATAGTCAAATTTCAAAACCGCCAACGCCGTACCAGCCAACATCCATAAGCGCCAAAAATCATAACCGACAAAGTTAAAGGTTAGGTTAGCTTAGGTTGATAGCGGCGTTGGCGGATTTGAAATTTGGCGTTTATGATAGCTACCCAGATGTACCGTATAATAAGAGGGAGGGATAAGCGTTAGTTTTATGAACACTCGTGTGAAGGGTGTCGATGCCGTACGCACAGTAAAATCAAAACACCCATTTTAGGGAATGCTATAGCTGTTTTGGGTGTGAAATTAAAACGGGCGAAGTGCGCATTTTGTTCATTTTTCAAGATAGGCATATGTTCAGCCATATCAATGGAACGCTCTCGGCTGAGACCTTTTGAATTATGCGGCTGAACATAGTTCTATCTTGAAAACTGACCAAAATACGAACTACTCCCGTTTTAGTTTCACACCCAAAACAGGTATAGAACTCCCTTAAAACAGGTGTTTCCTTTTTACTGAGCGTGCGTTGAAATAATAATTGGATTAACTCTGCAGTTCAACTGCGACCGATTGTCATCAATTTAGAAACACCTGACGGTGCAGTAGACATGAATCTGTGTGAGTACGCAGGTAGGCAACCCTCCTTGCACCTGTGCAAGTCGTGTGGCCGACAAAAGACATCCTCGAGTATGCACTGACAATTTTAAGGGTTGCATTATCTCCATTACTTCACTTTTGGTCATCAAGAAGAGTGAAGCAGCAGCTGAGCGAGGCACAAGGCACTTGATCTAGCTTAAGGATCGCTTAGGCTGCTGATGACGCATGCCTCTCGGCGGCGGCAAACAAACATAGATAATGAATTAACGAAGTGACTATTCACACGCTGCCCCATTTAATATGCATTAGGTTGGTTTCCGTGCGTTCAGGTCTTCCTTGTAACATAGGCGTTCGAATAGAACTGGCCATCAATTAAACAGCGCTTGGCTGGAAAACAGCCGAGCGACTATCATAAGAGTGAAGGAGGCACCTAACAGGACATATGCTAGTAAAGCATATCTATGGTAGGCTGATAACCTAACGGTTGGTATCCATTTATTTCTCTCACAATGTGAGGAAATAAAGAATGGTAAATAAGGTACTAAAGTGCATTTTATCGAAATGGACGTGTTTTTTGGCCACAACTCAATCCAATATTTCTAACACTCATTTCTTCAGATTTTGAGTCGCTCAGCTCTGTCATTGTGTTGAGTTTTTACTTGTATGGCGACCTTTCCTTGGTGCAGGGAACAAAACTTTGTAAAGTCTGAAGCCCCTATGAAATCCTGAAGCAGCGTCCTAGCATCTGAGGGTACGTTTGTGAGGTTTGGAAAATATTTCTAATGACCTAAAGGGATGTTCGCTTGAACTCCTTAGCATAAAATTCAACTGCACCTCAGTTACTCTTAAAATTTAGCTCATTGTTATGGAATGCAAAATGCAGGTAGCCCAATTTGTGTGCGTCCTAAATACGGAAAACAAACTACACGCTTCCGTCAGTGATACTACTTCATCATGAAATTCAAAAGTGAAAGCACGCTAACTGTAACACTACACAGTAAATTTTCTTCATGAAACGATTAGAAGCACACAAAGTAATTGTTCAAATGCTCTGGATTAACCTAAAGCTTCGAAAGAAATATTGGAGGGACAATATGAATGCATACGTACTCACTCAGAGACATCATACGGGGCTGGATCTCCTCCGAGAAATATGACTCGATAGGAAGCTTAACCACTTCCGTCATTTCAACAAAATCAATCGAATCACACGCCATATAAGCCTGCACAACTTCAACACTAACACAGAAACAGCATGTGAAACCACGACGACTTGACTCGGCTCAACACACGACCCATCCGACCCAGCCCGGTCCCGGATCGAAGACAACGTTCAACGCTGCCACACGGTTGCCGGAGGAACTTCGTTGAATCTCAGACGCATACTACGTTTACGGCGTCAGTGTAGCCTGTAAACTCGGTTGAAGTTAACCGAGTTCGTCCAACTTCGGTTGGGTCGTCGCATTTACGGCGCAACGGCCGATCAGGGGTATAGATATAAATAAAATAACTCCCTGAACGAAACACCACACATAGCTTAATTCCCGCTTCCAGTAACTGCACGTTTTTCCTCTTCCGAGATTCAACTTGAGTTAAGAGTTACGGCGTACCCAAACCTAGGTTATCCTCAGCTCTACCTGAGAACTCAAGTTCGTTCAGGATCGGTCAACCTCGGTGGGCGACCGTTAACGGCAACTCCAGAACTTCGATTCGGCAAAGTCCGGTTCTCTCAACCCAGGTTTGGGGCGTCGCCGTAAACGTGGTGGCAGAGGCCTCATTACATACGCATTTACGATAATAGCTATGGAGCGACCAAAAGCATTTTCATGTATGTATATTGAATATATACAGTTATCGGTGCTGGTCAAGTTTTTTGCAAAGCTAGCAACTGGTTCTTGGTATCGACTACTCTTACCAATTCCATCCGTATCTGAAGTACCTAATTTAATCGTTTGATAGAATTTTGAGTTGCATGAACCAAAACACTGCTGGTTTTCGATACGCTTCGAATTCGCCAGCTGTCTCGATTTACGAGTATGTAGGTTATATTTTATTTGCACATTTTACGGTATTAGCTTACGATGTCAATCACGACATGCTATAACTAACAAAGTGATATGGTTGCCACTCCTTTGTCAGGGGAGTATTTTAGAACAAGATTTCGAAATTACCGGTCAGGAGATTAGTTATGCTGATTTTATCACCAGAGAGGAAAAAAAAGTTGAAAAGGAAGTGACTATTCACACGCTGCCCCATTTAAAATGTTCTAGGTCGGTTTCTGTGCGTTCAAGTCACCTCCCATTTAAAAAGCGTTAGATTGGTTTCCATGCATTCAAGTCTTCCTGGTATAAACATAGGCGTGCGAATATAACTGACCATTACAGTGGAACTCGGTTATAGCGCTCCCTGGATATAACGCTTTCCCGCCTATAACGCTCTTTTCCCTAGGTCCCTTGGGCAAAGCCCATAAGAGCAATGTATGTTTTTCCCGGATATAGCGCTCCCCGGATATAACGCTTTCCCGGTTTTAACGCTCCTCAGTCTGCTACCTTTAGATGAAAATTCTGGATATAACGCTCTGCCCGGCACATTACGGCGCCGAACCAGCCCTTTTTTACGCAATAATACTGCTCGCGTTTCTCCCTCGTGCAAGCACTGAGCCACTGAGTTCCTGATTTGCCCAAA
>Ga0058701_10003426_pt1 | contig 12536 bp, 5 predicted proteins | sample AgamicOrMae_FD_97039 | JGI IMG/M metagenome (GOLD analysis project Ga0058701, IMG submission 97039) | Agave microbial communities from Guanajuato, Mexico - Or.Ma.e | ecosystem: Host-associated > Plants > Phyllosphere > Phylloplane/Leaf | place: Guanajuato, Mexico | collected 2012-06-04
TTAGTTGGGTAACCCTAGGTTAAGTTAGGTTAGGTTAGGTGCCTTGTGCCTCGCTTCGCTATCGCTCCGCTCGGCTTGACGACGGAGGGTAGCACCAAATTTAAACCAAAAGGTTGAAAATGCCACCTTAAAAAATTACAGTGAGTGAAAATAAAATGAGCGTTCGATTAGTCTATTCACGTGAATGCCTCTTTTATCGAGGGACCTTGGAAATCATAATGGAGTTGTGCTGTTGTCAAAGTGACATTCATAAAGAGTGCGCACACTTGCCGGTGACAGCGCTTGTAAAATGGGTGGCGACTTCCCACTGTGCGTGTTGCCTACCTTTCATATGCCGTCACTCTTTGAATGACTTATACACCCATTCACAAAGAATGCCGATTCTCATAGTATAAAACCGGACACATTTAAAGTTGAAGTTATAGCCATACAGATACACCGGAAAGATATATAGCATGTGAATATCATACCCAAGTATTAATATGCGGCCTTCACACAAGAATATTAACTATACCGTAAACACCACTTAAAAATATATTTAATAACATTGGAAATAAGCTTGCTTTTTGCTTTACCTAACGTACGTAGTCCACGCAACGAAGGGTAAAACTTAACCATCATCAAGATTGGGCGCTATACGTTATGTTCCGGATCGTCTCCATATTGATGTGATTATGATTCATAATGCAATTCACCGGCATAGGAACCAATAAACGCGTATTTATCTCATAGCAATGTTACCTCAATTTTGCGGTCCAAAAATTCCGTAAACCTAAAATTACTGTCAGCATTTGAAGTACTTTCTTTGCAAAAGGTCAGGTGATCGCTGCCCATAAAATTAGCTATCAAATAACACTGCAGCCCTAAAAATTGCTAGCAAAGAAAAAAAATGCTGAGAAAAATAGCGCACGAGAGGGTTCTCTAGAAAAGACACTATTGGCGTGCGACCAGCAGTAATTATGCGCAAAGTTGGGTTAATTAAAAAGCAATTTAGTTCCAAATATTTTAGCTAAACCGCGCTAATTTCTATCAAACTTTACATGCACAGCATCGTTGAGAATATAAACATGTCAATATTTTGTCGTTTTACCGGCACCGCGAAAACATGCCTTATTATATCGTAAGATAGGCATTTTCCGTAATATAACAAAAAGCGATGATTCGGCACAAAGCACATATTTTTCTGTGAAATAAATCCACTTTGTTGAACGTTCCCCCGAAATTGAAGAGCTAAGTGGCCTTTTTGGCGGTGCACCGAATGCGGCTGGATCCAAACCTCATTGCCCTAGTTTCCTTTCCTTGTTGCGCCCCCGCCCCCATCAACCCCCCCCCCAATTCCCCCTCTCCTCACCGCAACTGCCCCTAACCGCCCTGCCGTCCCGCTCCGAGAGTTGGGTGGTGTTCTAATGGAATCTGCCGGTATCCTACCAGGCTAGCATTCAGCTACCTCTTCAACACCCAATAAACCATTTTACACCCCATGTAAGAAGCTGACGAGTTTCGCCATAAAAGAAATCTGAAGGGCTACAAGTTTGTTTTGCATATTTAAAAGAATTATTTTAATCATTTTTTAAAAATAATCTCTGGAATAATTTTACAAGCATTACAATCACGAAAAAAAGGAAAGTTCAAGGTAAGACTAGATTCCCTTTTCTCTCCTTCTCTCTCTTTTTTTCTTCTTTTTTTTGAGTGAGAGTTGAAGTATGCCACTTACCGGAGCCTCACTGAACCAAAACTAAATAAAAACATAAATACAATAAAATAAAAATAGCTTGCGAGAAGCCCCTTACCCTTCTTTTTCGGAGTGTTCTAGAAGAGATTGGATTAGATATTTAAATAGTTCCACTTTTCAAAATTGATCTCAGCGAAAACATGTTGAAATTAATAGACCGATCTGTCCACTTTCAGAAGTAATGCCCTCTTCATTTATCCAATCATAAATAATTTCCCGGAGAGAAATGTGCAATCGGTAGTCTGGCGTAAGTCCTTTAATTTACGAATCCCTTCATACAAAGCCCTTTATTAGAGAAAGAGAACCATCTTTTCATCTTTTCCTTGAGAGAGCAAGAAAAGCCTCCGACTTCACGCATAAACCAGCCATAAGCAAGAGTCCTGCAAACGAGCGGATATCATACCAATTAAAATTTTACGAGATCAGTTTCGCTACTCATCTTAATCTCAAAATCTTTATCAGGAGGGGCCTCAAGAAGGCACTTTCCAATGGGACAGCAAGCCGCTTACATCTACGTGAAATACTAAAAGCCTACGTCAGTTACGGAGCGGCCAAAAGTACCAACGGAATCCTCAATAACGACGTCAGATATAGCGATGAACCGGATATTGACGATGTCATTTCGGACTGAAGTTTGCCTTGCTATATAAAGACAAAATAAAAACGGGAAGAACGACCTAATACTGGCTATAGCGACGAAGTTTCGACATGCGTTTTACCTACTCGTTATAAGGACCGGAGAGATGAATATAAATTTACCAGTTATAGAGAACCAATTCACATATTTTTAAGCAAAAAACGGTACCTCCAGGGAAGGCTCGAGCAGTTCTAAACGCTGAGTTTTAAAGTAGACCAAATTCAAGCGCATTCCCTTTTTCAGCTCTTACGATTTCACAGTTTTTCGTGTAAATGAAATAAGATTTCATGGAGAACATATGTTCCGGGGGCCTGGGAAAATGTTCCGTCATTGTCATTCATTTCAGACCAATAATAAAAGAGGTATTCGCAACGGAAAACAACATTTTGAACACTAGTCGAACTAGCACAGTTTAAAACTGAGGTTTGAGAGCTGGTCGAGTCTTCCATGGAGGTGTCGAAAAGATCGCCGATTAATAAAACTTTCCTGAGAGTTTCTGGATCATACATCGTCTACAATACGGCAAAGATTCTTAATACATTTCATAGGGTTAATCTTCAGAATCAGGTTTAGCGAGAAACTTCTCAAACATATCAATTTTTCGCAGAAATTGCGAATAAGAATAGCCTTACTATACAATAGCCGAGACATAGCGTTGCCATAATCCTATTTGCATCGAAAACTCGTCATCATCGCATGCTTTCATTCAATTAATAAGCTTCCCGCTGCGAACGTGGCACCACTGGGCTATACCCACTCTTTTCGCGGACACCTAAAGGCCCCGTTGGGTACCGGTAACGAGTACCTCCATCGCCGAGTACTCCACGTCTGACCACGGAAAGGTTCCCTCTACCTTTCCAAACCCCCTCGCGGACCATCGACCCTCTTACCCCGCCCCCGTGTCCTTGTGATAAATGCATCCGACAGGTCCAAAGCAGTATTTACTGGGAGCGGAGGACCGCAGACGACCTGTGGTCGCACCACACACAGTTTACCGTATGAGTCAATATCGCCGTATTTTGGGAGTTGGAATCTCGCCGCGGACAGAAAACGCCGTTTTGATAGAAGTGACATTGTAAGCATTTCAGCACACTGTAAATTTGAGCAGATGTCGCATTTTGCACTTTTCTTGTGTTCCGCTTCTCGTGACTAACATTAGGCTGGGCTCGAGACACCTCACCTAACCTAAAAGCCACCGTCAGTTTAGGGTACCTCTCAACATAGAGATAAAATCGACAGTGTTATTTTACCCCTCCAGGTTTTTGCGTTGACAAAACCTTCTTAAATATAACGGGTTCTATATCAAATTGTGGAAAATTTACAGGAAGAACTGAGGTGAGGCATTAGTTCCTCTCGATGTAAATCTCCATGTATACGGCATGCCGCATATCGAGATTTCTGATGAAATTGGAAACCGTATACGGTTAAAAGTAGCGAGAATCCGAAGACACCACAACTGTCCCTTTACTATACCTTCATTAAAGCGAATCGTCTCATGACATGCTGACTGGAAAAGATGAAATAGGGTGGAAAAACCGAGCAAAAGCTATGAATGATTAAAAAAAAAGAATAGTTATTGCAACAGCGCAAATTATGAAATCGTGTAGTAGCATTTCCTGTGTTTTACCCTCCGCCGCTGAGATGAGATAACAATAGCGACGCGAAGCACAAGTCTTGTGACTTACGAAAAATAATTGCGAAAATTTACAATTAACAGCGTCTCTACTTAAGCAGACCTTCATAGCTCTAAAAAAAGGCTTATCAGCATGAAGCCGGAAAAAAAGGCAGAATAAAAACGTTTTTTTTTAATCAATTTTTGCTATCTGACAGGGAAAGTCCTCTAAAATTTAGGGCATGTCTTTTCGGGCTCTAGGAGGTTTAGCTCAGAGACATCTGCTTAACATTGTGACACTGTTTACTATTTGCGAATGAGTAAATATTCATAGGATTCTGTACACATGTATGCTAGCATGAATGTGTTTGCCGTTTCGAGAACGACATATTATTCATCAGTAGGGTTGCCTTGCCACCTTTCGAGTCGGTGTTATCCACCCCCACCACCCTCTTCGGGTGGGGGGACGGGGGAGGGAAGAGGCCCCCCTTGCTTTCTCCTCACGCCTCGAAAACAAAGACTCAAAATAGTCGAGGAGCCGGTGAGCCTATCTAATCAATAATGCTCAGCTAAATTCATGGGCACCCAAATCGATAAGAAAAACCTGCTATACCAATGGTCTCATAGCCTTAAAAGCACATTCCGAGTGATAATGGATCAAGTAAAACAACCGGTTCGAACAATCAACCAAATGAAAGCGTGTGTTTCAATACACGACCAACTGTTGTGGTTCACGATGGTATTTGGTTGATTGTTAAAACGCACTCTTGCACTGGCTGATTTTTCAGTCAGTACATTCAGTTGGCTGATTTTTTTATTGGTTATGATCGATTATCAGTTTCAAAGTTTGGATTGTTCCTCTTTGTGATTCACCCTGGTTTAATCTCTAGTTACAACAAGGATAAACAATGTACTAAACGCGTGAGTTAGGTTAGGTTGTTTGCCTTGGTTCTTGCTTCGCAACCGCTCTGCTCGCGGGTGTCACCGATTCTGATTCCGGTTACTTCCCGTTGAAAATAACTGTTGTCGAAAAGTAAGCGGCGCTAGGCTTGACAACCGTTAAATTAAAGTTAGTACAGGTCGTATGTATTGTGCCTCGCTTCATTGTCGCTCGCTCCAGTTCGTTACGAAAACAAAATATAACCCTTCAGGCTTAACCCATAACAGCCCAAAGTATTTGGAGTGAAATTCAACTGAAGAGAAATTGGAAGGATTTTTTCTATAAAAATACGCAATTTTAAGCTTTCGAAAATGCCTAAATTATTAAATTTCAGGTTTTTTGAGGGTTGTTATTTTTTAAATTGTGACAATAATGAACTGAAAAGAACCTCTAAAATATTTTTTTCTGTTTCCGAACGGCAACGCTGGGCGGTAGTGGGTTAATGTGTAGGACTTCCCGTTTCATTAGCCACTGAGAACTGCAAGTTGCAGGTATATTATGACAGTTGCAGTGTTACGGTATAAATTATAATAATTGAAATAGCGCGCCGCCGGCATCGAATCTTTTCCGTGTCCGGTTATAATGCTAAAATCAGCAAATACAATGCAGCGGACAAAGCAAGTTGGGACGCCACGGCAGACCACCTCGGAGTCTCGCCGCACGAGCATCATTATTCATCTTCCATATTATACATGCGGCTTATATACAAATATATCTGGTGAGTACTCGAACTGGCGGCCTATAATTTATCTACATCCCCAGTCAATCAACCCCCCTATCACTCTTTTTAATTTTCTACCGTAACAGCAGACAAATCAAGTTTCCGTATTTTGCATGCAAACTTTCCGCTATTATCATCGACCCACAAACGCTAACTGCGAACCGCCCTCGTCATTGTTCTAATGTGCTTTTCCTACCCCCAAATTGCGAGCAAACGTTCGCGAAAAAATAAATTACCAAGTAAACCATTGGAGCTCTCCCCAGCACGACATCTTAATTACTGTAATTAGGAAATATTTTCTCACCTGGCGATACTGAGAAGGCTTCAACGAACTGTTCTCTCCACGTTGAAGTGCCCAAAATGTTCCCTGCTCCTCGTTGCATCATCGCATCGACAGTTCGCTGTAACAAGCAGAATTCATGACAATCAAACAACGTTTACTTTAGAAGTTGGTCATCAAAGCGGCATAAATGAAGCTTATGGTGTTGCAAAGAGGTTTCCAGCCTCGTACAAATCACAGATGTTTCCTCGTCGATTCTCATTAAAATCGCTCATGCGTTAAGGAAACCATTCGGAGCTATTACAACTTTCTGTGATTCGCGATACTTGAATAAAGCTGCGAAAACGAACACAGACCTTATTTGGCATTGACTTCAAACATCCCGTTTTGGGACAGCATTGTGAACGCTCTAATTATGCGCACGCTGAGAAACAGTTACAAATTCTGGGGTAAACGGTGGAATAGATTTAAATATACTGTATTGAATGATTTAATGCAATGAAGGCATCAACGAGTCAATGCTTTTAAAGAGACACGAATGATTTCTGTCCTGGGAAATGAAAGATTCATTGGCAAAGATGCGCCGTTGATTGGGTTAGATAAAACACAAAAACATCAGGTTTCCTTAGAAATAATTGTAATAAGATGAAAAAAAAGAGCTTGTGAAAGGCAAATGTTGATGCAGCTGTTTCCAATTCTTGTTCGGGCAACAAGGTTTTTAGCTATATCTGCAAGCCGGCAGTAGCTCGCTTTGCTACCAGATTATGACCGGTTTTTTGACCAACAATATTATTTTTATTTTTTCAGGGGCATGATCTGCAGCAAGAGGACTTGTAGATCTTGTCAGCATCAACAGTTGCCGTCCAAGCAAAAATTCGACTCGATTACAAAAAACATCCTATTTTTAACAGAAATCTTACTTATCGAAAATGTTCCATAACTCCCTATTTTTCTAAGATTTTCGTGACACAAATTAATTGAAATACTCAGACGAAAACGACGATGTTTTAACAATAAAAAAACAACCACTTTTTACATCGAGTTGTCGAAACCTCTTCTCCGTATGTACAGTAAGAAGCAACTATGTTGTTGTACACGCCAACATTTTCTGATTTGTGTACGGTGCAACACTAATTGCGACGTGTAAGCGATAGTGGTCGAACTAACTATTTAGTGTTTACAGTTAACAACAGATTACATACGTACACAAATTTTGGACTTGCAAAGTGAGGCAAAGTCCCAGATAAAAGACCTGAATTTTCAGTCCCAAATATTTGGTCTACGAGTTGATTTACTATCTACAAGTACAGTAAGGCTCGAGATTTTGTCCTCCTCGACCTGATCAAGGCACTCAGAGAATAGAGGGGGGACAGCTTTCGCTGTGGCGAGGAGGTGGAGTGGGGGGGAAAGACACCCAGTCAGTCCGGCCTTCCCCCACCTCTCGCCACAACGCTAGCTCCTCCTCTTCCGTCAGAGTCCAGATTTTGTCTCTCTTATCCGGAGGACTAGATAAGGTGCTCCACTATAGTGCTCCGTAAGTGATGAAATAGCGATGAGTCTGTATTCACATGATGATGATCGGGAAATAAGTTTTAGCCTCCAAGTTGGTAGAAAGGTCTTCTGTTACGCAGTACGCGAGTCTAAATCGAATGAATGTCGACAAAGCGCACGAATTGTTTACGAGTCATCAAATCTTTTAGCTCCTCAATAAATGAGAAACAAAAAAGGCCTTGTGTTTAACTTTTGTGTTCCTCCCATTATCTTTCCAATTCCATTAGAGATGGTGAATGAAGCGTTCGCTAGATGACTCATTCACGAATTTTATATTGCGTCTGTGTAATACAGTTGCACTAACGGAAGAAGGCACCTTAAATATAGTGGCACGCATCTGTTATTACACACACACAACTTTTAAAAATTGAATAATTTTTGTCTCAATATAATGTAAAATCCATTTCACGTATTAGTCGTTCAGACAATTTATTTATATGTTAAGTGTTTTGTATACAGAAAGGAAACTGCCTTATCTTGACTAAAGCTGAACAATACCCCGAGCACTTGGAACTGAAACTGACTGAAATACGTTAGTTGCCACACTTTTTCACATCTGTACAGTCGTGATCAGAAGTCGCGACTTTCATAACATCGCTCATATGAAGGGCACAGATATTTGTGACTTTGCATGATGAAGGTCTCGTGAGATGTGTTACGAGATACACTTGCTTCTGAGCTGCTTGTCAACATTATGTCCGAATATCCCATTTGCAATTGGGAGCGGTATCCGAATTTCGTCGACGTCGGCCAATATTTAACTGGGACAGAATCCCTGACCCTTCCGCGTGAGGCTCTCCTAGTATTAAGCAACCTCCGTGATTGAGCTTTGTTGACGTAGTAGAATAGACTATCGTCCACGAGAGATATCGGGCACTACATTTTTTTGGGAGCTAACCTCAACACAGAAAACACAGTATTTGTCAGATCAGCGTTGATCACGAAAAAGTGACTCTGGAGAGTTCTTCACTTACCTCATGAAACGCAAATAAACAAGAGGAATGAAACGTTTTTAAAACTTTGTTTCTATAATATCTAACAATACTGAAATGAAAAGTTGATGATAAGATCTTTAATTAATGACTTTTATCTCAAACATACACAGAAATAATACTTGAAATCGGAAATTTAGTTACACAATTCGACGTTTTTACGGTAATACAACCTTTTAAAACTGATAGCGTAATTTTCAGGCGCATGGCGACGGCGCTGCCGAGCACGCAAAGGCGCGGCATAGCAAACCCAGCAGTCATCGAAAAAAAAAAATCGTCCAAGCAAAGCCACGCTACTTTATCACGATTTACGCCTAAGGAGGTTTTCCAGAACAGCCGATTACCTTTCTCCACCTCACTAAACACAAATACCGAGACGTGCTTACGATGTTGGCGACGGGGCATTTCCCCAAGGCCACTAACTGACCCGCTACGAAGGCGATCGACTGGGACCCAGGTCATTAGAATTCGGATTAATTTATTTTTCCAAAGAAGAAAACGCAAAATCTAAGTTTTCACGTCACTAATGCTAACTCCCTAATTCCCGGATAACATATTTAAGAAGCTCTTCTTTTTAAAATTGAGTTCGTTAGTTTTGTACTTTTTACGAATTACTGATTCGATTTTTCATTACAGATCTTAGTCCTAACAACTTCTGGGATGATGTCCTCATATTTTTGCCAACCCTTAGGAGTGTTATGTTTGATATTTTTCATTTAGGGTGTGGTATTGATCTCTATGTATTTAAAAGAATGTCTTACTTTGAGCACTTCTACTTTTCCCATAGAAGATCGGAATACCTTGATTTTATGATGTAACTCTTCCGCTTATGCAAACCAAATGTATGCTAAACCAGAACGGTTTCCTTTTGGGGGGGGCGTTTTATCTCGGCAATTACTAAGATTCCTCTGTAATCTAACAAAGCTACTCGACGGTGATCTATTGCAGCCAATCGGTTTTACAAAAAAATGAAGCAGTGAATGTTGAGTTCGCTAGCCTTGTTAACTTCGTAATGCGGGTAACAGAGCATATAATATAAGTATTTTGGGGTATCTGTACTTGCACATTAACGACTGTTCTCTCTTAAGTACACGACATACGAGGTTATTTCAGTGGTCGCAGTTAGCAGCTGTTTGCCCTTGAAACGAAAGCTTTGGGTAAACTGAGAAGAAGGGGCATTGATGGGTGCTGCACTTATCATTAGCTTGCATTGCTGGGCTGCCCCCTCCCCCTCCCCCGTCGCCTGGCAAGTCGCCACAGCTACCAAACTGGCAAGCTCACTATAATGATACACCAGGATACTGACAACATTTGATCTATCGGACGCTCATGGCAGCGACGATTCACTGTTAAATTAAAAGCTTGAATTTTCCACTTCTATGTTGCAAGTTTCATTGCAAATCTAAGCACAGCTAGAGAGGGACAAATCCAAGATCATTAAATTTACCACGAGTTAACCTAAAGATAATCTAACCTAAGCTAACATATTCTAACCTAAGTTAACCTATTCCAAGTTAACCTAAGTTAGCCTACTCTTAGTTAAGATAGTCAAGTTTACCTAATCAGGTTAACCTAAACTAACAAACCTAACTTAATTTAATCAAACTGACGGAAAACCTGACCTTATAACCTTAGCATATATAAATAACCCCAATCTGTTGACCTAACTAAAATTAACGAAACATAAGTTGCCATACTCTTAATTAACCTAATGTCACTTCACTTTGCACAGGTACCCGTCTTGCTGTCACTGGAAGGTGAACTATGTAAACTGCACCAGACTTAGGCAACCACACTACACGCATGCATAGGGAATTGCCTACTGTAGCGACTCCAGGGGCTGAAATGGAGTTATCGCCGTGAGGAGGGGGAAAAACCGCTCGCAAAGTCATTTAGGATAAGATCATTCGGTCATTTCGCCTCTTTTCCCAACGATGAAAATGCCAACGCTATGCGTCAGTGCTGCCAGTGGCGCGGCGTTGCCAGCAGGGCTGCCAACCAAACCGCATCAGTCGCCAGGGTCCCAGCCCGGCTGCCTGTTCAATGCCTTTTGCAGTTTCACAGCACGTGAGCCCAGCTCCGCGCGGAAAGACAAAAATTTATGGCCCTTTTCGACACACCAAATGATCACAGATTTACGAGCTAATCACGGATTGAAACATTGCTTTTTGCTTGTACACTGCTCAAGCTATCTAAATAGCCATTTCATAGGAATTATGTGCTCGGTCAAATGACTACGCATGTATTGTAGGCCTATGTTTTATCTGATCTCTGAAAAAATCTGATCGGTATACACATATCTTCTCTTCCATTTATTTACTTCAGGATGTTCAGAATTGGGAGCCAAACGCTGCACCGAGCCGTGCCAAATGCATTTCCCCCACCACGTCACGCATCGCAGGTGGTGGGGATGAATTGGCGAGGTGGGGATGAATTAGCGAGGTGGGGATGGGTAGGCGGGATGGGGATGGGTATGCGGGGTGGGGATGAATAAGTGTGGTGGGGATGAATGGGTCAGGCGCCCTCTATCAACCTAGCCATGACGAGTCAGGCTGTAGGGGCCCGGCTGAGGTTTGCTTCGGGGCGAACATGTCTTGACCGGTCGGCCGTCGATAAATCTACGCTGTCACTACAATACGTGATTGCTTATCATCCACTCCACCACATGATCGCCCCTCTCAACGCGGCAAAATTCAAAAAGGCAAATGTTCTGACAAAATCAGTGGCCATTTTAATGAGACTCATGAAACTCTTCATAGAGAATGCTGTCGAAATGCTTCGCATTTGACCTGTTGCCTCTAGGAAGAACGCAATTCGGTGAATGCACTCAAAACCCGCGCGGATAACTGCTTGCATCAACTTGATCTAAGGCTAGCGGAAGTGAGATCTTAAGAATGAAGTCGTGCGCGCAGCCTTATTGACCTTCAGTCGAAAGGTCTGACCTGTTACCTCGAGGTAAACACTTTATCGCTCTTGACAAGAAGTGGAATTCGTGCACGATATTGCTCTACTATGCTAATGGATGTGTGCTTCGACCAGAGAACTGAATCTTTGGAAATGCGCAGCAAAGGTACCGCCGCGTCATTTTTTTCATTTTTTTGACCTCTAAGAGACCGATTTATGGCATTGCAAAGCGTTAAAAGAGGCCGAAAATGGCTGGCGATTTTGTTTGCGCCCCTAAAATTGCAAGGTTCTCTAGTTTCGTCTAAAAGCTGATTCAGAATTTTATAATTATATTGTTATACTTTTCTCCCATTCGGCTTACTGATTACTAGAATACGTGAAATAATGAGTAACATGTTGATATAAGAAACCAGACATTTAAAAAACGCGTAAGTTTTGACAACAGTTTAACCTTTTTTCAGTTTAACTCGGATCTCTCTTGATTAAAAAAAAGGTACTCGACTTTGAAGATATAGTGGAATGAACTACTATGTTAACACATAATAAAAACTAATTGTAACTATACCAGGTACTGTACATCCAACCTAAACGGAAAACAAATCTCTTGATTTTATACTGTAAAATATACTTTGTGGAACTATTACCGTTAACTCCGTTTTCAGACGAATCATGGTGAATGTGACTCCTAAAAAGTCGATATATTATTATTCGAAAGCGACCCGGTGAATGGCGCAATGTAAATTACCAACTATGGTGATAAATCATACGCGTTCTATGCGCTTTCACTAGTTCGGTGGGTGAAAACTAAAACGCAAATACTACGCTAAGACCTCCAAGAAAAATGGTGTGTGTAAGGAAACAAAATTGTGATGTATCCTCGACATAAAAATAGCGATGTTTATGAACAAAAATGAGCTACAATAACCAAAGGTTGGAATGAAACTGGAAGCTCTCCACCAAAATATCGCAAAAGCTATCTATACTTCCTCCAAAGCAACTTAGCCACTCATAAGATACAACTGTCTAATCCGAACTCCTTACAGAACTTCGTCACCTTTTGCAAGCCCACAAAGAACAGGATACTGGGTTTACTACAGTACAGTGTATGGTGTTATAATACAGGGATTCCTCTGGGATTATCCGATAGGTTTTTGAGTGTATTGAGAA
>Ga0058701_10003427_pt1 | contig 12535 bp, 12 predicted proteins | sample AgamicOrMae_FD_97039 | JGI IMG/M metagenome (GOLD analysis project Ga0058701, IMG submission 97039) | Agave microbial communities from Guanajuato, Mexico - Or.Ma.e | ecosystem: Host-associated > Plants > Phyllosphere > Phylloplane/Leaf | place: Guanajuato, Mexico | collected 2012-06-04
AGCTACAGGCTGTTATTGTTAAAGAGTGAAATTTGGCAAAGATATTTTTCCAAGTTATTACATTTTACATTAGACTGATAAGACGCTGTTAATCCAAAATTTAGTACAACAATTTGCGAATGATCAGTCCACAAAAGAGTCTATTTTAGTTAAATATGCGTACAATTCGGCTAAATACTAGCTCTGATTTATGAACACAATGAAATGGGGTACTATTGTTAATAGTATTAGCGTTAGCGCCGCTACGCGCTAACGTTAGCGTTAGCGTCGCTACTCGCTAAAGGTTTTAAAATTAGCGTTAGCGTTAGCGCGCAGCGCTAACGACCCTGCTTTAGCGAGTTAGCGTTAGCGCGCTAACGTTTTGCGTTAGCGTTAACAGCCCTGTTCGTGAGCTGAACGTGGGGTCGTCCTTAAACTAGCTTCAAGTTCGTATGACCTGCTGAGTCGGGAAAATTAGATTGCATTTTTCGTTTGTCGATTTAAGGTTATAGTCGCAGGTTTATTTTTCGGTATTTATAGGGAATTACGTCAAGGCACAGTTAGGTCAGTTGATCCATTTCAAACCAAATATATTATTTAAAACGTATACTGTTGTAGACATATTCCCGCCGATTTTGAACTTCTCGTTAATAACAAGGTTATCCCTAACATAGTGAATATTTTGTATTATTAATGCTTTTTTATGTTTTAAAGTTTTACTCTCCGATATAGAACTTTACCAAAAGAAAAAGAATATACTCACTCAACTTCCTTGTTTTTTTTTTTGTTTTTTTTTGACATAGAAGTACAAACATAGCATGGTGCAATTCTAAATTTTAGAATTTTGAAAGCTAAAATTTTTGATGATTCTTGCGTAAGAGGTAATTTTAGACAACTCAAAATAACGTTCACAAAAAATTGAGATCGTAAAAATGTATAGTAAATATTTTCGAAACGTTGTAATTATTTCTAAGTGTGATTGATTTGTGGAATTTAATCCGAGTGATTGCTGAAAATGCCGGTGAAAGTTCCCCTTTAAAAAGAACAGCTGTCGTATTCCCTCAGACTTGTAATCAAACGTTTTTACTTCCCGCATAACCGAAAAAACACGATATAAAAGTCGGATGAGCATCCCAATAAAAATAAGTGATATCAGATGTTAGAATAATTAAAAAGGTTATAATGAAGACACCCACCCGTATTTGGTTTTAGATCTATTTAGTTAATTAGTCTTCCAATTTTATGGTTCGCTGAAGATATAGCGTTCTTGAAAGACTGACGGAGTGCATAGTTTACCGTAAGCTTCACTCATTCTCGATTCCCAAGGCAACGTAGGCTGTGTTAACCTTACCTTTTCTAACCCAAGTTGACGTGAGTAATTTTAATCTATCCGTTTCTAACCTAACCTTGGTTAACTTAACCCACTACCACCCAGCGATGCCGTTCGGAAACAGAAACATTTATTTTAGAGGATCTTTTCGGTTCAGTATTGTCACAGTTTAAAAAGGATCACCCCTCTGGAAACCTGAAATTTCATATTTTAGGCGTTTTGCAAAGCTAAAAATTGCGTGTTTTAGTAGAAAAATCCTTCCAAATAAATTTCACTCCAAATACTTTGGGCAATTATGGGTTGAATTTGATTTTATTATCCCTCACAGCGCAACCAGGTCTAATTCAGTCGAAAAAAACAACAACAAAAAAACGTACTATCGAAATTCTTTATATCGAGATTTGCAGTAGAAGGTAACTCAACCTCAGCTGATCAATTTGAATTTCGGTGAATTATTCGTAATTTTTTCTTCATTTCACGCTTCTGACAAAAGTCAGCTTTTTGAGAAATACCGCTTTCTCACTTTGTTTTTTTGTAAAATAATTGTTTTTATTGGGATGATCAGTTTTATTTTTCTCTCGGGATGCCCCTTGCGCCCACGGCTTGCCCACGGCCCATTGTCTTAGCCTAAACAAAGTTTTACGTGTGTCTTTTCCCGAAGACTTTTTCCGAAGAAAGGTAACTAAAATTGGCTTTTAAAGATAACGTAAGCAGAGAGTGGTCGAGTCAAGTTGGTGGGTGTGTCCATTATTTTTTGAAGCGATTGTACCCCGCGCTTATCTCGCTTGTACTACAAGCCTGCCGATTTCGCCCGGCTGTTCAACACGGTGATACTTCCAGAGTCGAGAGCGTTTGTCGCGATCCGGTAGTCTGTTCCAACGCCCCGATCCTTCACAATCGCCACAAACACGATCATTGTTGTGATAAGCACAGCAGCCTTACTTGCACTCATTACAACATAAATCCTTTTAAAAATCCCCATAAATTTTGGTTCGGAGAGAGGTGATTTGCTCAGGTTGTGTTACAGAGAATACAGGAGGCTCGTTTTGACATGAGGTGAGGTTTGGTCAGGTTTTTGCTAGTTTTAGTTTTATTTATTTTTTTATTTTTTTTAGGGTTAGTTTGGTTAGGTTAGCTGCGAAGGCACTAAATTTTTAAGGTTTTCTACCTTTTGTGTTCTGATTATTCTAGAGAGCCTCACAGGAAGAAAGGCGTCAACTGCCACATCACCTTTGCATCCCACCTATGAACGTTGCTGGTTTTATGAATCCCTCCAATCAGCGTACTCCGAAGTTGTCGCCTCTCTCCCTATGAGGCTCTCCAGCTTATTCTCGTGCGGCGAAGCGCAGAGGCCTGGATGTACTAGAGAGGAGGCATTGAGGGTGCAAAACCATGGGCGCCGCCATCTTGTTTCGTAAGCTGCAATGCATTCGATGGTCCCATAAGGAACAAAATGGCTGCCCAATGCCTCCTAGTATATCCATGCCCCTAGCCAAGCGGAACGCAAGCGAAGCACATGGCACGAAACCTTATGGTAAATCAGGCTAGGTTTTAGAGTGAGCTGAGCATACCTTGTCCTTCGCTCCGTTTGACTCGGCTGCACCAGAAAAGAGATTGAAAATGGAATCATTCTTAAATTAGTGTAATTTAGCTGGATTATGACGTGGTGAAACGAGGTGTCATTTCGTTTAAGAGGTTGAGTAGAGCCAATTTCTTCTTCTCGCGAGTTTGGGGGCGGGGAGGAGACTGCAATAAGAGTAATTCATATCGTTAAGATTTCGTTCCGGTACTCTTAAGTTGAGCTGTTTTGATCTAATTAGGGTCTGAAACACCCGGTGCCCAACCCCCCTGGGGGCCCCACACCCCCCTGGGGGCCCCACACCCCCCGCGGCGCGACGCACTCGCATGCAGTTCACTACACGGCACAATTAGATCTTTTATGCCGGTTGTAGTCAGCCGCAGTTCTTCGATTTCTGCTTTCGCTGAGTGCGCTTTTTGTTGCAGATCCAAAGCTAATGGCCTCTTCGCGGGTGCGCTTGCGGCCCGGCTCGTCGCGGCCCGGCTCGTCGCGGCCCCTGCGCGGCGTGCTCGTGGTGGCCGTCGTCGCCGTCCTGGGCGCCGTCGTGGGCGCCCCGGCCGCCGCGGCCTCCGAGCCCAGCGCTTCCCCCGAGTCCCCGCCGGCCTCCGCGCCGACCGCCGAAGACCGATGCCTCAAAGACCAGCCGGGTGAGTTATAGCCAGGATCATCTGCGACCCGAGGCGGGGTCCCCTCGATCTCAATGGACCGATTTCAACCTGAACCCTATCATTAACCAAATGAGAGGAAACCCTTTGCCAAACGGCTTCGATTGTTATAGGTCTGTCTTGAAAACAGATATCCGATTTGTCCACCCAATAAAAACCTCCCAAAACGTTTTTTTTTTCTTTCCTTTTCTTATTTTTAAATTTTTTTTTTATTTTTTTGTACTTTTTTGCATTTTTTGTATTTATTTTGTAATTCTTTTTTGTATTTTTTTGTATTTTTTAATTTTGTTTTGTATTTTTTTTATTTTTTTGGGTAAAATTTTGCTTAATGCACCTTTAGTGCAAATTCTCAACCTCAGTATTTTTTAATTAGTTTTCTTATATTTTGTTTTATTTTGAGTTCATTTTTTGCGGGTAGGTTCGGAGCACTCGCCGACTAGACGAGAAAAAAATCTATTGACAAAAATTAGATGGGACTGTACTAGTACAAGTCCCTGATATAATTGCTGGAGGGTCTCAACTCAGACAGGCCTCAAGTGAGTGGGTTTTACGCGGTCGGGGTAACACTCTCACCCTGCAAAAATCCGCTAGTATCTCGAAAATGTTACCAACTTTACAGATTTTAGGTCCCGTTAGGTCCTTCTATGACTGAAGTCGTGAGATACCTTGCAAAAGCTAACGAACCGAACCTAGTTTTACTTAGCCTAATCATCCTGTTGAATTCGTTCAAGACTGTCTTTTTCGGTTTACGGCACGGTTATATACCGGTAGTGTTTGGCACATTATTGGTAGTGTGCCGCGTGCCGCCTCGTCAGATATCTGACGAGATACTCCCCGTGTTCTCTTGATTGGTATTATGGCCTCGCGATTGTTCTGACCTTCATCCCAAAAAGTAAAGGAACTTTCGCTTTATATGAGATCGGTTTTTAACTCAGGTCCTGGCCCATATTAAAGACCCCCAATTTTTATCGCTGCCGGTAATTCACAAACTGATTCTGTGGATTATATCACCGACCAAAATAGCCACGAAAAAGAAGAGAAGTTCAATTCACTTCGTGAGGTCTCAATTTCGGATTCATTTATGGAAATCGTAAATCTTTGGGGGAAATTATTTTATTTTTCTTCCTAATCGAAGACAGTTGTGTCAATTTGTTGTGAGAAATTTGCGTCCAGCTTTTCGAGATGAGAAATATCAAGAACATCGTCGCATTCGAACTCGTGAATATAACTTGTTACTCGAGTGACAGTTTGAAAATTTGGAAACAATCCCATAAAAGTCGTAACCTGTTTTGGAAATAAAAGTAGCCCGCTTTTCCGATGATTTAAAAAAATAAATACTGTTTCTTGTTGAAGTATCCAGCCACAACGCACGACCTCCACTTTTCCACGTAAGACCGCCTGAAAGCAACCTTCTATAGTTTTATAACTTGTTTTTCTATGCAAACGCTCGAATACTGCCGCATTCTTGTTAGGCGATTTCTCTCAATTCATAGTCGGAAGTTTACTTAACCCACTACCGCCTAGCGATGCCGTTCGGAAACAGAAACATTTATTTCAGAGGATCTTTTCAGTTCAGTATAGTCACAGTTTTTTAGAGAGAGAGAGAAAAAAAAACCCTTTGGGAAACCTGAAATTTAATAACTTAGGCATTTTCCAAAGCTTAAAATTGCGAATTTGAGTGGAAAAAATCCTTCCGATTTCTCTTAACCTAAATCTCACTCCAAATACTTTGGGCTGGTATGGGTTAAAGAACAGACGAGTTTATTATTTTTTTGTGCGAAACCAACAGAATCCAACTTTTTTTTTTCAGCCGTCTGCAAATACTTTAAAAATACAATTCAACGTGTTCTTTACCTAAACTTTGCGGAAAAGATATAAAACGAACCTCGTATGAAAAGGAAGAAGGCCTTAGATATCACTTAATGATGTCTAAGTCGGAAGTGGACTAAAAATTAAGATGCACGAGTGCATAAACATAAGTTATGATTCGATGTATCGTTTGAAAAAGTTTCGAGGCAGGTGTTACGTTGGCAGTACTTGTCCGTGGTTGGTCAGTTGCTCAGCAGGGGGGAGGGGGCGCTAAGTGCTGCCAACCTTGCAATCCTAAAACGGATGGTCGCAAAAGTACTTTCCCGTGTATTGACAGAGGCGGAAGGCCGTTACTGCGTGACTGATTGTGCGCTTAACTTATTTTTGTTTTTTGTTTTTTTTTCAGTTGTGAGCCCAAAGCGGTACACGATTTACGAGAAGAAGCAGCTGCCGCTGGTCCTGGAGACGCCTTATGGCCGGATGACCCAAATTTTGGCCACGCACGTTTTCCAAATTTTTCTCACGGAGGTGCTGGGATACGACCAAGTCAAGATTCGATATTTCGATAATGACAACGATGTATCGAAAATATTCAAACGCCTGGCATCTCCTATCGAGCTGCAAAACAACTCGAGGTGAGTCGAGTCATCGACCAATCGAATGAGCCCAAGTAAAACCGTGGACTCTGAGAATGATTCTTTGGACGTTATGACTGAAAGTGCGCTCTCTGTAAGTGGTTTTAATACTCGTCTCTTTTTATTTTTAGTATTCCTGTAAGTATGGTAAACCTTGAAGTGTGGTTACGGCAAGACCAGACCATCATGCACCATTGGACTTTGCATGGTATGACTGTTATCGATGTTGGAGCAATAACAACGGAAAGCTATGGAAGGTGAGTGTCGATGCATATGCATTAACCCTAAATCCACAGGATATGTATAGCGATGAAAAGTAGGCATTAGTAGGTCACCGCCTTGCACTTTCGCGGCATATCTTTGATGTTTTCTTTTCTTTTCTTTCTTTTTCACAGATTGGCGTGGTTCATACCGAAACCAAAGGGTTCCCTGCCCGGCTTCTCCGACGAAACTTGGCGACTTTTCGTCAATCTAAACACAGCTGACAAGTTTTCCTTTTCCTCCTCCGAGGAAAAAGCCCTATTGACTTACGCCAAGGATGATGACGGGTAAGTCCGCCGATCGAAACCATTAGTGAGGATTTCGAACCCTAAAACAAAGTTCCCATAAATTTTCGCTATTTCTCAAATCGTGTAATTATCTTAAAAATCGTTAAAAAAATCTAACCAATACAATTTTTATGGGGCGCAAAGGGCTATCAAAATAGGTATTTTCCGGATCAGCTTTCCCAGTGTCAAAGATCATGGTTAAAATAACAGTGTGTTTGTATCTGGCTACAGTGCATAGTCCCTGACGTCAACTTTAGCGATAGGGTTGCGATGAAGGAGTTTGCCATCACTAATTAGATTCTATTGACTGAGGGGGCTCCTAGTTAAGGTGGAGTTTCTATGTGAGAGCTTCGTAAAAATCTGAATGGCATCGGCGACAAAGTCTTACGACACGAACTTCTAAAAATGGAATATGATTTCGAGCCGATCGGTTAATGGACTTGTTTTGAAAACAGGTTCAAAGGATGCTGGAAAACATTGATGCTTGTTATGTACGCTGTTTCGGCACTTGGAAAACAACTTTATTAGTGTACACAAAGAGAACTTCTCTGTGCCCTTATATAAACATTGGCCAAAAGTACGCTGAAATATCCTGTTTTTACGTAAATTCGACGTATTTTAGATTGATCGCCTTGGTGGGCGACTCACCCGTCTGAATGCGTGATAGTCGATAAAACAATATGATAGTCGCATTTCTTCAGGGATTGTGTAGTTTTAGGGTTGAATTCAAATTTCGCGGTTATGATTCAGGAATTATTACTGCACGGAGAAGTTCTGCCAGAACGGCATGTACGTTCCCCAGCGATGTCACGGTAGGAGACATGACAACGACCTGAAATGTGCAGTTCTCCTAGCTGACTATGGAAGTAAGTGTTCACTCGCCATTTCTTCTTTAACTCAAGAACTAACAGAGATATCTAAAATAAATACACCTAGCAAATATTATATGTTAGATTTAATAAAAAAAACAAAAAATGGTTTCAGATTCGACGGATTTCGTGCACCGCCACATCGAGGAGCTGGGCCTGTTCGTGAAGGTGCTGTGGGTGGGGCCCAACCTGCGGAGAGTGAAGGACGAATGGACCGAGAAGCAGGCCAAGAAGAAGAAGTCGTTGGTTATCCTGGCTCGCGCGCCCAGCGACGTGATCGTCCAGGAGGACCAATATGACATCGTGACTTTCCCGCCCTGCGAGAAGATGAACTCCACCAAGTCGGAGCAGAACTCGTCCGAGTGCGTCTACGACGTTCAGAGGGTTGTCAAAGTCGCGTGGAAGTATCTGCAGGTTGCGGCGCCGCCGGCGTGGATGGTAAGAATGGAAGCGCAGGCGCCGTTGAAGCGACGGGCCAACGAGAACTGCCAAAAATTTAAAATCTTAAAAAATGCTCACGTTTTAAAGGCTATTCATACACGTTGCCCTTTGTAAAGCTATTCGCACATGTTACGCTTTTTAAAGCTATTCGTGCATGTTGTTATTTTTAAAGCTATTCGTACTCCAGCCATTTTTAAGACTCTTGGTAATCTGAGCCCTTTTCACTTTGGGGGGGCAAATGGTTTGTTTGAACTTTGGACTTACGATTCTTTGTATTGATTGAGACAAACCGGAAATGGAGATAACCGCAGCATGTTGCCTCATTCGTCAGTCATATCAAAGTCGGGAGCCCCTCGAGAGCTTCCTGTTGATAATTGCTATCTCGAATACTAACCAAAACACACTTCATATCCCTTTTAAGTTCATACCTAAACCAGTTATTTTTTCATGAGTATTCGTACGATCTAAAGTAACCATTCCGTCAGTGGGAGATAAGTCTGTGCAGAAGCCCATGTCACGATTCGTTCTTCTCCGGCTACAAAACTATGTTTCTTTCAGGCTCTTCAAAATCTCCAGTTTGACCAAAGCGACTACAGTCAGCTGTTGGCGTATCAGGAGAACTTGTACAACGGCGGTTTGTCCAGAGAGCTGAGCATTCGGCACGCGGCCTGCGAGTGGCTCAAGTCCAACGAGGCGAAATGGGAGAGTTGGCCGCCAGTCACCGACAAGCCAAAGCTCAATATCGGCGGCATTTTCCCTTTAACCAGCAAAAGCTACAAAGCCAAAGGCATTGTAAAAGGTAAGTGCTTTTTTTTCAGAAATCGATTAAGAAGAAGTTTACTGTATCATCACTAAAAACACTGATCATCGCGTAAAACTAGAATAGGAGCTTCGCTGGAATCGTCTTATGAACATCGTTACCAAGTAGCTTTACTCAGCGCAGACAGCTAGCTAAAATTTTTGGTAATATTTTCAGCTGCGGAGATGGCTGTGAGAGCAATCAACAAGAACGACTCATTGTTACGAGACTACAAATTAAATTTGCTAGTGAATGACGGCCAGTGTGACCCGAACAAAGTGATGAAGATCTTCATCGATTACATCTACGACAACCTCTACAATGCTTTAGTCGGCGTCCTTGGTAAATATTTCTGTCTATGTAAGTTAAGTTAGTCAAGAATGAAATAAGGTTTCATAATAACGTGGATTTTCAGGTCCTGCGTGCTCTGATACTGTGGAACCTTTAGCTGGCGTTTCAACCCTGTACCGAACGGTTGTTATCAGTTATAGCGCAGAAGGCTCGACATTTCCGGATCGGCTCAAGTATCCGTATTTTTTCAGAACTATCGGCGAAAATAATCAATACAAGTAAGCTTTATTTCATTTTCTTTCGCGAGGCGATTGTATACCGCTTTCGCTTACAATGCGCACTTGAAAGATAGAATTTTCACCTCTTGTGTTCCATCGTTTAGACACTTTGCCGAACGTAATTAACCAATGTGAATCTTACCTAACCTAAATCACGTGATTGAATATCTAATACTCATGGAAACCAGGGGGCGGAAAATTCCGAGAAATGAACTGTGATGAACAAGCTATGTGAAAAAAGATGAAACTTAGTTTCTTTATTTTTCTTTTTTCAGTCAAGTTTATTTGAAGCTTCTTCAAAAGATCGGATGGAAACAAGTAGCTTCTCTAACTGAAGATGGTCAACGATACACGGAGTATCTGCCGAACCTCCAAGAATTTCTCCAGAGCAACGGGATCAACTTTGTTGTAAATCGCAAATTGTTCCGCGTGTCGAACGCAACCATCATGGCACAAGTAAGCTAGGTTCGCTTTGATCGCCCATCTTTTGTGCAGCTGCTGATTGTGTCTTGTCTGCAGTCGCTGGACCAGCTGAAACAGAAGAACGCCAAAATCATTTTGGGTGATGTCTACAACGAGGCCGCGCGCTCACTCATGTGCGAGGCGTATCTGAAGAATATGACTGCTCGCCATGGCTATGTTTGGTTTTTGCCTATGTGGCTGTCTCCGGAGTGGTACGACACGGATAACATTAACGATAACAGTACTGCGAATGTCCGGTGTACTACGAAAGAAATGATTGAGGTAAGTAAGATTTCAGTTTCCGATATCTTCCGTTTTTTTGCAGAGCTTTTGCAGGGATCTTGTCTTTTTTGCAGGCGATAAACGGTCATTTCTCTTTAACGCATTCTTACTTCGCGGAGGACGATGCGGTGATGCAAGAGAACAAAACTGTCGCTGAATGGAAACAAGAGTACCAGCGAATATGTAGCTTAAGTAACGTGTCTGCCCACGACTACGGAGGTTTTGCCTACGATGCTGTATGGACCTACGCTTTTGCCCTCGATAAACTCATGAGAGAAGACCAGACGCACCTAGTCAAAATCCACGACCCGAATACAGTCAAGTAAGCTTTCCACAAACCTGTTAACCGTCTTTTCAAATCTTCCAAAGGCGATATACTTTTTGCAAAAACTTGTATCTGGATCGGACACAAATTTGCACAGTAAAAACAAAACCCCCGTTTTGGGGAATGCTATACATGTGAAACCAAAACCGAGGTGTCACATATTTTGGTTGTTTTACAAGATAGGCTCATGTTCAGCCATACTACTCAAAAGGTCTCGGCGAGAGCTTTCCATCGATGGGGCTGAACATAGGTCTATGTTGAAAAATTACCGACATACGCACTACCCCCCGTTGTAGTTTCGTATCCAGAACAGGCATGGCATTCCCCAAAACGATGGTTTTTACTATCTGGAATAAAGACGAAACTTAACAGAGGTGTCTGTGTTTACTTTTCAGTCGGTACGTCCAAGTTTTAAGAGCGACGGATTTCATGGGCGTATCTGGAGCTATAAAATTCAACGGGAAATCTTCTCGTGTCTCAATTATCCGCGTTGTTCAGTGGATTAATAACGAGACTAGACACGTCGGCACATTCTACCCGAACTCCTCCGATCCGTCGGGACCGGGCAGGTCGGTATTCAACTGAATTTCTCATAGATGCTTATGGTCAGTATGAAAAATTGCGACGTGTCGTGTTTAGATTGGACCTGAACCTGTCGGCCATTGTTTGGTTGACTCCGGACGGTAAAACACCTTCGGACGGAGCCGAGGCGCCGGACTGCTTCCTGTCCGGGCTGGCCAACGGCTTGGGCGTTAGCTGCGAGGCGGCGCTCATTGTTGCCAACGTCATCGGCATAGCATGTCTTCTCACGGTCGCAACAGTCGCCTTCTTAGTTTACAAAAGGAGGTAAAAGCACTCTTCCACTTGTTTGTACTTTTTAGGTCACGCACGGGTGAAATGCAGGGCGTTTCCCTTCTCGGAAACACTCCCACCGAAACGAAACTTAACCTACTCAACCTCCTAACTTAACCTCACTTTACCCCCTAACACAACCTGACTTAAACTCCCAAAATAACCGTATTAAACTTGTTAGCTTACCTTAATCTAACGTTGACCTGATGGTCACATAACGGAATCTAGCGCCCAGACCCAAGTTAACCGCCTAGCCTGAGGTAACTTGACCTACCCTCGAAGAGGAAATTTAACCTCTTGCCTTAGTATTCCCGACGGAAATATCGTCTTTTCCCATGAAATGTATCCTCAAATTTTCGATCGAATGGTTTGGACCTTTGCTTCTCTACTAAAAGTTTCCTGTTGTAAATGTTTTTGAGAGCCGAGGGTTCTCGAAAACTGAGGATTAACGAAATGACTTTTTCCATGTAGATATGATAAGAAAATGAAGAGAATGGCGGACACGCAGAAATACATGGAATCATGGGGCCTCGTTGATCTCCTCTCCGACGGCTCAGATCTCCACAAATGGGAGATCCCTCGACATCTCGTCGTGCTCAACCGGAAACTGGGCGAAGGCGCTTTCGGAACGGTCTACGGAGGGGAAACGGAAATCGAAGGAAAAGGATGGGTAAGTTGACAAGACATGCTCGATTTCGGTGCAGGCGCAAGAGAATCGAGTATTGAATCGAAACGACTAAGTCGATATTTTGAGCGTGTTTAATTCCATGTCTCGCCCACAGGTTGCTGTCGCCGTCAAAACGTTGAAAGTCGGATCAACCACAGAAGAGAAACTGGATTTCCTCGTCGAAGCAGAAGTCATGAAAAGACTAGATCACAAAAATATTGTTAAGTTAGTTGGAGTATGTACTCGGTCAGAACCTGTCTATGCAGTCATGGAGTTTATGCTGTACGGTAAGAAACCGCATTCAGCTTTACGAAATCCCAGAATATTTTTGTGTGGAGAATATTTTTTATAAAAAATATTTTTTATGAAGAATATTTTTGGGTGAAGAATATTTTTGGGTGAAGAATATTTTTGGGTGAAGAACATTTTTTTAATCACTGTTTTTTTTTCAGGCGATTTGAAGACTTATCTTCTAGCGCGTCGTCATCTTGTAAATAGTGATAAAGGAGGAGAAGAGTCTGACGAAGTTTCGAGTAAAAGGTTGACATCTATGGCGCTAGATGTCGCTAGAGCTCTAAGTTACCTCGCAGAAATTAAGTTTGTACATAGGTATGTAAAGAACATAGGCTTGTCTCGCATGTAATTGTCAAAGTCAAACGCTCACGTGACTGTATTGTTGCAGAGATGTGGCGTCCAGAAATTGTCTGGTCAATGTATCGAGAAT
>Ga0058701_10003428_pt1 | contig 12533 bp, 10 predicted proteins | sample AgamicOrMae_FD_97039 | JGI IMG/M metagenome (GOLD analysis project Ga0058701, IMG submission 97039) | Agave microbial communities from Guanajuato, Mexico - Or.Ma.e | ecosystem: Host-associated > Plants > Phyllosphere > Phylloplane/Leaf | place: Guanajuato, Mexico | collected 2012-06-04
AAGCACTATGCGCAAAAGTTTTTACCTCACACAACTAGAAGCATACTTTCAAAATTCATACACATAATTAGCTAAAGGGGCCCCTAGATGATGAACCAGTGATGCGAGAGGCAGCAACTTTTGTCCAATGATGCACAATAGTCCGTGAATACTGTGTGCAGTGTGACAAATGTTCTCATTCCACTTGCTTGGCCGATAAGTGGGGGCCCTCTTTTTCATTCCAGTCAATCTGGTGCACTATCCAGAGTAGCTAGAGATTCAATTGATGCTGTAATCAATTGTCCATGTTACAGTGCATATGTGGACAAAGTTGCATGTCTATATGACAAAAGCTTGCTCCATCACTTTCGGTAGACTCTTTTCAGACCCGTCGCGAAGTGAGCTGGTTTGCAGAAATATCTCATGATAGCTTGGACCAGTTTTATTGTAACAAGGAACATGAAATTTACACCAGAGTTAGATATTGTTACTGGGACTCCATCTACGACAGTAACTTACTAGATAAATTCCGAAAGTGAGCTCAATGCAATTGAGACACCTCCGCTTTAGCGGTCAGTTTGAGGCCCGTCACACTAAGGCCGAGTGTTCAGTAATACACTGCCAGATCTGTGTGCTCGCGCGAGTCTAGCGTATATTTTGTAACTTGATGATGGCTGGGACGATGGACGTATTCCTGGGGCTTGACAACTGAAGTAAATTGAAGTTAGAATTTCCGGATGATCTGAGGTCCTCTGTCGGGCAACCAGAATCCAATAGGGAAGTAAAGGAAATTCGATCATGAGAAATGTCATTGATGGTCAATGATGAATCGGGATGGAAGTTTTATTTCAGGACTCTTACAGTGAGGATTTAACTCATTGGAGAATGTGCGAATGATCACACTCCTGCGAGCTAGACGAATCAGGGAAGCGAATATCCCAGTGAAATTGAAGGACGCGACTACGACCTAAGGCGATGGACCACTTCCTAGGGTCAAGCTGAATCATGCGAGTGGCCTGAGACGGGGTTAAGGCAGGTCTGATTGGTGGTTAGATAGTTATGAAAATTATCTCACATTGGTCGCTCAATGAGGCTCTTAAAGTCTCCAGAAGCATAGAGTTAGACACAATCTTAACACTCAGCCGCCAAATTGGGAGAAATATGGCCCAGGTCGCGTAACCGGGCACGAGATCAGACTGCTAATCCCGAACTGTGAGTTTCTGCATCATATGCTTACTTGGAGAGGCTGAACGGGGCCTTCCTCATCTCTTCCACCAGATTACCGCTCAGCTTGCTGATAATGAGTATTTCGCTAAGTTACTTAGTCTGCTGACTCATGCTCACAAAGCTTTTGATACGATTGCCTCATGATAGCGCTGATCGATTGGTAGCTTAGTATTAGTACTCGCATCCAATTTCGTGCATCGAAACTTTTCGAGAAAGAACTTATGGAATATCGAGCCAAGGTGAGTTTGATCCAATGTCACTCCGGCGGAAATTATAATAGATTGTTCCGCACGACATATCAAAATATCTACTCTCTGCCTTCACCCATGGAAACAACCAGGCTTGCTGTACGCTATTAGCTAGCCCGGATGTTTCTATAGTGTTAAAACATTGTAGAGTTATAGAGGGCGAGTCAGCGACTATTTGACGCCACTTGCTGGGACGAAAAGGTGGCATCTGGCGGTCTATCGTAAGCAGACCATTTCTAATTTGTTCCTGTCAATATGGATTCGGAGATCCAAGAGTAAAGGTTGTCTTGCCTTTTGCACGAAGTTTATTACTTTTTCGTCCGTCACACAAAGCCACGAGCTAAGAGCCATCGACCGAGACAGGCGCATTGATTGATTGATTGTCTGATTGTATTGCTTGAGTCGGATCGCTTTTCCATTTCCCACCCGAACTTTGAAAGGATTCACGGGCTTGCAAGGCAAGCAACGGGAAGGGCCGGGTTAAACAAAGTTGGCAGACGTTGCGCAGATGGCGGACGTCGTGGTCAAACTTGAATGAAACAGGACTCATCGGCTTAAGCATCAGAGTAACCTTTGGATCGGTCATTCTGGCAAAAGAGTTGACCAACATTGTTCCTGGAGGTTCTTTTATCTCTGTTTCATGATGGCTCGCGCAATGACCACAACGAATCAAGGCTAGCCAACCATTCTCGATCAAGTACCAGTTGGTTGGTCAGACGCTCATGATATGAAGAGAAGGAGGCGTATTGTCATGTTATTGCAACTGCCTTGAGAACCATCAGAGGAGAACAAATCTCAACAAGCCTCGATGTGATCAGAATAAAAATCAGATCGAAATGAAAGCTTGCTCCGAATAAGAAAAAGCTAGTCTAGAGAGAAGATGAAAGTGAATGGCTCATACAACTTGAGTTTGGCCTACTTCGCGTCTTGGAGAAGTTGATCTAGGCCCAAACTTCGCCTCACCAACTCCCCTCGAGGTGTGATTTAGTAAGATTTATGCTCGGTATATTTGCTGAAAATGAACTGGAACATTGTGCTTGTTATTTGCGTGATGTTTCCATTTCCATTCCAAATCCATTTCCAATCAAAAGTCCGAATTTGGCGATTCCATAACGAGATGGTTTGTTCCATGATGTGTTCCAAGAAGCAACTTCATGGAACAAAAATTATGCCAGCTGATAGGTGTTGCCCTCAAAGTCATGGGGAAACGATAGATCAGAGGGCACCGTTGGTCTAGGGTAAAACTGGAGGATGAGTGACGCTTTTTGAGTGGTGTGAGTGAGGGCACTCTTCAGCTGTATGTCTGGAATATGTGTCTATGTGTTCCACAGAGTTTCATTCCATCTTTCATAGTCAACCCCCCAGGCTGACAGGTAATATGTTAGTTCAAGTGCAGCTTAAACTTGCCAGCGAGTGAGTTAAAGATGGCGGACAAGAGTTATTTGCAAGCTTACTTGTTGCCACAGTAATCACAGCCACCTCTTGGCTCCCTTACATTCATTTGGAGTTGCGGCTTTCATCATTAACTGGCACCACTACTTGGCGCCATCTTCTTGCCCACCAATCATCCTCACTTCTCTAGTTGACTTTTTCCCTTTTTGCCCATTTTTTCCTCTCAAACTCCAACAACTAGCACCACCACCAACAGATTTCACTTTTGGCGACCGACTTTCTCCACCACCATCGCGCAACACATTAACATCGGCATGTATCTAGGCAAAAGTTTGCCCGTCTTAGCCACTGCACACTTTCATCCAACAAACTAAAGGCTGTGCAAATTAAGTACAACTGCCTTCGTGTGAAGCTGGCCAAATCCGAGTGCATTTATCATTATATCTTCACCTTTTGGCCTGATCAAATGAGGGGCAGAGGACTCTCAATCCGCTGCCACTAATCATTCGGCCGTTTCGTGTTAATGCAAAGCTCTCCTCCTGGCACAAAGCTGTTGCAAAGTTGTCTCTAGCACTAACGATGAATGCATTTGTTTTTGCTTTGTTCGGCCGCCCTCTCATTTGCAAGATCTCTTCCCCCTCTCAGTGGGCGCCCAGCAGACGCATTTACGACAGACACAGAAGTTGAGTTCTGTCCCAAGAGGCATGACAATCTTCCAAGTTTCTGCCTGAGCTTCTCTCTCGCCACAAACCAGCAAGCGCCCCTCAGATGCAAATGAGGTCTCGGCATCCGCACCACAGCTTGTGGGTGGCGGCAGAGTGAGGGATATATGGCTCTGAAGTGATTCTGTGCCCTCAGCAATAGTTCTGAGAAATGGAGAGAGAAAGTAACTCTGTTTCAATCCTTGCACAAGCTCTTGAGACTAACAACCTGCGCTGTGTGGCACACTTTCTCACCTAGCTTGATGCATCGATCGGGCCACAACAGAGGAGATTATACTGGCCAGAGAAGTCGGCAAGCAAAGGTCTTGAGCTGCTCTTTGTTTGCGAATGGATTTGTGTCAAGATGTGTGAAAGAGAAACAGAATGATTGTAGAAAAAATCGCCAATTGGCATCTGGCCACTTTCAGCCACCGCGATGAAAGGCCGTCGGTCTGTTGTCATTGGGCGTGGGTTAAACTTTTGTCACTGCCGTTGGACTCTCCCAGCTCATGCGAAAATAAATGGCGAGACACTTGCTGTCGGCGTCCATTGTTGGTCCATTCCGTTGCGAGCCGCTTGGGGTACGCAACTGAAGAGAGGGATTGGCAAGATATTTGGAGTTTCCCTTCTCTCTGGCTCTCTTCTAATTTACCAATTTTGAGCTCCTCTAGGACAAACTGTCGGGCAGAAGAGAGAACGGTGACGAGAGAGTGAGAGGGGGTATAAAGAGTGAGAGGGTTTTGGAAATTATACACAATGTGTGGCTGCCTAGTGGCCAGTAGCTGGCTGGCTGGCTGGCTGGGTTTCAAGCGATTTCACCTTTGGGCGGCTTTGGGAGCCGCCCTGTTTTCTAGCGATAAACATTTCATGGGTTAGTTGGCGTAATAAAGAGAAGGAGAGAAAGTGAATGAACGTTGTTCTTTTCGTCAACCGTTATTACGTTCAACTTGGAGGAGCCAAATTTGGTGCGCATCAATCGTGGTGCCAAACGCAAAGAGTTAACTTTGCACACTGCCACCAGCAGCAGCAGTTAATCTTAGACCATTATAGTAGGCGAATAATAAGTACAACAACAACAATCCTAAATACACTCTGTCGAACAATGGTGAGAAGTTGGATAGAACAAACAAGAGAGATTTGTTCCGCATTAAACAACATTGATTCAAATTTCTAAATTTGGCTCCAAGTAATAAGCTCTGTGTGTGTGTGTGTGTGTGTGTGAGTTGAGAGTGTGTTTGTTTGGCTGCCACTTTGGGCGTGCCAAAGGGAACAAACAGGCGCCAAGTGAATTGTACAAGCGCCACAAGAAGACAGTTCCACACAAGCACCCTCAAATGTGGTGTGAATTGCAATGATAAAGGCTCCATGCTGGTGAGCCACCAGCAGCAGTGGCAGGCAGTAGTTATTTGCTGGCAGCTTGAGAGGAAATCGAGCTTTGTCTTTTTTTCCTCTCGAGATCGAGCTTTCGCCAAGCTTCCTGTGAGCTGTTGGAAAGAAGTGGCGCGAGCTCTCCTGTGGGCTAATACAGAAAGCTGCTGAGGCAAATTTCAATTTTTCTCCCCAACGCAATATCCGCTGGAGCAATTTTTGCCACTTAGCACAAACTGGATACCAACAAAACAGCAGGCAAGCTCGCCAAGACACCACAACACTGCTCGTGCAAAAGGGCTTTAGAAAATTCCCGTGTCTCAGCCTAGCACACAATGACGTAGCCTAATTAGCACAGCTCCAGTGCTAAGATCAGCGAGGGGATCTCATCCGATCAACAGGTGAACAAGTTGAACAGGCTTACACAGACACAGACACTCATGAGTATTAAGTGCAGAGTAATAGAGAGAGCGCGAGAGGGAGGGAGATTTTTGCAGCTTTCGGTGGATTTAGAAAAAAATCTAATGATTCTAATGGCACGAGAGGGAGTCTAAATTTGACTGTCTTGGTATTTGGGCTTGGGAGCAAGAGGAAAAGATCCAAGAGTGTGGGTTGCGAGTTTCCGCTTCGGGGAAAATATCAAGTAATAGCAACTAGAGTTTGAGCGCATTCTTCGCGCTCGTCTTGTCTTGCTTGTTGGTGCCTGTTTGTGTGTGATGATGCTCGGGGCTTTGAAGGATGAGGAAATGTTGCCCCTTTTTTCTCCATTGCAGGAGAACAATATCAACTAGTGAGCCGCTATGAGACCTTAATACTTACTGGAGACTTAAGACTTACAGCATGGGAGCGGCCTGTTTGCGGCCCGTTTCGGCTGGCAGCTCCGAAGTTGGAAGAAAGTGCAGTTGCAAATCGGCAGACAAATAACGGGCCGTAAGCGCTGGCTAAATGCATTAGCACTTCACTCTGGTCTTGCGGCGCTCAATTGTTGGCGTTGCCAGCGTTATCATCTAGCTATCTAGATCCCAGGCTATCCAACGATCAAGCTATCAAGCTAGCTTGATCGTTGGCAGTCAGCTCGAGCGCTTCCTCCAAAGTCAAACTAAGGTTCAATCTGGTGGCGCGGCAATGTTGTGAGCGGAAAGACACACACACACACGCCAGGGGCGCAGACAAACGAGAACGACGCCAACCAACAAAACACCTTGTCTGTCTTCTTCTCAACCCTTTCCAGCCACATTCTCTCTCTCTCTTTAGGGCAACACAATTTACAGCAATTGCAAAGCACACACACTCTTTTTGAATCAATCAATTCCAGCCCAGAAGTGGAGATGATAGAATTTGGAGGAACAAAAGAGGATAGAATTAAATCCAACTCTAAGCCATTGTGTTGCCCACAAGGAGCGAGAGGGCGGGCGTGAAATGTTGCTCGGCCGGCCTGCTGACGAGCGGGCGGCAAGCTAGCTAGCTAGCTAGCTGGTAGGCTGGCTGGCTGACTGGCTAGCTGGCTGCTTGGCAAGCTTGCGGCTGGCTAGCTTTCAGTTGGCCACCAGCAGCACAACCACCAGCACCGCTGAGGCGCCAGAGAGATTTATCGTCGTGAAAAGGAGAATAATGCAAATGAGCGCCGCTTTGCTATCATAAGGTTTGTTTGAATTAGACGGCCAACAAAAATAGAACGTCCTAGGGGCTTTTTCCTGTCAGGCCACCAATGAGACGCCCGTTCTCCTGAACGAGCCAAACACTCGAGACTCTGTGGGCCCACACGACACGAGAGCCCTAAGCTCTGGCGCGTCTTGACTCCCAGACTCGGCCAGACTCGAGCAAGAGAGTTATACACTCTCTCTAGTCCGCCTGCTCAATTTCGGGCGCCAAGTTGCCATTTGTTATACGGGCGGAATCTCATTGCATTGCAGTTCCACCATGAGCGGGCTATGAAAGTTTGACGAGAATACTGCACTGACACGACAAGTGGCACTGAGACAAACTGGCGGCCCGGCCCACAAATCTCTCCCAGTTTGCTCTTCCCAAAGCTCTAACTGTCTGCCGAGCTAGTCTCTCTGGCACTGGGCGATGCAGGCGAGCTCACTGCCGTCCAATGCAGCAGTGTGCTCGCCTGCCGGCAATGCTCGGCGGTGTCAATTGTTCAATTGGGCGCCGACAAGTGTTTTGTGCGTCTGGCGGAAGCTGAGCTGGAACTAGACCGTTTGGTCTAGCTGAGAGCAGCTTGCAGCATGCCACCACTGGCACGAGATTACTCGATTGAACCGCGGGCCTAATTCGGTGGCCAATCTTGCTCGCCCTTCTGGCTTCCTCTTTGCCAGCTCACTTCCAGCCAACCGAGCTAGTCTAAGGCAGCTGGCAAGCTAGCTTACTAAAGACAGTTGGAGGCAGCCAAATGGGAAGCCAAACGAGCCGCCTCTTCCTCTTGCACCAAGTTGATGGCCACACAAAGAGCCAGCAACGAGCTGCCGGCGAGCCGCCGCCGAGCGCAATTGCACCGCTCTTGTGGCTCGGATTTTTGGCCGCCCATTGCAATTCAATATCGAGGTCCAGGGCACGCCCTAGGGGCTTGAAATGGAGCCAAATAAAGAGAGAGAGAGAGAGAGAAACAGTGGGTGGCCTGATGAGAGTCACTTTGATGGAAAAAGAGAGAAAGAGAGAAAACGAAGCATCAGAAGAGAGCGATGGGCACAGAATAAACAAACTAATGATGGGCCATCTCAAATCTCATTAGGCTTGCGTAAAATTATTATTAAGCCGATTAAGAGACATAGACTGTATGTCTATCTCAGTACAGTAAAGAGAGAGAGAGAGAGAGATTTGGCCTAGAATGGAGTGTGCTTTGTGGTTTATGTGGCCGAGCATTGGACTCACATAGAGCCACATGGAGCAACTTTGGCTAGACGAGCGTGCAAATGTTTGGCTCTCCATTAGTGCTAGTTATTAGTTGTGTGCGCTATGTGTACGTGCCGCTTGCTCGGATTCTTCATCTTTTCCATCGCCAAGCAAATACACACACACACACAGGCGACAGAGACAGTCTGTGAAAGTGGCCAGCGTTCAAATGGCTTTCCTCGTTTGTTTGCCTTGGGCGCATCAACAGGCCTCAGGAGGCGAGCTGATGGGCCGGCAGATTGGGCGCCGGCCGGCAGCAGCAGTGGTCTATGGCGCAATGCAGTGGGCGCGTATGGCGTTCCATATCGCCAAGCGGAAAGGAGATATTGTCTATGAAATGGGCGCGTATAAAGTGGCAGCTCGGCGGGCAGACTGGGCCAGTTGTTTGGCTAGACAGTTGCAATTGGGTGGGTGTGTTTAATTTGTATGCTGACGAACTGCATTTGAGCTTGCGCAATGTTCACTCTCTTTGCGTCGAAACCGCAGACAAATTGCACTTGGTGTTTGGAGAGCTCTTCTGGTGTGCTGTGTTTGGCTCCATTGGGCGCACTCGGTGTGATGCGGGCCGAGACTAGGACGCGGAGGAGAAAGCGGCCGGCTGCACTCGAGTGGAGTGGAGAGAGCCAACTTGGAGGCTCATTGGAGGCTCGTTGGAGGCGCCAAGCAGCCTGGAGAGGGCGAGCAACAAGTGGCCGAGAAAGGAACAACAACGAGCGCCAATCAATCAATGCGGCGCCAAGAGATGCCTGTGCATCGTCTTGCCGGAACCAAGTGGTGCGCCATTCACACCGGCGCCAAAGTGGAGGAGGCCGCAAACAAAGCCACTCGGCCGGCCAGTGCAGAGGTGCAAAAGTTTGGACAACAAGCGAGAGTGGCGTGCACTATGGTTGCGCGCAATATTACGGCCAGTTGCCAACTAGCTAAGACGGTTGGCGCACATTTGGCAAGACGCCGGCAAAAGATTGATGAGGCGCTTTGAGTTGTGTGTTAGTTTGTCCAATCTGTTTGCCTGTTTGTTTAGCTTCTAAAGATGGCGTCTGTTTGCGGCCCACTGAAAGCGGCGAGCAGGACGATGCTGCTTTGGAGAGTGGCTTTCTCTTTTTCTGCTGCTTTCCACTCGGCTGGAATGCCCTTTTTTAGGGCTTCACGCCCGATTTGCGGCCGGCTGGAATGCTGCAAAACGGGCGCACACCAAATGGGAAAATGGGAAGCAAGAGAAGCGCCCAAATGGAAAGTGGAAAATCACACAACGCAGCCAAATGGCCGGTGGCCAAAATGCGCCCAATCGCCGCTCGCCCAATGCTAATCCAATTGGCCGCCCTCGCCAATTGGATTCTCGCTGGATTCTCGCAACTCGCCGCCCGAGATTAGCCGCCGCTGCTAAAGGGCCAGTCTCCAGTTCAAGTGCCGCCGGAAGAGCTCAACAGTTCAACCAAAGAGCTGGACAGCTGGACAGCCATATAATAATCCAAAGCGAGACGCGTTGGATTATAACAAGGCAACCGAGCCGAGAAAGCGAGTGGGCGGCGCCCTTTGAGGCTGCCACAATTGAGGGCCGCCTGCTACAGTGTATTTGAGAAAGTCTCTGGGCGCCTCTCAGCCACAGAAAGGCGGCTCACGAGGTGTTTCATTGTTTCTCCATTTCTCCGTTTCTCCCTTTCTGCATTTGTGCCACTTATTAGCTTGCACTGAAATGGAGCACGACGGACCAGCCGGCTGACTGAAGAGGCGACCCAGCTTGGACTTGCCCAGTTGGATCAATTAACAGCTTGGATTTGCTAGTGAGTGGGGTGGGCGCCATTTGGGCAGACAGCGTTTCGGAAGGCAGAGGCTAACGAGGGTCTTGGTGAGCACCCACTGGCGAGCTTTTTAGTGGCGAGCAAACAGGCTGGCTGAATGCGCACTTTGTATCCCTTTCGGTTTGTTTTGGTTTGTTTTGGTGTGCGAGCCAGCCAGCAAGCAGGCCTGCTTTGCATTGGCCGCGCACAGAGACTCGCAGGAGCCAATGGAAACGCGCTTGGCTCGTGCGCACTGTGCAAGTGTGCTTCCACTCGCCGCATCATCCAGTGCACGAGAGCCGATAACAAGCTTCCGTTTATTGCGGCCCAAGTGTTCAGAGGAAGGATTGCTGATGCAGTATTCATGAGAATTTGTATGGAGAGAGATTGGGAGTAGGAAAATAGGAAAGTATTTAGGAAAATGGGCTAATTTGGCCGGGGGAGTGGCCGCCAGAGTGGACGGAGGGCGAGGAGCGGAGGCAAGTCTGCGGCCGGCTGTCCGCTGGCTCGGGGCCAGCCAGGGCAGTGTGAGGGCAATCCACACTTGGCCAGAGGCAGAGACTGAGGCTGAGACTGAGACTGAGATTGGGACTGGGACTGGGATGAAAGGCTTCCCGTTTGGAGCTGCTCTGGTTTGGGCCGAAAATTTGGGCCAAAACAGGAAGCCGAGTGGCCGAGATGGAGAGCTCGGTTGAAGTTTGCTGGCTCTCTCACTTGAGGCTCGCGGCTTGAGGTTGGCGTCGAGGGGCAAAGTTTGCTGTCGATTCTGGCGAGTTAATATTCTTTTCTCTTCCTTTGTGTGTCGGTCGTCGCGCATCGATTGCAAGTTATCGCAAATGTAGAGCAACAAGTGGCCGGCGTTCCTTGTTCCTAGTGTGTGTGTGTGCTGCCACTTTTTGCGCGCTTTCCTCTGGCTGTGGGCAACAAAAAGGAGCCATTATTGCTTTAGTGCTTTTAACTTGAATGGGCGAAATTTGATGGCCACAAAAAGGGACACAGCAGCAAGCAGTGCGGCTTTTGGGGGCGAGAGAGAGACTGCTGGAGACGAGTGCAGATGAGTGGAGTTGCGAGAGAGGGTTGCAGCCAAGGGTTAGCTGCAAGGGATAGAGACAAAGAGAGAGAAGAAAGAATGAAAAAATCCAGATTGTCCAATGAGAGAGAGAGAGAGAATGGCACGCGTTTCTCGTTGGCCAGCCGGCCAGCTAGCTAGGCAAGTGGACGAGCGAGCGAGCGAGTGGCAAGCCAGTTGGCCAGACACACTGAGTGGCAGGAAGGCGGGCAGGTGCAATTTGATCAGCGAGCGGCCAGCGAGTTGGCCAAAGGAGGCCGATTGGCAGCCTGGCTGGCGGCTGGCAGCGCATGCAGCAGGCCGGCCGAGCAGCAGCAGACCTTAGGATTGGGCTGCAGCGAGTTTGCGCGCAGCCAGATTTCGATTTGGAATAGAGCAGCGCGTTTAAGTGAGCGGCGCCAATTTCCAAGTGGCAATAAGCTGGAAAAGGCACAACTTTGCCTCGACTTTGACTCAACTCTTCTTCTTCTTTCAACTTCTTCTTCTTCTTCATCCTCCTCTTCAGCCTCGTCCTCTTCGTCCTGCGGCTGCAACGAGACGGCGAGAGCGGCCCTTTTTCCAGCCGCTTGTTTGTCTGCGCCGCCAGCTGGGGACTAGGCCGAGTGCCAGTTCGGCCTGCTCTGGACTTTTCTCCGTCCGAGCGCCAGCGAGAAGCGCCGGCCAGAGAAAAGTGGCATTCATCGCCGAATAACTACTAACGACTCTCTGATATATTGGCACTGGCCGGCCGCTCGCTGGCCGCCAGCTGCTACTGGCCGGTCCCAGTCTGCGGCCGGCTGCAGTGGACTCTCGTTTAGCTTTGGAAAAGCGGCAAGCGAGGGCGAGAGCAAGAGTGTCTCTGTGGGCTGGCCGCTTTTCCCTCACAATCGAATTTTTTCAATTCAATTCTCCTTGCGGCCACTCGAAAGGCCGCCCTTCTTGCCGCCGCACTGGCGCTTGGCTCTGCTGCAGATTGGCCGCTTGCAGAATGGGGGCGAGCAGAGGGGGCGCGCATGGAAACGTCTGCTCGCGGGGGGTGCAGGAGGCGCAGGTGAGCTGGAGGCACGCGAGCCGGCCAGCTGAAGGCGGCCGGGCAGACAGTGTGTGCCAATGAGCGAGCGAGCTTGGCGGGGGGAGCCAATTTGGCGGCGGCCAGCAGAGAGCAACGAGTGGGCCGGTGGCGCAGGCTGGGCCGCCCAGAGCCCGGAGGGGAGGCAGCACTTGAGAGCCGGTTCTCTGGCGGCGGCGGCGGCGCTCGAGTGGAAGTGGAGCTGGTGGGAGGCGGCCAGGCTAAGGCTGAGGCTGAGGCTGAGGCTTGGGCGTGCACTCGGCGAGTGGCGAGACTCTGAAGGCTCGGCCGGAGAACAATGTGTGCGCATGGGGCAGACTGCAGGCCGCACAGTGCAGGCCGCACAGTGCACTGAGTGAGCGTCGCTCTGCAGTGTGCAGCCAGCAGGTTGCAGTCAGCAGTGTGCAGTGTGCAGTGTGCAGTGTGCAGTGTGCAGTGTGCAGTGCGAAAAGAGTGCAGTGAGCAGAGTGCAGGTCGGCCTATGCAGAGAGTGCAGTGTGCGCGCCATGGGCAAGCCGAGCGCCAAGGGCCGCCCGCGGGACGCTTCTTCGCGCAGACTCTTGAGCGGGCCGGCGAGCTCGGCGGCAGCGAAAAGCGCGCGTTGGCGGCCAAACTAGACAGACAAGAGAAACACACTGGGCTCATAGCCCGCCAGCTAAGCCCAAATCAGCCAACGACAAGTTCCAAAAAGAGCGCCTCCACACAGACTCATAGACACACACACACACACACTCAACAGTGTCTGTTTGCGTGGCGTGTCTTGTGTGCCAGTCCTCGTCGTCAGTGGTCGCCCGCCAGTTGCCAGTTGCCAGTCGCCAGTCTCCAGTC
>Ga0058701_10003429_pt1 | contig 12533 bp, 11 predicted proteins | sample AgamicOrMae_FD_97039 | JGI IMG/M metagenome (GOLD analysis project Ga0058701, IMG submission 97039) | Agave microbial communities from Guanajuato, Mexico - Or.Ma.e | ecosystem: Host-associated > Plants > Phyllosphere > Phylloplane/Leaf | place: Guanajuato, Mexico | collected 2012-06-04
ACGGATTGTCCAAAACCACTTTTCTCGACGTTTTGGGGGTTGTACATCCCAAATCCGGTCTTATCTCGAAGTCGATTTTTTGCACGATGCCAATACTTCCATTGACATGGAAGTAAAAATCGTACTTGATTTTGTACATTACTAAAAACTAAAGTGAAATCGACTAAAATGGAGTGGTGTTTGAAGGGCTAAAGTTCAATCTACTTCCTGACGCTTTAAAAAAATAATAATAATGAGCAGCTTTTTGTGCCATCTGTGCGACGCTCGTGGAAAAGCAAACACACTTACTCTACAGGTTTGTCTAATTTGTCCTATGCGGTGGGCATGGCTGTCTATGTGCACCTATATTATGTCAGACGCCCACGATCGACTCACGCGCTCTTATCATGGGACCGTTCAGATCCCTTATATTACAAGTTATGAGCCTCGGAGGATTTTCTGAGATAACGATGCAGCCCGCTGTACACAAGTGACAGGCATGTTGTCTAACACTGGTGGAAGAACAGGTTTTTGAGCGCGTTGTAGGCAACACGCGTGGCACCCGTGTCAAGAGGGTTGCATTATCATTTCTTAAACTCCCTAGGGGCTTATAACCCGCTCGATACGTGCCACATGGCCCGATGTTTGTCTCCATATGTGTCCAGTAAATTATATCTACTGATATTCATAACATGTCCCCATCATGTACTGTTTTTCGGCGTTTACTGTAGCTCTAGGTGTGTACCGGTTCAGCGGCTTTTACGTTCTGACTCTTTTCTCACTAAAACTAAAAGCGAAAGACACTTCGATCGCAAAACAATAAATAGTAGAGGCTGCAACGTGCAGCATCAGCTAAAGTGGCATTGTAATCGAAATATATAGCGCATAAATTGAAATCACAATATCATTTTTCGCAGGATATACAGGTATGGCACACTATGGCACCATAAATGAGACGTATTATATAGGGAACATATATGGCATGTATTACAGGGTATATTTGTAAATCCAATGTAGGGCATACTGCAATCTCATTTGCAAGTTAATTTTCTTATGAAAGTTGGGATATAGGGTATGTCTAGGACTGGTCTCCGCGTGGTAATCCAGTGGCTATCAGCGCAATGAGGCTGTCCAGGCAGGTGCTAGTTCGACTGTTCGCCACCAGCTGGTGCTGCAAAGATGAGGATGAAACATGGCGGCAATGTGGCGGCCGCATTGCTGCCATGTTGCATCCTTATCTCAGCAGCATCATCTGGTGGCGAAAGGCCGAACTATCACCTTGACAGCCTCATTCTTTGGGGAGATTGGAAGTTGGGGATGTTAGCAAAGCAGCGCATCACGCACCGCAGTTTTGCTAGATCTCGCAACTCCAGTATTTTTGATCGCGTTTTACTTTAAACTGGTAAAGATAATCTTGTGATCAACCTCATTTTTGGGCTGCTCAGCTTAAGAGCAATGAGAAACATACCCATCATGCTGGATTGTCTGTAATCGCTCTTGAATTAACCGTGGCTGAATCAGGCACTAACGCGAAATCTGGAAGCATGGCGCGCTAGTCGCCCATAGATCTATTGACGTGGCAGGCCTGCCTATGACTCCTAAGGCCCAGCCTAACGCGAAAAGTATGACACTTAACTTGATGTTGGGGAGTGCGCTGTATTTGACTGTATCCGGGTCATTTTTACTATAGAATCCCTTTCAAATTTTAGAAACAATATTCTGATCGAAGCCGAGGTATCCGATGAGATCGTATCGTAGCGTATGGGAAACCGTTTAGGACAGGGAACGCTCTAGAAGCCGTTCCATGACTATTACGAGCCAAAGTGTGCGGCCAGCGTGAAAAACTGTTAGGACGAAGACTGTCTTTTGAGCTTGTAAGGGTCGTAAGATTAGTAAAGATCCAAGGCAACAGATGTCGGATTGCTAACAATGATTTGAGCTTGCGGATGGTTTACGCATACGAAGGAAGAATAGCGTTAGATGCCTTCATAATATTTCTTTCGCATTGGAATACCCTGTTCGATTCGAAGCCCGTGGTTTTCCTCTAAACGTCGTTTCTGTTGGTTTGCCTTGTGATGACAAGCGTGAACGTAGCGGATCTACCCTCATGGAAGCAAAACTCTGTGCGCATGTTGCACACTTTCTGATTACTGGAAGTTTGAAATCAAAGTTTGGCCGAGGACTGGGTCAACCCCGTTAGTGCGTGGACGCAAGCACTGCGTGGTACGCGATTGCCAAGGCTCCCCACAATCAACTCCGCCTCAGGAAAATGTTTGCTTATAGCGACTGGAGCGCCGTGCGTTGACCAGTCTTATTATCAGCTTTGGGAGATCCTATCGTTTATTTATCAATGACGTTTGTTTTTCCACGAGTATTTAATGCCACGTTGTGCAGTGTGAACTAACTTGTTGTGGATTTCTAGTGGACGACGCCGGCGTGACTCCCGCGCTGAAAAGGCGCAGGGAGCGATCGGAGAGGCAGCGCTGTTTCCAGCGAGAGCAACAGCAATCCGTGGGAAATCTCCGGACTTCATTAGGCGTCTGTTTGGAGCCTGTGACGTCACCGATCTCACAATCCATGTCCCCATCATCTCCGCCTTACATACCCCTCCAGACAATACTCCCCCCGCCACCACCCCCACCACCGCCTCCCCCGATCCCTCCGCCCCCCATGATACCGGGTATCATAGGACTGCCAGACAGAGCGGAAGACGGTAAAATAGCCATGTATATATTTAAACATGAATACTGTGCATGAAGAACAAAAGTCTTAAATGTAGAGTTTTGCTTTCACAGAATAACAGAACTAAACAATAAAATAAACGAGTCGACCCCGACCGTTTGCCTACGTATGGGAGTTCCTCCAGTGGCAGCTATCCAATACCGGTACCGAGAGTATTGCAATCATGATATATTGAAAAGGGGTGGGTTTCCTCTTAATCCTAGATTTCCGCTGATTTTTCGTTATTATATGGTTCTTGCTCTGAATCGTGGATAAAGGTGCGTTCCTGAAGGCGCAGTTTGCGTCGTCGGTATAGCGGTATGGAATCCCAAGGGATAAATGAGTGCCCGTGTTTGAGCCTTCGAAACAATAGAAAATTTGGGTAGCTGCCTCTGGTGAGGAGTGCTTTCTTGGTTCTTAAAAAAAAGCAATATTTGCCAGAGAAGGTTAATAAGCTCCCCTATGCCATCTATCGCTTAGTACACAGCTAATTTTACTATGTTTAAGCATTTTTCTGGACCATCTCGCTTATAGCTCTTACTGCGTTAAAATCATATAAGTCCCCAAAACCTCTTCACGACTTTTTACCAGTTGCACTTGTTGGATTGGTTTATAACTTTTCATCAATCGTGCCAACTTTTCAGGCCATAATGACGAGTTAAGTCCTAACTCCAGCTGTAAGTCATTTTAGGTTTTTTTAACAATTCTTAAAGAGGTTAAACTAGTTATGTAATTTCACAGATAATTATCATTGATAAACATTTTTTTTGCCGAATGAAAGGTAAAAACTGAATTAGAGTTGTTGTCTAAATGTCGGGTTTTGTTGGTACCTCCTATGAAGTGAAAAACCCACACAACGATTTTTATCCCTTTCTGAAAATGTTCTTTTTGCGCAGGTTTGACCCCTGCTCTGACCCAGCGACTAGCCAATGGAACTTCAGGAGTCAATTGCGACAGTTCTATGATGCTCCATGGTCTAGATCGAACGCCCCTGTTGAATGCCATGAATAGAATGGACTCGCGGCGTGACAATTCCTGGGTTTACGCCGGAGGAGAGCAGGACGGCGTCGCTCAAGAGGCGTTGCCGCTAAGAAGAGAAGGAACCGTGAAAGACCTAACCAACAAATTAGCTGCCCATAACATACTAAACAGTCCTGTAAGTTCTTTTTAAGTCCTTTCCGGCACTGCCGTGTTTTCAGCACTACTTCTGCTTGTATGTGATCTTGAGTTCCAAACGGAAATATTATAGTATTCATAGCCGGTAGTTATGAAATTTTACCCAGACTTCCAATGCAACACTTGTACCGGTGGTACCGCCTATGCTTTACGCCACCACAGATTGAATTGCATATCCGGTGAAAGTGTTTGATTTTTACTTGCAAGATCAACTTTTAATGTAGAAAGATAACCACCGATAAAATGAAAAATCATTAACCTTCAGGAAAATGCCGCTTTTAAAATTTTGGACAGCTTTACGCTTACCTCGGCTATCGTTGCGTAGCCACACCGGTGTATTTCACCAAAAATACTACAGTGATGAGCGAATCATCTGGACTTGGGTGCTACTAGTTTGCTTGTTCCCATTGCTATTGGTTGAAAAGCCCCACTTTTTCAAAAAACGAATATTCCCTGCCTGTGAGTAGATTCTTCCAATTTAGAGGATAGCGGCAAATTTCTACCGTCGAAACATCCGCCAGCCTTAACACCACAAAGGATACCGGTAGTTTTTTTCACACCCTGGTTCAAAGTGAGCTTATCCTACCCTAGGCAACTTCATTTTCGCTTAGGCTAATGAATTTGGTTTTAAACTCAACGGATGATGAAATATGTATGGAATGTTTTCTTCCAGGATGACCCGAATAAGACCATAACCCGAAGTCTGACCGAGATGTCGGGGATGGCCGGAATCATCGCCAAAGCCAAAGATGGCCTCGCCAAAAGCAATTCAAAAAAAGATGTGATGAACGCGCCGCCGCCGCCGCCTCCTCCTGCACCGAAACCAAAGTCTGAAACCGAATTGCACTGGGAGGAGCTGGTCGCGAACCTTAGTCGATCTTTACAACTCTGTGATCTGGACTTCACTGATTTGCAGTCAGATGTATGTTGATGTTCTTTTTTAGTTGTACCATTACTTTCGACTTGTTTGAGCATTCCATTCGGTTCGTAGAACGGCTAAAAGAAAAGCATGAACTTCACACTAAGAAGTCAACCAAAGTTAATCTACCAGCTAGTTGCTTTAGTAAAGTAGGCCCCACATATTCGACCAACCAACATAGTATGGTAACATTGCTTTGTTTCTGGGTCCATACCGAACCTAAACATGTTACGTTATTATTATGAGGAACCTACCCGTAAAAAAGGGGTTCGTATCCGAACCAATATACGAAACGTATACGATCCGTATACTAACCCCATTCGGATGTACGTTTTTTTTTGTGCGAACGATATACGGCACCGTGTACGACACCGTATACGGTATCGTATACATATGAACGTGTATAAATATCTTATATATATGAACGAAAACCTTATACGGACCGTTTACGATCGGCGCACCGTTCATATATATGTATACGGAGCCAAATGCGGAGCGGAAACCATATATGACCGGTATACGGTTAATATATACATGAACAATGTACGGTGCCGTATACGGTGTCGTACACGATTCCGTATCGTTCGTGCAAAAGACGCTATATCCGTATACGGTTCGTATAAGTTTTGTTTAACGCGGTTCGTATACGGAGCCTTTTTCACGACAGTTGATTTGTTGCTTAAAAAAATCCTTAACATAGATAAGAAAGGGTTCGACCCGCATTTTAAATAAACTTCTCAAACTGGTGTGGATTTCAGAACTTCGATCGCAATATCGCTAAATCCCCCCCCCCAAAAAAAAATGAAATTGTCACGCAAGTTTTATGAACCGGTAATATTAATCAGTTGACGTTGCCGTGCGTTGAATTCTTTTTCTGTTTCCTTATGCAGGATGAAAACGAGGTGTTATCTCCAGCAGGGGCAGTGAACTGTATGCCTCCTCCGCCACCGCCCTTAGGCAGCGGGGAGCGCATGGCGCCCCACCCCAACTTCGCAGGGGCCCCTCCTCCCCCGCCGCTGAACGTCCAGAGAAACGGCCCCCCAGCGCCTCCTGCCACAAACGGCGCTATCCCAAGTTCCTTGCTTTGCGGCCTCAATTTATCGAATCGCAAAAATGATTCAGAGGAAAACAGGAGAGATAATGTTCCCCCACCGCCACCGCCTCTCTTGGCTACAAAGACCAAAAAGACTGTCAAGCTCTTCTGGAAAGAGGTATTTTTTTAAAAAAAAATTGAAAATACTTTACAAGTTAACTACGCAGCAGTTTGTATATAGCTTTCAGATGCAAGAGATATTAATGTATTGTTTTACTTTTCTAGGTTCGGGACGATCCCTCGGTAATAGTGCGCACCAAAGGCGCACCTATGATTTGGGATGAACTCACTCCAGTGGACATTGACACACAGAAATTAGAACATTTGTTCGAATCACGCGCAAAAGACTTAATTACGAAGGTAATTTTATTTTTCTTTATGGTCCGCTTGTATTCGTAAAATGCATGTAGGTATAAGGGTAGGATTCCTGATGCTATTTCAATAGACTTTTTCCTTAACTCTAAGAGACCCTTTATTGAAAGTTATGTTTAATTGGTGTAATGTATTCAGTCATATTTTACCCCTGGGGACCGGAGGCTCGCTAAACTTGTGATGTCTTAACTATTCTTTTGATGCACTTTTTAGTCTTAATTTTTGGGGGAATTACAAACGTAGAGCAATGTCACCTGAAAAAAAAAAGCCTGAAAGTTACGTGTAATAGACCATACACTCAAGGCACCTTACCTAAACATGCTCAATATACCCTAGCTGAACCTTGTGTTGGAAAATAGTTTCACAGTTTGCCAAGCCTCCGACTTATCCAAGTTGGAGGCTTAGTACACCGGAGGCTTGGATAGAGCACAAAAATGCATGTGTGGAGCTGGGAGTACTGGTACGCGCTAGCGTGAGTGATGGACGCTTCGCACTGATTGGCAGGGTTGTAGCTGGGCGTAAGGTATCAGCTACCCTTCGCCGTTGTCATAGCAAATTCATAACAAGAAAAGTGACCAACTCCTCCTACCGAACTCGGATATTTGTAATTCTCGATCAGAGTCTAACCCAGTTTGGACGCTTGGAGAAAATGACTTTGTTGCCAAAAAAAGAAAAAAAAAACTTTGTTAATTAAGCTACGGCAAAACAGGGTTGTTGTAATGACAATTTCAAGTGTTACAACATTTTCAATCGTTACTTCAGCAAATAACAGTTGGCGCGCCATAACAAGTGAAATCGTCACCACAACAATCCTGGTTTGCTGAGGCTATTTTAACGAAACATTTTGCTAAAGGCATCACAGCTATTTCCGGATGACTTGAGGAGCGTGTGCTCCTGAAGTCATCCGGTGCTTAGTTTGGCCGAGTGTTTCATTCCAAAACCACCGAGAACCCAACATTAGCTTAAGCAGTTGTATGTTTTTGATTCTCGTAATGAATTGAAAAGGAACCGAGGTAGATCACAAGAGTTGGACTATGCAACCTTTTACAATATGAGAGTGTCGGCTTTTCGGTGGCATTGCAACAAAGATCATGGGGATCGTACACACGTTGTACGTACCGGTACATAGGGCTTCTGTACTGAAGACTTCCTCACGACTCACGAGTGTGCACTATCGCACCATCTATCCACAGCACATAGCGTACTATTCTAGACAGATACCTGATTATAGCGTAGATACCTGAGATTAGCAATTTTTTAAAAATATTTTTTAAAGAGCTTTTACCTTGCACTAACACTACAATACACACATCTGGACACTTACACACAGATTTTGGGCTTTCTGTTTTTAATGTTGGATTTGGAAGACGACTAATTCAGGCTCCTATTGTGTTGCTTTCAGACACTAAAACATTTATGAACGAGCTACATTTTGTGAAATGAGCGAGGTTTTGAAAGCACGCGAAATGTGGTCAAGTGTACATAAATTTTGGCTTAAAGGCTGTAACAAGTTAAAGTTTAAATAGTCCCCCAGAAGCTTTAGTTTCCCTCTTAGAGGCCTCAATAAGTAAACGCAATGACAACTCGACCAACACAAACTGGATCATCATTTCACAATCAGTGTTTACAGGGTCGCGCTGAATAATGCGGTTTGAATCTCAGGATGTGAAGGCGATATGGCTACATAACATTCAGCTGAGATAACAAAAAAAAATCTTGAGCTGCGACGTCTTCCTAACTTATGGAAAAAAAAATCTGGCCAGTCGCAAGAGTAAAATAAGCAAGTTAGTTCGATCTTCTGTTATCCCCCATAAATGCGATACCTGTTCCCTCCATCCCTAAGATTTTGACGCATACTGTGGCACAACCCTGTGTACTGGAGCGCAAGTCCATATGAGGACATCGAGGCTTATCAGTTGAATCTTTGTAATATTTGTATGTGCTTAGAATTTTCGATTACTACCCACCAACAAAAGGTTAAACAAAGTTTGTTTGTTTTTTATTATTTTTTTTACTTTGCGCGTGCGTTCTGGTTCTGGGAATACCGCCCATTTTTTGGGGAGGAGGGGTCGCGATATATTTCCAAAACAGGTAGTGTACATAGCCAGGACACTCATTCTTTTCTCGTAATTTTAATTAAAAATAAGTGGGGTATGTGTGCAGATAAAGGAGGAAGAATATGGCCTCATTTAGAACTACATTTCAAATCGAAGTGAATGCAAGATTTGCATTTTCATCATAATATTTTTTTTTCTGGTCCTGAAAGGGAAGACCGATTCGGGAGGTTTCCAAATGGCACTACCAATTCCATTTTTTGGGAGCCTTAGAAAATTTTCTGGACGTCTATTTTACAGAAATAGTTTTTTTTTTAGGTTTATTCTACACAATTGTTCAGCACCATTACATTTAGAATGAGGTTCGCTGAGTTTCAATGAAAAAAAAGGGTACGGGAAATATAACATATCCTTAGGTACAAGTAACTGAAACTTTCTCCAGTATGCCGGTCAAAATCGGACAGATTCAGGTGATAAGCCTAGGTGTCCTTTTCATATGGGACTGCTCGCAAAAGACACCATGTAGGATTTCTTTTGTAAAATGTATGGGTATTTAGACCATGAGACTATAACTTAGTTATAGTCTCATGATTAGACGGCCAATGTCACTACCGATTTAGTGGTTAATTGTAGAGTCCCCTGTAAATAGACAGAGAAGTCGACATTTATCCTTGGCTTGCGATGCTCTGGGGTTGCCAGGTTAAGGGACTACAAGTTCGCGCTTCTTTATTTATGGAGAATTGTAGCTCACAATCTGTTGTTTTAAGCTTGCACTAATGCACTGGTGGTTTTCTGTCATCATGGGTACGTTGACATAACGGTGTTGGTGCTATCTTCGCGGTTCTAGGAGGTGAGTTCCGTTTTGGGAATAAAGTTTGCTGTTGTGAACCCTCAATGCTTCTGCACTTAATTACTTTTTTTCAATATTAATTAATTTTTGTAACCCTTTTTGACCTATGTGCTAAAATAGAGAAAGAAATGGATAAAGTATCACATATTTTTTAGGAAAGTCCTACAGTTGCCAATAAATTTTGATTTTCTCTTTGGCCCGCGCAATATTGTGGACTCTAAGTACCGGTAAAATGAAATGATTTCGTCCAATCCTCCCCCTCAAGAAATTTACGAGGAGCTTCTTTGCACTTACCTGTATGTGGTACGGTGGGGAGTTGGCGAAGCCTGTAAAGAGGTTTGAGGTTTTGAAGCCATCCTAAATCTGCTGAGCCAAAGTAGTTTCATAAAAATAAAAAAAACCTTACCAGTATGATTGCAACAAACTTGCAAAAAAATTGAATGAACCATAATGTACGTCACTTGTCGCGATATTTGGTAGTGTTTGTCTTTTGGGAATTTGGGGTCCTAAAAGGTTTAGGCATGTGGACGATGTGATTTTTCTAAATTTTTTGTTGTTATTGAGGGATGATAATGAATTTTGCCATAGATATCTATTGTTGTTGTGTTTTACAGAAACAACAAGAGATGAACAAGAACAAGGAGATAATTGTCCTGGATCATAAACGTTCGAATGCGATCAATATTGGAATGACGAAATTGCCTCCTCCTCGAGCGATTAAGACTGCAATCCTCAAAATGGACGCCACAGTCATGAATAGGGAAGGAATCGAGGTAAGCATAAATGTTAATGATTCGCGGTTTCCAAAATTCATCCCGTATCTTTATCGAAATGAGGAAGTTGCGAGATGGTAATCTCAAAAAAGAGCACCCACCAAAGACGCCTGGATTAAATTTGTTTGCTTGTCATTTAGCTCTGTTGTTATTTGATTACCGGTACCGTATTTTTTTTTTCAGAAATTGCTGACAATGTTACCAACAGAAGACGAACGAACGAGAATCCAGGAGGCCCAGGCCGCTAATCCGGACACACCTCTCGGTTCAGCGGAACAGTTCTTGCTTACCTTAGCATCTATTTCGGAACTTCCTGCTCGACTTAAACTTTGGGCTTTTAAATTAGACTACGAGAATTTCGAAAAGGTGACTATTTCGTCGAATCTTTCTTTTTTCTTTTTCGTTTAGGGTTTCTACTTTAGAAACGATTTCATAAATGGACTCGATGTAGAGAGCTGTCCATAAAGTAGGTAGACGATTTTTTTTTCTGCCAAAACGGGCGCCGCTTCTGTGGCAACATTGGGTGGGTACGTTGGAGGCATTATCTCTAAACACAGCGCACACTGCCTTGTCCATCACTTGCGCACCTTAGTGCCCAAGGGAGAGCTGTTCTTGTAAAGTCCTTTATTGAGACAGTCCGCAAGCTTGAGATGCAACCTGTGACATCGGATCGCCATGAGTCCCAATCGTGGCTCAGGCGCCCTCATAATCTTAAGAACAAAACCAAATCAGTAGCTGGGTTTAGACCATATAGCGGCTTGAGAACGACCTTCGAGTTCAGATACCATCAATGACAATGGAGGCGGTTCCGTTCGGTGCATTGTCGTGGTTCGAACTCTATTTGTCTACCCCACTGCCATTCAGGACAGCCCTTGGTTGCCCTTTTATCCACTCTTACTAGTCCTTTGCCATATTTCGAACTTGGAGTGGTCATCGACGAACTATGGTCGGTATGAAGAGGCACCGTACTTTCTCATTACATTAAGAGGATTTGTTGCGTTAAACTGGCACCCTAGTGACCTGGCATCTTGACCTCCAAAACGTCCCCCGCCGAAATATCATCGCTAGGGATATTAACTCATCGCCGTGTGATTGATGTAGTATAGGTACAATGAACGCACCCTGTTACCTTCGATAGGTACCCTGATATTGGTTTGTCAAACTTCGCATCCTGTCACGCTGCGACTTGTCTAGGTAGTTAGGACATTGACCAGAATGGCTCTCCACTCGGCATAACGGCTCACAGGTGAATGACTACAAGCGGTGAGCTGTTCTGAAAACAAATACAAAAAAGAAAAAAAAAAAGAGCAGACGCCCTGATTGGCAGAAAAAAGACAGTCTACTCACTGCCTGGACACACCCGGTATCTACGTCAGGCATTTATTAAAAATGTTTCAATGTTTTTAAAAAGTATTTTCGTTCTTTTCTTTGCTTTGTTCTATTTTCTTTACACGCGTTGAAAAAAAGATCATTTATGTTGCAAACATGTAGCATATATGCGACGTACCATGTGAGTTGCGAGCCCCTGAGAATTTTTGAAATGACGATACAACCTGCTCGGCATGAGTGCCATGCGTGTTGCCTGCTACGGGCTGAATTCCTGGCTTTTCTTTTCAGCCTGTAGTGGACAACACGCATGGCACTCGTGTCGGGCAGATTGTATCGTCATTTCAGAAAATCCTCCGAGGCTCGCAACTCACATGGAATACGTGACATATATGAGACGTATATGTGACATATATGCGACGTATATGTGACATATAGGCGACGTATATGTGACATATATTAGACATTTCTGTAGCATATATGAGACATATGTGGCATATGTTTGTATAAGCTTCATATGGCCCATAACTGGCAATTTCTATGTATCACATGTATAACACTTTTTCGAATAGATGTTTCCATTCATGTAGCATATACAAACAAGTCACATGTATGTCTCATGTACTGTATGTTACATGCATGTTGCATATACGCAACATATATGCGATATATATGTCATTTCTTTCCACGGGCAGATATCAGACAAACTTGTACAAATCAGTTTTTTTTGGTTTCTCTAGGAAATAGCGGAACCATTAATGGACTTAAAACAAGGGATGGAGACTTTGCGCGATAACAAGACATTCCGTTGCATTTTGCGCACTTTACTTTCAATAGGCATTTTTCTCAATGGAAATCAGGTAAGTTACCGTACCGCTCATTGGACCGGGAAGAAAATGTGAGCTGGTTTTACTGCTGACAAAGACCAGCAAGTGTGCTGTCACTTCTGACAGTAGCGTCTGGTGTAACCCTAAAAATCAACAGCATATGTCATGATGTGCTGCTGATTTTCAGCAGTGCTATCAAGTTCAACACTACAGCAACAATTCAAATCATGTTCCGCGAATAATGGCAAACGATGCGATGATTTGCGAGTCACCAATCCACTTGACTTACAAGTATTGCGGAGAAAACCAAATATGTGCGGTATACGGTTAATACGTACACGAACGGATATGTCAAACGTCGTGGTACACCGTATACGAACACGGTACGTCGTATATTATGCATCCGTTCGTTCGAAAAAAAAACGTATATCCGTATACGGCTA
>Ga0058701_10003430_pt1 | contig 12531 bp, 4 predicted proteins | sample AgamicOrMae_FD_97039 | JGI IMG/M metagenome (GOLD analysis project Ga0058701, IMG submission 97039) | Agave microbial communities from Guanajuato, Mexico - Or.Ma.e | ecosystem: Host-associated > Plants > Phyllosphere > Phylloplane/Leaf | place: Guanajuato, Mexico | collected 2012-06-04
AAAAAAATTACTTTAACGGATAATTTCAGTTTGGTATTATAATACTTCTTAAAAAATAACACCCTTCTGGAAACCTGAAATTCGATAATTTAGCCATTCCTCAAAGCTTAAAATTGCGTGATTTAATGTAAAAAAATCCTTCTAATGTCTCTAAAGCTAAATTTCACTCCAAAGACTTTGGGCGGTTATGGGTTTAAAATAGAATTCTACGAGAAGTAAGCCTACGAAACATGGTTACGACAGAGGATCAAAGAGAAAGGCGTACCATACTCGCCTGCGCGAAAGCTGATGTCCGGCGACTAGTCGGCTTTGCCGACACCGACGCCGACAAGGATGTGTGCTCCGAAGACGTCCACAGCATCCGCCGCTGTTTCCGACGTTCTGCAACCGTCGACTGCTCATTGTCCACGGCAGGCGGCGCCGGGGAAGGCGACCTGGACACCCCAGAGCCCTTCCCCGAGGATGAGCTGTTCCTCCTCTGCTCCTCAACCACGGCATCGATTCTGCCTTGGAGGTTGTCCAACATGGCACTCACGTCACTGTCACAGCCATCGTCTTCTTCGGCCGGAGCTTCGAAGGCCGGCTCCGGGGGCGAGAGGAGTGTCGCGTCGCGCACAACATCCTCTTCTTCGTCAGCTTCGACCGTCACATCGGGGGCACTCTGCACCAACACCTGAGGAGGGGACATCGTCTGCAGAGGAAGTGCCTCAGGGACCGGCTCGTCCTCGACCGGCTTCTGCCTTGAGAGGAACTTCCTCGCGCGCTTCGGCGACACGAACGGAGGTGCAGACATGGCTGGTCGGATCTTGTGATGCCGCGCGACGCCACACAGTTCCACGGACGGTGACGCATTGGAATGTGGTAAAGGGCCATCTTCCAGGTAGTCACGGTGATCTTCCTCTGAGTCCCAGTCGAGGTCGGAGCCTATTCGGGCGTACGGGTAGTATGAGGACATCCGGTGGGAAACCGATCATCCCACGACCATCGACGCTACCTCAGTTCTTTACTTCACTAACATCACCATCCACTCGATCCTTTCTTGCACAGTCACAGTCCTTTTACCAGATCATTCCCGTCGATTCTCGACCTGGTTGGGTACATATCTTTCCAGAGTTCGGGCGACTTATCCCCGTACCTCAAGCGTCACCACGTGGTTATCCCGTGAGCGTCACGGGCCGGTTGAGGGAATCATCTCAGAAGGATCAGCATCGCAGGCCGGGTGAGTGGATGACGGGCTGGTTGAGGGAACAGTGCCCCAGCTCTTCCCCGCCGGGCGGCTCCATTCGATCGGATGCTGCCGTCATAAAACTTCCGGCTCGAAAATTTTGTTTGGGAGACAGGCTCAGTTCCGGACGGCGGGAAACTATTCTCATATCCACGGACGGGGTTGATAGTTCACATGACCTTCAGTGGTGACCTAATCGAGCCAATGACGTCACACTGGTCTTTCTAGGACGTGATCGGCATGCCGGAAAGTCAGTATTAACCAACACCGGAGGTTTCCCTACACAGCACAAAGAGGCCTATTGAGAAATTTCCGTTAGAGCCTTTGTTTTAAGGATATAAGAAGATACCATTATTTCTTGGAACCTTGAGGCATTAAAAAAAAGAAAAAACAAAAAAAAACTAAGCCCCTCTTTGAGAGGAAGCGGGCTTTAAAAAGAGAATTTTTGACAAGTTGGCTAGAACGTAAGCTCTATTTTATGTAATAAAACGAAACCTTTGCATTTCATGCGAACACCCGTCTGACAAAATGAGTGATTACTTGCGCACAAAAGCGCAAGTACCTTGCTAAGGGTACTTCGTGATAGTCCTAAGCAAAAATAGGTTCTACCTGAAACAGGCTTCGAGTAAAAATACCCACTCTTGTCAAATACGACTGGATTGATGATTCTCTAAAATCATCCAACTATACGACTAAACGACATCGCAGCTGGCTACCTCTCTCTACCCCGAAAATATTCGCTGAAAGTGTGATATTTACAGTAGAGATGAAACTAGCGACAAGAATATTGATTCGCGGGAAACATTTCAACTTTTGTAGGTCACCAAAACAGAGCACCCCGCCAAAGAACGAAAATTAGAGGAAGCAACACAACTATGGCGGTACAGTAGGACTGAAATTCTCGGAACTCGAACAATGGCGAGATGTTTGGTCCGAAACTATCCTTTAAGATTCCTCCGCAGTCCCTAAACTCCTCCTGACACATACACGTAGCTCATCCACCCAAGGCTTCCTCGAAGCAGTTCGCCGACTCTATCCCACCGAAATCACTAATCTTACCGCCAAGCATTACTAATTACTGTAGAGTAATTTCGCTGCACGGCTCGTTTACATTATAGGTCAGACGACCAGAGCAGGAGCAAACGACCTGAGCAATTGGAACCAAACCTACATTTTTCAAGATAACCTTCGTTCGTTTCAACTCATGTTCATATTAAAACATAAAGATTCTCGTGAAGGCATATTGAATGTCCGATCATACTTTTAGATTTCTCTTGACGTGAACGATTAAAAAAAGTTATTAAGCGCTAAAATAATATCCTTCTTGAAGTAGGCTATAAGTGTTAATACAGTATACTTCAGACACTTATGTTTTATTTATTATTTTTTTAAGAATTAATATCTATCTACCTTCAGTATTTAAACTTTCACACTTGCTAAAAGTTGCATTACATAATGACCATTAAAGACACGCATGCACATGTAAGTTTGGTTGATCTACGTTAAGTTAGGTCTTGGTCTCATGCCTTTGTGCACCGATACGCAACCGATCTCCTTTAGAATCAGGCTTGGTAATTTTTGGAATGGTTCTGTTAATTTAAATCAGGTTACATGTCTCACGCCACTTGCTACTCCGCTGATTTACGCGATAAAGGTAGAAACGCGAGAGATGCAAAATTCCACCTATTAAATTGACATAGGAGAAATGAGTTTGCTTTCAAACCAACTAAATAAACCACGATAAAAAAATACTCCAAACTTTTCTGAGTCACAAGTACCAAAGTTCGCTCTTCATGAATGTGAATACACACAGCGTAACGAGAGATGGGTCTCCGTTGTTGAGACTTCCATCCCGGCGGTATACAAGTTTGAGGCAACGTCTAGGAGTATATAAGCAACAACCTACGAGCTCGTCACTAGGATGATGGTCGGTGAACCTTCAACTGTATACGGGGGAAGTTGGTTTCTGCTCGCGGAAGAAAGGGTGCGGATTAATTGAAATTTAAATGAGGATAACTGGAAGTCAGTCGGGGCTGCGGCAGGAGACGTCGCTAATTGGAGCGATTCCGTTCGAGCGATAACTTCAAATAAACGCCAACAGACGCTTGTGATGAAAAGAAGGGAGAAATTCCGATCGTGAGAAAACATTATGGCGTGCAAAATAGGCGTAGGAGGATTGCAAATATTAATAGGACTCATAGTAAAAATTAACACTCCCATTGTGTATCGTGTGATGCTCGTCGCCAAAGCTCGGAGAGCAGGTATGATTTATCATGATAGCGGAGCGATAGTGAAGCAACGCACGGGGCACTTAACAGAACCTGCGCGTTGATACATCACTAACCCTCATGATGCGATAAAAGTTGGAATCCGGCTAAAATCCCATAGAAAATGCAGTCGAGCGGCTGAATTTAAGAAAGAAGCTAAAAATATCAAATCCACCTTTCTTATCTATTTTTTTTCGATCAATAAAAATATGGTTTCTAAATTTTTTCAGCCAAAAAATGCGCATGAATAAGAAAGATCCAAAAAACTGTTTCACAAAACTTAAAAATAAAATCAACATGAATTTAAAGGGGGGAAATCCTTGGCACAAACCAGTTATTACCTGGATGATTCCAACACACGAATACCAAAGTACTTCATAAACTGAATTTTCTCCGTGTTGGAGAACTTCGATGTCAGGGAACTTTCCCTTAATCGGAAAATGCGAGCACCGCAAGACCTTTACAATCCCCCGAAGAGATCTAACGCAAAGTGAAGAGACCAGGGTTACTCTTCACCGGGGTTCGGAAGGGACAGCGGAATACCGAAAGGATCAACAGTCATGACCCATTTATCAAGGGAATGGCCCATTACCTGGGCAAAGACGGGGGAAGGGCAGCGCGCCTGCACTCAAGGATACATCGATTTCCATTGGCATCTGAGCTGACCATCTCAACGGTTTTTGTTCCCAGCAAGGCAAATTTCACACTCTTCATAAAGTCTCTTCCGAACGAATGGCTATCGAGTAGATTGAACGCACTTCTGCTCGTTTGAATGAGGCGCTTGGATGAGCAGGTTGATGGGAAGTAGGTGCAAGGTGATCTCCGGATTAGCTATCAACTTTGCTGCACCTGAGACGTGAAATATTGGCTCAAAATTAAGTTCTTTGCAGTGAGAAAGTGAAACTATCGCACCCAGAGACCCTCAGAGGCTGCTTGTTTGCTAAGCTTGCGAAACTTTGTTCCTAACCCGCGAATAAATCTGTGAGTTTACGACTTCGCTCAGAAACATAAGCCCAATGCGTACACTTGAGAATACCGCGGTCAAAAATTCCTTGGGGGAAAACGTCAAGGTAGTCAACTCCTGCTTTCAAATGTGACCAAAGACCTATTAACTGGACACGAATATTTTCTTTTACTAATGGAGGATAACTTTAAAAAAATCACAAAAAATGGATCGGTGCAACTCCCCGATGGGTTCACCAAACCCAATCCTCAGAGCCTTTCACTCCCCGATCCCCAACTATATCACAGGGCGCGTCAGTAATCTACGGGTTTACAGCATCGTGCATAGTTTATGAGTGACCCCTGCGCTGGACTTTGACGTACAGTAGGTTCGCGAATGCGAAGGGAAATCGTCGAGTTCGAACCGTTTCAGGACTTAAGGGGGGCGGTGGGGGCTGTGGGGGAATGCCCTGCGTTTACAGCCCCAGGAGAAGCTGGCACTAGCTGCATGGCGCCAGCGTGGCGCCGCTCCGCTGGGGAGACCGTCGAGGGCGGGGATTTTAAACAGGTACGGGTGCGGCCCGCATCGTGCGGGGACCAGCCTTAAATGAAGCGCTATAAAGGTTACTGGAAAACAGGGCTTGTTAGCTCTTTATTGCCCTAAAGATTTAAGGGCCCCAGGTGCTCGCAATTAAGCCCTCATGTTTGCTGGTAATAAAAAGGGTTCGTAAACGTGTGTGAACACACCTATTTTTGTTGAACAAAAAAAAAAGATGGGTATTTCAAGAGTCCAATAAGGACCCCTTATTGCGTACCACTCGAGAGTTTAATTAACATGATTGCGCACTTCTTTTGGCATTAAGATGTCTTATAAGCGCAAAATTCATCATAACAATCTTTTCAAAGATAATACGAAAAATCGAAATCTTCCCAAGGAAAGCAAACGAGAAGATATGGCCAAGCTACAAGTGCACTTTGAATTTCATATTAACATTTAAAAGAAATGAGATTCACACAGTTTGTCTAAAATATTCCGAACAAGCAAATTACGCGAGTATTGTTACTTTTGAGGTAAAATCAAGGTATTGCTGTATTCTTTAATTCCTCTGAAGAGAAATCGAATCAATGCTTTGTATAATCACCGAAAATCATGAATAATAACCCTGGTGCTTTTTAGGATTATAAATGCGTTTTCAGAAAAAAAAGATGGAACAAAAAACGAGTTGTCGACCTCCTTTCACGGAAAAAAAAATCCAAGCGCAAACAAAAAGCTTCGCAGAAAGTTATGGCCTTTTGCAAATTCTTTCATTTTCTTTTGGCACACGAAAGCCAAGTTGACACGCCAGCATCCTTGGCTATTATTTCGGCGTAAACTTTCTCCGTCCTTTGAAAAAAAAGGAGAAGGGTGACACAGGCAGAAAAAGGCCAGCAGATAATACGAGCCGATAGTACCCCCCCCTTTTTTTTCTTTTTTTTTTTTCAACATTTGCTTGTTAGCGGCGAAATGGCACAGAAAAGGCAAATCAGCACACAGACCCTCCTTTATATAAATTTTTATAATTTTCACTCTTTCTTTATTTTGTTTTAGTGCCTTTTGTTTATTGCTCAACAGGCTCTTTTCGTATAGTACTGTGGCATTTTGTTTTATCTGCGAAAATAAAGAGACTACTGATAGTGCTATCATTTTTAAAAAAAATCCATAATTACCTGTCATAAATGCCTTTTCCTGACCAACTCTCAGAGCCCAAGACGAACTGAACTAGATTCAACAAAACAAGGCGACTTCCGAGTAGTTGCATCAGGCTAAGAAACCGTGAGGTTAATCTTGGTTAGGTCACGTTTTCCACTGTAACTGCACTAATGTAAGCTTACACAAAGGTGACCAGAAATAATATTTTTTTTTAAATAGCCTTGCATGTTTACCTCCAAAATCAGGTATCGCGTTCAAGAGCCCGCCGACAAATTTATACATTTGATTCAAACCGACATGCTGAAACACTCTCTAATCGCGAGAAACAAGAATATAAAGCAGTTCCTGTGAGGAGCTCATTTAATTCGTGCGAATGTGTGGAACACAGGCTCACGCAGGGAAGAGACACAGGGGTGCGGTGCGGTGGCCCGCAGCCAAAATCAGCCACAAATAATCCAATAGCGGCGAGCGAAGCGCCTCAGGCCAAGAACTTGTCAACTTCAATCGCTAGAGCATCACCTCCGTACAAGCACTCAGTATTCATCAGTATTGAGAGGCCATAGTATCGCTATCAAAATAATGTGCTTCGTGACAAGAGACTCATAAAATCGCCATTTGCTTTGATGATGGCCGGCACTTAGTGCCAAGGGCTCCTACGACCTCATTTTAACTATAAAAATTTACAAAAAAATTTAGTGTACACACTGTAAAAAGAGAATCTCAAATTAAGAGGCAACAAGAGTTAAATAACTGGTTTCAAAAAATTCAGTCCAAATAATTTTATTCATTGAAATTCAGTTATATCGTTCTTGAAATAAGAAGTTTATAGAAATTAAAACAGATGTCTCAAATTCAGTAAAAAATTGAACTGTTTTCTTTTCCAAATCATTGATTTGACTTTTGTTTCATCTGAATTTAAGATTCTCTTTCTACAGTGGTGTAGGTATAGTCGAGAGCATAAATCGCTAAAAAAAAATTTTTTTCTTCCTTTCTTCCCATTGTTTGTAATACTTATACGTATTTAGGTAGGGAGACGCCCCTGCGTTTCAGTCGATCTCAGCTGTGTTGCCAAACCAAATTCGAAAAAAAAAAATATTTTTAAAAAAATCACTTGTCAGCTTTCCCCACGACTGCACACCGTGGGAGTATTAGTTTTTTGATAAACTTTTCTGCCTTTAGTTATTCCAAAGATTAAATACTATCTTACAATGCAGTGCTTTTTTTGATAAGAAATAAAAAGATGAGCGAAATTCCAAATACGGTAAGATCGGTCAATCGAAGGCTAGACTCTGGAATATTTCATAAGTCCCGTTGGGAGTGGGGGGAAAGAGAAGAGGCGGAGCGATCCCTTTGTCCACTTCATACTTCCGAGAAATTCACTTCATCATTGCTCCAGATAAAATCCTCGCAATAATAAAAAAAAATATTTTACGAAAAGATTTCAAATATTCCTCACTTTTCCAATACCTCTGCAAAATATCTCCCCCAAACAGTAAGCAGCATCAGGCTCAAAATTAATTTTGATTCAGGTGAGTTAGGTTATGTTCCCTGTAGCTCGTCCGGCTCAACTTTGGGGTAATAGGTGAAACACAAAGGGTTGAAAAATCCACCTTATGAAAGTTGATTTGGCATTTCTTGTAAGAAAAGAAACAATGGTGGGATACTGCTGCAATTATGGTTTATGTTACGTGCACGTTGCCCGCAATATCCTTACTTCGGTACAAAACGTTTTGGCCGATCAAATCGATTTTCCGTAAAGAAAAAACTTATGGGACCCCCCTCCCTCCTTACGAATGCCCTTCTTGGCTTAACCGTGCGAATAGCGGCATGAACTTGACTTTTACCTGAGGGGCTGTAAAACGAGACCTCCAGTCGCCTTTGACTATTCACACTTTCACCACTAAAGTCCGCTCAAGCCAAGTAAGTTAACCCATTACCGCCCAGCGATGACGTTCGGAAAAAGAAAAAAATATTTTAGATCTCTTCAGCTCAGTATTGCCACAATTTGAAAAATATCACGCCACTGAAAACCTGAAATTGAATAATTTAAGCATTTTCAAAGGTTCAAACTGCGTATTATAATGGAAAAAAATCCTTCCGATATCTCTTAAGCTAAATTTCACTCCGACTTCTATGGGCTGTAATGGGTTAAATTTAGTCGGGGTTGGTTACTTTGGCTTAAGATTATCTACAAGAATTGCGTTTCAGCCGCATGACCCGTGTGTTTGACAAACTTCCATAACTCAGTAAACTCCATCAATAATTTGTGTTCCACTCCGCACAATCAGTTATGGCGCGATTAAGTTGAGACTATATCGATTTGCTTTCGGAATTGGATTCGAGCAGGTAACCTTTTGTGTAGGGGCCAAATTGCTCGCAATACGTTGGCGAAATCCCGCAGTTCCGATGCCTTTGTGAGTCGAGGGCGGAGCGTCGAACCGCGAGGAGCCGAAGCCGGTTTCACGGCGATGCAAATTGCAAACGAACTCGCCAGATGCGGCAAAATTTAGCGATGTGCCCTCAACGCCTCGCTAAGCATCGACGTCGAAGGAAGTCGACGATCATTCAAAGCAACGTTGCTATACAGTATGATAAGGTTGTTCTCGACGAAAAAGGTTAGCGACAAAGTCAGAAACTTTCAGCAACCCAACCAAAATTAAACGGGAAAAAATGCGTTTTATCATGTTTAGACAACTCGCTGGAAAAAACAACTCTCGTTTGATATCAAACAAAAGGGCCTGAAGAAATGCTTCGAATTAACATCTCATACCATTGCTTGTAATGGTGTGAGGAGGGAGTCAACGATTCCCATATATTTCGTCAGTTCTGGTAATTTGAATTACTAATTCACAATAGCAACAATGAACGGTTGAAACCATATTTGCTGTCATAAAATCAAAGCTAATCGTAAATAATCACAAAATCTAAAAAAAGGATTTTAGGCTGAAATTGTGAAAAAAGCTTGGTAAGCTCATTTGACGAAAATTGCTATTTTCATTCGCATTTTCGAGTTTTAAATGAAATCATGAAGCAACGTGCAACTTTTTCAATTACTTTGTTTATCCTTTGATAATTCCAAACCGTAATAACTTGAAATTGCGATGAAAAAAATTTCGTCCAAAAATTGAAAAAAAAGTAAGGGGCAACCTAGCCTTAAAAAAAAAATAGCCCCAAAATTTTTGTTTGAATTTTTAGGTTATTACGATTGGAATCTACAGAGGGATAATAAAAATAAATTAAAACGTTGCCTAATGCTTCATAATTTGTTTGAATGCCTCTAAAACGCGAATGAAAAATCCCATTTTCGCATAATGAGCTGAGCAGACTTTTCTGTTAAAACGATGCTATTTTCCGGAATGACCATTTTGAACCAAGTTTGAACAGCTCTCAAGAACAAATGACGCACATTTCAAAACAAAAGGGCTCAAAGCGAGCTACCTATTGATCTGCAAAGCTATTCACAGCAGGTTTACCGCAAAAACTAACATTTTTAGGGTATGCATGTTTTCGGTAAAGGTAAACCTGACTTGTACTGACCATATTCTGAAAATTGGTTAATTTTTGATTTGTACATCGAGTAAATTCCAAATTTCAAAGCGATTTGTTCAGGCAACACCTTCATTCAGACAGAGCTTTCTACAGAAGTTTGGAACAAGGAATGTAACATTGACTTGGTACTGAAAACATTTTTGTAACTTAATTTTTAGCGGTTACAGAGTCTCAACTCTTGAAAGGGGACACGGTATTCAGAGTCCTTCTTAGGAAGCATGTCGGGCACGGAGCCACGTGTCCTTGCAGTAAGCCCCCCCCCTTAAGAAACCCTTATCGAAATACCTCACAACAGCAACTCACACTACGCGCCACTCTTAATTATCACCCCTGTTAAAAACAAGCCGTACTTTCGAGCTTCCTCTTAATTTCCCAGTTGTTCAATTAAGGTACTGTAAGAGCTTGAAAATATTATTTTTTTCCTCCTGCAAGGATATTTTTTCTAAACCACCGCGCAAGGAAAAGTGCGGCTAACACGGTGTTAGTAAATCCTTTATGTGCTAGTGACATTTACTAGCCCACTAGTAACATTTACTAACGTATCCCCCTTTTTTTTACTAACTTTTGAGTTAACTGATTTTTCTGTCAGTTGGTATTCATCGATTAAGAAATTTGAACTTCAATAAACCTGGTCCTCACAATCAAGGGAGCGGACACTCAACTCCCACCGGACCAGTTTTCTACAATTCCGTTTTCTTGCATTAAAGATGGCGCCTGCAAGTCTTCTACATATTCATAGAGGATCTTGTTTACGTTTGAAACGCTGATACAGCGATACAAGCTTGCCCTACCCTAAAAACTAATAATACAGCTGTGTAAATCAACTTGCGTATGAAGGAAGTGTTTTACGATTAAAGTGATCATTTCTCGTGCAGCGATGTTTTACGTGTGGCCAAAGCATCAGCTATTTCTTCATACGCGAATAGAAGGGAGGGAGATAGGGATGCTAATACGACACGCAGGTCTGCTATGCCGCTACGATGAAGCGATTTGCGGTATCCGTGCTATATGAGACTCCGCACAACCAATCATGTTAACTGTGACTGCAATACACTATCTGCGTTTACCGTCGTAAACACTTTTTTTCCATACACGAACGTAGATTAACATAAGAAAGAAGTGTGACATCTTTGATAGGAAAAAAAAGAAGGAAAACGCAGGCCACTATGGAATGAAGATTTCCGCATGAAAAGCGTTGAAATATGAGAAGCCGGTTTTGAGCGCGAAGCGAAAACATATATGAGGAGACCACAAATCTCACGCGGACCGAAAAACCCTTCCTAAAACCCCATTACTTTATTGCAAGTCGCCATTCCTTCCATGGGCTCGGGTACCTTAGGGTTCTAAATTCAATTACTTTCGTCCTATTTGAGTTTTTGCCTTACACTGCCGCTGCATTGCGCATTTATTCAGTGGATGCAGTTTAATTTACGTGAGGATGCTTCTTTAGAGGTTGAATTCGGTATTCGAAGTTGATTGCGAATAACTTCACCTGGCTTAAGCGGAGATACCTAACTGATTAGACTTTTAAAATAAACATCGTTCAACTATACCTCCCTTAGGATAAACTACGACGACTTTTACAAATTTATACCGATTTATGACCAGGAAATACCTCAGAAAACATTTTATGAAATGAAGAATTATTTAGATTTTCAGCCTTAAATAACCAAATTTACCCATAATTATTTTACGTAAAATGCCTGAGTTTTTTTATCCAAGCCTGAGTTAAAAAATCAATAAATGCATTTAAAAAAATATAAAAAATAAATGGAAAAATAAATTAAAAAAATTAAATAAATAACTACCGCCTTTGAAAAAAAAAAAAATTGACGTTGTCGAAGCAGAAATATCTTGATTATTTCCTCATGCCAGTTTAAACGTAGGCAATGCCAACTTCCAAATCATGAACTTTTAGTAACCAGGTGCGACTCGCCGGGAAAAATAAGAACCGTGCAAAAAAAAATAGAGGGATGGGATGGGATATCGCGGTGCGGCGGGGATTCTCTGTAAAATCGTTTGAGACAACAATTATAAGAGAGATACTTGTATACGGCGGCCAGCAGAGCCACCAGCGTGGCGTGGCGTTGCGACCGGCAAGGAGACCAAAATAAACCTCTTATTCCCGCACGTGCTCCTCCACCTTATAAAACCACATTAATTGTCGCGATTGAGCTACATCTAAAAAAGCCGACGTTTGATTCAATTTCAGACTCTACAAGTGTGGGTATTTTTGATAATGAAAACTGACATGCATACATGATGACCTCTGTTAAAACAACAAACATGTTTTATTTTAAACATGTTAGGTTCATTTTCTTTGTAAGGTAGGGATGTTTTTATTTTTGCTTTAGGTAGCGATTATGTCCACGATGTTGGAGAATGATTTAAAATTGAAGAACCGGAAATAAAATCGATTTCCGCCTTGACGTTACATTAAAACTGACCGCCTAATTCATAAATCTAATCTCTGTCAGATGTAAAGGTAGCGAGGTTTTATTGTTTTTATAAAGAATTACAACAAATCGTTATTGATAGAAATCGAAGGGCACGGAAGGGTTAAATGTCACGACATTCTTAAAAGGAGGTTCATTAAAATAAATCCCTGAACAATAGGCATGAGACCGAACGGGGTAAATTTTAACATAGAACTTGGAGCGCAGTGTGATAAAAACGAGATATGAATAAAGATTTGATGAACTCTAATACAGATTATATGGAACTGAAAGAGCAAGGCTATTCACATTTTACATCTTTGAACATGACCTGGATTAGGAGAGAGGTTCAGATTTACTGTTAAGAGAAATTTTGATAAATAACATTGTTATGATTTACGTAACTAACAAGGAGAGTACCTT
>Ga0058701_10003431_pt1 | contig 12530 bp, 8 predicted proteins | sample AgamicOrMae_FD_97039 | JGI IMG/M metagenome (GOLD analysis project Ga0058701, IMG submission 97039) | Agave microbial communities from Guanajuato, Mexico - Or.Ma.e | ecosystem: Host-associated > Plants > Phyllosphere > Phylloplane/Leaf | place: Guanajuato, Mexico | collected 2012-06-04
AACGAAACGCTGTTTCGTTTTCGTTCCTTTCGTAGAAAACGAAAAATACGAAATTACGAACACGCAGTGAATAGTTGTTTTCGTAAATTTCGTATTTTTCGTAATTTTCGTATTTTTCGTTTTCTACGAAAGGAACGAAATACGAAACAGCGTTTCGTATTTCGTATTTTTTTCGTTCGTGATTTTCGTATTTTCGTTCAACCGCTCTACGCACAGTCCAGACATGAAAATGAACCCATGTGTTACAACAGAAGACCGCATTATCTCAAACCGCTGGTTTCCCTTCTCCATTGGTGTAGAAATGATAGGTTGATCTATTTACTTATGATATTTATATTTGAATTATATTAGGGTTTGTTTGTAATTCATTTCACAGACGAAAGATGAGTTGGCGTGCGTTACTCTCAACAATCGCTGTAATAGCAATATTTTTAATCACCCTATCCATTCCAAATGTATCTTGTTACGGTGTAATGTCAATAGATCTGGGCAGTGAATGGATGAAAGTTGGCCTTGTTGCTCCCAGCGTTCAGATGGACCTGGTGTTGAATGCCCAAAGTCAACGCAAGACACCGATGGCAATAGCTATATCGAACAACGAGAGATCTATCGGCGACCCCGCCATCGATGTGGCAATAAAATTTCCGGATCGTACATTCACACACTTCTTAGACCTTGTAGGAAAAACTATAGATGACGAATCAGTGAAAATCTACATGAAACGTTTCCCTCATATCCACATATCAAGTCATGAACCTAATTCATCTTCGATATTACTGAAACATCCTCAAGGAGACAGTTTTACTCCTCTTGAGCTTGTAGCAATGATGATACAGCATGCCCATGATCAAGTTATGCAACGTCTCTCCACAAACGATAACGTTCAGGACGTCGTTTTGACAGTACCTCCCTATTTCAACGATAAAGAAAGGTCAGTTATTATTCAGGCTGCTGAAGTAGTTGGTCTCAATGTCCTACGATTGACCAGATCAAACTCGGCGTTCGCCTTGTCATACGGTATCTTCAGACACAAGGATTATGAGCCAGAGGATAGTGAGAACAAAACTAGTATCTTGTTCTTTGATCAAGGAGCTACTCATACCTCTGCTACCATAGCAGATTACTATCTCGTGGAACAGTTAGATCCAATAACACGAGATAAGAAGAACGAAACTTTGCCTACCGTCAGCATCAGGGCTCAAGTGTACGACAGGTTTCTCGGTGGGTTAGATATGCAATTAAGGTTGCGTGACCACATAGTCAAGTCCTTCTCACAAAGTACCAAGATACCTGAGGATAAAGTCTACAAAAGAGGGCGCTCCGCATCCAAAGTTTTCAAAGAGGCTGGTCGGGTGAAGCGAGTGCTAAGTGCAAATAATGATTTCCTCATCAGAATAGAGAATGTCATCGATGACAAGGATTTGAGGCTACCCATCACTCGAACCGAATTCGAGGCGATGAATGAGGACCTACTGGTTGATAGAACTATCAGCATTCTGGACAGGCTTTTCGAAGACTCTGGCACTAACAAGATGGAGAATTTTGAATCAGTGATAATTGTAGGGGGCAATACCAGAACTCCGAGAATACAACAGGTTCTGATGGACTACTTCAAGCTCAGTTCTCTTGGAAAATCTGTGAATGCCGATGAGGGAGCAGCCCTAGCCGCTTTATATCAGGCCGCAAGTTTGGGAAGAGGGTTCCGAGTCAAGAAGTTCGTTTTGGAAGAGTTCGGAGAGGAGAAGCTCAGATATGACGCTACTAAAGTCGTACAAACAACAACAGTGGCACCCGAAATCATCCAGCCATCTACAGACACTCCCCTGCCGGACTCGAATGTCTCGTCTCAAGAGCTTGGCGAGTCGAGCAGTGAGAATCTGGTTGAAAGCCAGCATACAGCATCGACTACTGAAGCTCCGAACACCGTCCCAGACCCGAATGTTGTCTATACCAAAACTCAGCTAGAGCTCATCCGAAAGAAGCTCTCTGTGATGAGGCAGGAAGACTTTTCGCGTCTTCAGAGATTGTCTTTGCGAAATTCTCTCGAGTCTCTGTTGAGTGAGGGTAGAAGCTTGGATGTAAAGGGTGAAAATCTGGAAAGTATGCTGGTTGAGACTCAACTATGGCTAGATGAGGGCTCAATCGAGGAACGTGATAATATGACTATTTTATCAGCTAGGTACATGGAAATCTACAATCTCATTCATCCACCAACGACTACTACTACTACCACCTCCACTACCACAACTACCACCACCACTTCCCCTCCCCCAGCCCCGGATCTAGCCCCGGATAGTAATGCTAGCCGCGTAGAGCTGTAATACACTCTCGTGGACATTTGCTTTAAATGCATGTATAGCTAGGAAAAACAGATTAAAGAGTTCCTGTCCGGAAGCAGTTCAATTTTTACATAGAAATGATCACCTACAAACAATTCTTGTACATTTTTTATGGTACAATCCCATTTCTGTACAGAAAGGTCGAAAAGCCATTTTCCAATTCTCGACTCCTGTAGCTCCACAATACAGCGACAGCAAGGCCTTACGGTGGTCGAAACTAGATGAGCTCAATCGGATTCAGTGGTGATTCGATAGAATAATCCCATCGCTCGCAAACTCCCTTCAATCATCAGTCATTTAGTCAATATGATGGGCTACCTGACAGTACGAGAGAGAAGGATATTAGAGAAATATGTCGAAGAGCCCCGGAAAGTGGATAAACCATGAATGAAGCAATAGAAGAATGGATTACGTTGAGGGGTCTACAGTTTCGGCTTCCTTTCAGGAAATGAAAAACGTAGTCGAGAATGTAGACCTCAAAATTGTAGCTATCCTTCTGCCGAGCAAGTCTGGAAATATCAGTCTTAAGACAGGATTTTTTTGCACTATGGATGGAGAATCTTCTCTGACAACCACGTTCCGGGTGCCATTTTTTGGTGAGGAACTGGCTAGGACTCTTCTTACCTGGTGGCGCGAAACTTCCACAAGAATTCAACACAATCGCAGTGGTCACATAGAGATCTCTATTCTGGATGAGATTTGTTTCATTTCGAGGAGGCTTGTCTAGGTATCAAACGATGACAAGTCACGAGGCATCGGTGTTAAGAGCCGGCCAGCGAGAGCAACAGGCGACTGGCCAGCAGACATCCCAAAATGTCGCCAGCAGGAGAACTAGGCCCATTCGGCTGGAGTCCATAGAGACGAAAATCAAGCGGAGGAGCTACTGTGTTCGTGTTAGCTCCCCTGATAGACCTAGCGCATCAACTGGTCGAGCCGCGAAACGAACCATCACGACGGCAACATCAGGGTTGATAAACACTGAAAACTGATGAGTGCATATGTGCCATGTTTTATCCAATCGAGGTCAGCTTGAACTTGTCACTACGGAAGTTGTAATTCTTAGACATCGATCGATTTTTTCGTCGCAATTCTTCACAGTTGCTCTTTGCGTCTGGGTAGAGCGTAAATTTGTCTCCTGCCAGCTCATTTGGCCATGCTCTGAGTTGTTCTCAATCCGGGTTTAGTTAGCTTAGAAACCACTTGGATCACGGTCCTAAACTGGGCAGTGACTGTTCAGAGAAGCCTCAAGCAATCGACTGAGAGGCAAAGAGGGCCCTAAGAGGGCGAGAAAAACACACATCTACATTGACTCTGAAGGGGCCTCAACATGGGGCTAGGTGCCCACGCGCCGCACTTCTAGCTCAGCCGATCATGCAAAGGCAGCACATGGCATCCAAAGGTTAGCTTAAGGAGGTGCCTGTCTTGAGCTAGATGCGCGCTCTTGCACCATCTTATTTCTCCCCGCTAGATTAGCTCAGCTCTATTCATCAGCTCCGTGATCAATTGCTCACGCTCGCCTCAGATATGGAAAGCAATAATTTCATTTATGGAATAGGGAAGGATGTTTTTGATAAGGTCCCCCGCGACTTCGATACTCTGGTTCTAAAGGAGCACTATCTTGCCAACTATATGTTGTTTCTAATGTTTCTCATAAATAAGCCGCAGACGACATGTCGGCATACCTGCGGATCAGAAATCAGACTACATACATCTCTCTCCTGTCCCTTCGGTTTTGACGAGCTTAGCTGATGCTAATTAGCATCAATTGGTCAGCTGGGGCTGACCATTGACAGTTTTTGATTTGATCTTACCATCCTCTATGACTGTAACTGTTTCTACTCCATTCTCGAGAACCCGTTTTGTTTCAATTCGTTTTCCATTGACAGTCTTGACGGATGTTCTTATTCTCTTGACATTCGCTCCGTTCTGACCCCCGATTGTGCTCGAGCTCATATGCATGCTCATACCACCCCCGAAACCACCATCGAATACGTTTGTTCCGAGCATCGAGAAAGGATTGAAGAAAGCACCATATCCTGTAGTTCTACCATCGTTATATTCAGCATTGCTGCTAGCGCCCCCTTCGCTATTGAAAGCCTGGTTACCGAATCCGGCGAATGGATCGCCACCAAAAAACTCTCTGAACACATCATTGGGGTCGCTAAAGTTGAATTGGAACATACCGCCTCCCATGCCGAATTGGCCAAAAAGGCCACCCATGTTGGAAAAGTTGAAGTTGTGGGATGATGGATACTCTGAGGCGCCATTTAATAGTCCTTCTTTTCCATACCTATCATAGACCTGCCGTTTCTTCGGATCCGATAAGACTTCATAAGCTTCTGCTAATCTTTTAAAATTTGTTTCTGCAAGCTCACGCCTCTCAAGGTTCTTGTCTGGGTGCCATTTCAAAGCTAATTTTCTGTAGGCCTTCTTGACCTGGTCCTCAGTGGCATCCCTGGGAATTCCCAAGATATCATAGTAATTCTGACTATCTGACTCCATTCCTGGCTAATTGTGCAGGAGTTTTGACAAAATTATGATCGGCCCTTTGGTAATAATGGTCTCACTATCTCTTCTCTTATAAACAAGAGCATCTTATAAACATAGAGAAAACTAATGTCTGTAAACAGGCGTGGGAATAAGAACTAGAAACGACCACTTACAGATAAGTTTTGTAGGTTTCGTAGACGAAAATGGTGTGGTTCCATTTTTTAGCTCGAAGGGAATTCGCACATACAATAGCAGCTGATCGTACGAGTGGAATGAAATTTGTCTCCGATGATTCGTATTGCTCGAAAAGCAGACTGTTGTTGAAATTTAATGCGTGTGCGTTTTCTTTGTTTGCTGAAGAAAATTGCCAATACTCTCTTATGGATACCCATCTCTGACCATGGAGCCCCAAGAATTTCTGTCTTTCTCCCAAGATACCACATCAGAATCAATCCAGGATCTTGGACCTGTCGCTTTGAACCAGGCACCGCCTGAATGTAGTAGAAGTGAAGGAAAGAATGATTTCTCCGCCGACTCCGGCATGATGAAAGTGCCGCCGGATAAGCCTATCCCATCTAACAATCAAACCTCATCTGCGATTGAACAAGCAACACCCATCTTCAAACCCGATGAACTCGCCAATGATGGCTACAGCAGTTCATCTCCCAAGAGGAGCAAAACAAAGAAATCCGTAATATTCAATACTGTAACAATCTACCATTTCAATAGATCACAGGGATTTGTAACGATACCTTCTCAAGGGGGCTCAACCCTAGGCATGAAACGAAAGCACTTCCTCCGGCGCATATTGCCAGTAGACTTATATGAGGAGGTTAGAAGAAGAAGCAGGCGAGAGATATTGTTGAAGATAAGACTGGAAAAGCGTAAGAGGGAGAGGGAGTTGCTGAACGAATGTTATGAACTCAAAGATTCAAATTCATCATCATCAACTTCATCCAACACGAATACATCAGACGACGAGGACGAGTCCTTAACATCAGACTGTAGTGATATCTCAGATTCAGAATTAGAGAACGATGGTTATATTTTTTTACAGCCCATAGGGGTTAATCTTCGTCGTTCTTTGTTGAGAGCATCGGGCGTAGGTCGAATTGATCCTAGTGAAAAAAGAGAATGCAATAGAATACGCGATTCCAGGGATCGATCTGGTTGTAAATGTGTTGGCCAGTGCATGCCAGAATATTGCGAATGCACCCGTCTAGGAGTGAATTGCCATGTTGATCGTGTTTCATTCCCATGCGGGTGCTTGCCATCCGGATGCCAGAATCCTATGGGCCGAACTGAGTTTGACATGGCGCGGGTTCGTTATCACTTTGAACAGACGGTGATCAGGACAAAGAGTTCCAATGTTAGTGAAAACGATCCTTCCAATTCTGACTCATCATACGAAACCCTCGCCGACCGACGAAGACAAGACACTGTAGAATCTGACACGGAGACAGAGGTCATATATGGATCCGACATACACCCAGTTCTAGGTAACCAAACGCATGAAACCAATCGGTCCACGTCCCTTCAGACTTAGTGATTTTACAGCCGTTCGCCAGCAAGATGGAACAGGAAGCCTGCCCAAATCAGGCACAAAAGTAAATAAAGAAGATCTCAGATCACAGTTCACACATGCATGACTACCCATAGCCTGCATCATAGACTAACATGTATAGGTTTACTTATTCTTGAGCTAGCCAAGGTTGCCTCCTGAATTATTAATCAGCCTGATTGGATTCTCACTCCGCGCCTCATGATCAGTGCCTCGTCCAGATTATATATAGTCTTGATATACTCCTTGATACACTCCAAGTCAGGGAAAGTGCTCTCACGACTTATCAACTGACTTGGTACGCTTGTCACCCTTATCTACTGTCGATGCCCTGGCTGTCGGCCTGCTAGAGCTATCAATATTTGCAGTTCCAGTTCTTCTTTGCAGATTTTTCACTATTCGTCTCAGTAAACCACCAGTTATTGGTGGAACGCTCAAAAAGTCCAGATGGGCACAATCGTCGATAATGTGCTCTTCTCGAGCTAAGGGACACTGTGACTCCGATTCTGATTCGGGGAGATTTTTATTCCGCTTAGTGATGGAAGCGGCTGGATTTGGGAAGTCGACGAACTTATCATCGATATCAACATAGTCCGATTGATATTGGTTGTCTCTTTTCTGCGACTGCTGCTTGCTACTTGGGGCACTTTTGGCGTCAAGATTTTCATCGCTATCGCCATCGTCGTCATCAAGTGGTTTTTCGTGTTCCTTGATTAGACTAATAGCGTCCAGGTCGAAATCTCCAATATCGGTTGGGACTCCATTCCAGTCGCAGATCAAATGCGGACCACCGGGGGCTTCCGCTTCGTCCAAATAGTACAGCGCCGGTTGTCTGTGGGCTTCGAGGTCCTCAGCCCACAATAAAGATCTCTGCATTCTGATCAAGATAGATTGAGGAATGTTCGATTGGGATTAATAGCATCTGAGTAAAACAGACCATTAATAAGCCTGAGATGGTCAATAGTTTGAAACGGTGAATTGCACTTCGAAATGTGCCGAGGTCAAATCCGACAATATTAGCGCGAATGAGAACCAAAACAGAATGAGAGTGCAGAGTTGGGCGGGAAAATCGAGCCCGCACCGTTCTGAAGCCAATATGAGGGACCAATTGGAATGTGTACGAAAGCGAGGGATCTCGCATCCAGCCGCTTAAACTGGTGTCTATTCAACGGTTTCGGGCTCTTGACCCGATGGTCCAACCAATAGGATACTTTCGCCTGAAGCATCTTTCTCCGTGTTCTGCCATTCCTTCTGCTCTAGGCCATAGGGGATATTGCTCAGGATTGATGAACTTCTCGAAATGAATTTCTCCTCGTTGATGTAAAATGTGATTGCAATGGAAATGGCTACAGCGAGACCAATGCATAGCGCCAAGAAATGATTGTCTGTTTTCCATCTCTCACTTGAAACAATTCTAATAGATCTAATACCATAGAAGCTCTTGGTTGCGGCTGAATGTTTGGGAGTATTTTTCGTGATGGTTAGAAATCTAAGATCTGGAACTTTATAATACTCAACAAAGTTAATGAACAGTCTACTTACGTCGCTCAAGGGTTTCTTTCAAAAGGTTTGCTACCTTGAGATCGTTCCCAATTATGTCGGAATACTCGTCTCGATTATATGCAAAGATACGAAGTGTGATTTCATATCTGCTATGATCAACTCTTCTTGCTCCAGAGAAGAGGCTCTCACCAAGACGGTCACCTTGCTCAGCAAAACCATGCAATAGGTTTGTAACCAGGTTCGAGACAAATCGCTCACTAAATTTGCTCGGGTCCATGTTGATGATCAGGTTGGTTGCACAAATTTTATCACAGTATCCAGTGACGCTTATTGGATCATAACAAGGATAATCATCAGGGACCTGCAGAGGTTCGTTGAATGAGCATAGGATATCCATGATCTCTCTCTTCTCGTTCCCACACATACATCCCGCCTCTTCTAGACACAAATCATGAGTCTTACCGGTCTGAATTGAGGTTTCGTCGATAATGATTGGTGATAGTGGGTCAGCACCATCAAGGAAAGATTTAGCCCTCCTGAGAACTGACTGGTTGGCAGCAATCTCAAACAAGCTGTCTCCATAAGATCTGAATAACTCCTCAAGATCATCCTGACTATATGATCTCTGTCCAATAATCAATTTGGACACTCTAAGGCTATCTTCCAGGCTTCCAAAACTGCTGTTCCTCTCCGAATGTTCTGCTTGGCTGGCTCTGAAATTGACTTTGAAGCCAAGCGGTTCGTCGTTTTCCTCTACGATAGACTCAAGGTCCAAATGTTTGCTGCCGAACACAACCACATCTTCGGTGCACGGGATTTGATGCGATTGAGGCGCAAGATATGTCATATCCTCAAAATCAATGAGTAGAGACTGCCAATTGGAGGGATTGAACCAACTCAGATGATCCGGATGTGGACTGAGTTCGTAATACATACCATCGACATCATCGTGACATTGACCAGAGGAGCCTATAGCATTGAGCAACGACTCGCTCAGGAGATGGTCTTCTTGCTCTTGGTCTGTTTCCAGCAATAGAGCACCATCCGAGCTCAAGACAATCTCTCGCGCGAGGGATGAGATCGGCCCGTAGGAGGAATCGAGGGTAGTAACCAATGGCGAGTCCTCGGCACCACCCAAAATCACCCTCTCCAACAATCTACACGGCTTCCTCTCGTTCACCCAGTTGGACTCATCACTCCATTCGGTAGTTCGCATCCAATACTTTGTATCAACTAATAGCGACGGATGCTCTATGTGCTCTTTTTTGCTATGATGATTGCTTGAGCTGGTTTGTGGGCTCAAAGCAGAAACTCTACACAATCTACGCGTGCAACCCAACTTTCCGTACGACACAAGTCTCTTCAAGTCATCTAGAGCTACCAATACAGTAGTTAGAAGCAACAGGTTATATCTTGTAGGCCTCATCCTGACAACTGACTATCGTTGATGCACTCGCTGTCTCGTCAGTGTAGTGAAATATTGGAATAATAACTACAGCTAGTAAACTAAAACGACAACGCAGAACAATTATCTGGAAACAAATTAGCAATCGATGGTAGCAGAGAAAGGGAAGAGGGGGCTGATATGATTACCCTTGTGGTCCATGGATGCCAGACCATTAAGCCGCCGACGGATACCCTTACATGGAGGCACAAAGCTCAAAAATAGTTTGAATTATATTTCGTTAACTAGAATTAAATTTATTCGATACTGGAATGATGTGATCAGCATCGGGATATGTTTACGTTAAAAGTTGCGTCATGATTAAGTTTGATTTAACATCTCAGGCTCATGCTTTCCCCTATTCAGTCTACGTATTTGTTCAGCCAACTTGCGAAACATAGTGGGCAAGAATTTCTAGCCTGTTCTCGCGGCAAATTTTGATGAGATCGCCTTTCAAAGATTCAACGTCGGTCGTTCCGTCGAATTTCATTGATTCTAATAAATACAAATGGTTTTCAGATATCCTAAGATTAACAACATTGTGATTCTTTTGATTGTAGATGGTTGTCTGTCTTTTGAGATTATTTGAAGATTTTAAAGCATTAGCCACACCCCGGAGAGTTGAAAGGATAAAATTTAATTCGAAAGCTTTTTTGTAACCGGTATCGAATGACTCTTGTATGGTGGTTTCTTTTCCTTTGTCATAACCATCGTGAAAGCCTCGGTTCTTGAATGATCTCATCTCATTGTTGAGTAATTTTCCTCTTTCTTTAGGGGAGAGATCACTATTTTCTTCACTGGATTCCAGATTTGATAAGGATGAAGCTCCGGATGCTGAATCCGTCTTGATATCGAGCTTCTCCTTGCTTTCAAACCCGATATTATTGTTCATGGTGTTTAGTTTAATATTGATATGTTTGTGATTGAGGGAAGTTATTTTTGAGAAAACTACTGCGTAAGATTGAGCAATGTCTAGCCCGTTCGCATGTGCGACAGTCTAGACTACAGCGTGCATTAGGTCTATGTATGATTGAAAACAACCTGTTGGAAATGATCACGGAGGGCGCAAAAAAACACCGACGCACATTAAATAATCCAAACACGGTGTGTTGTTACGAATCGCTAATGGGCGAGAGTGCGATTTTCTCTGCGGGGTAAAAAGCCAACGAAAGTCAACCGCATTCCAGGGAGTTTGCTACTTTCGGTGTATTCCGCCCCAGTTTGAGTATGTTATTTGTGGGCGTGAGAATGGTCCAGATTGTTGACAGATTATTCACACCCCTTCGAAGGGATAACACAGTTGAAAATCTTTCTACTATTATCCTCTGGCTCAAACCTAGCCGAGGATGCTCGATGGCAACTGTGAGAATCTATTGACATGTGAACACAAAATAGGCATCCATCAGGTCAAGTTTGAACTAGAATTCCCCCGTAATCCTTTGTATTGATGATCTGTCCGAAAAGTAAAGCCTCGGGATAAGATGAATAAAATACTCTGTTAAAGAAGGATAATCTGAGCAAAGTTAGCGGAAAAATTGCATCGGCAAGACAGGGTCTGGTGGCTCTTTTTTTCCTACACTTGCATGTCGCCCCGCTCGTTGGCAGAGGGCAGCTCATTCGGCTTCACGCGCGTGCTGGATGATGTTATTGGTTTAGCTCGTGTTTGCCGTACAAGATTACTTTTTATTCTCTGTCATTCTTGTTTTAGGTCAGCTGGTTTGACAGTTTGTTCAGTATTATCCTCAAACCACCTGGAGTCATGACTAATAACAGTGTGCAGTCCGGACGTCCTTTCGATTTAGCCGATGAACCTGTGAACTCCTCCGATGCCATCGCCCCAACACCGGCAAGTAAGACAGCCGCCGTTGTTATTGATCTCACATCAAGCCCATCCTCGACCAGATCGAGGTCCCCCATTGAAACTAACCATCTGAGTGATAGCGAAGACGATCAGTTCCCTCCGAGACCACGTAGAGCAGCCAAATCACGCGAGGCCAGGTCGAGAAAGCGCAAAGAAATAGAAGACGTGGACGATGAAGTGAAAATATTACCCCCACAAAGATCCGGTTCAAATTCCGACTCAGCATCCGAATCGCGGAGCACAAGCGAGTCCAGTTGTGAGGATGAGGAATCCGAGAAAGTGGAGGATGGTATAATCGGGATGAGAATCAGAACACCAGGTAGAAAGTCAACGTAGCGATGCGCAAAAGTGCGAACAAGTATTATATCATTTTAGTCGAACTAGACTTGGATTGCTATTTTGCATAATACAAGGATATGAGAGTTCAGTCGCGTGTAGTTGCATGTCAAAAGGTTGGTTTTTGAGGAAAGCTTGCATAAAAACTTGAGAAATATTAGCTTATTTCCAGTGGTGACATTTCACCTCGGAGGAAGTTCACCTCCTTTTAGGTCGTGTGTTTGGGTGTCACTCCCGTTGTCTACATTTGTTGTATGATCTCATACTTTTGTCTAATGTTCATCTGCGCCTTTTTTGGGTCAAACTTTTTGCGGCTAGCAATTAGCTCGCGCATTTGACTTGCGGTCATATTCAGATTTAAGCCACTATAATTGTTGTTGTTACTGTTCTGACTTGAGCTCGTTGTGTTTGTTTGTTGCTGTGGTTTTGAGTTTGCAACCGAGTCTGTGGCCTCTGGGAGTGTGTTTTCCACCTGACTTGAAGCGGGGCCATGGTGTTGTTTTGTTGTTGGCGTTTCTGCGCTAAACCTACTTGCTGTCATATCGTCGTTTGTCTTAGAGATACTGGAGATTGTGGTTGTGTCTAGTTGTGAACGAGTGTTTTGGTCCTCGGAATGTGGCTCTTCAAGTTCTTCCGCTCTAGTGGTGGCTCCAATTGGTCTTCCGTTTGAGATGGTCTCGTTTGTGATTGTCTCGCCAACTTTCGTCTCAAGATTGTTAACTGTCTTCTTTGATCTAAGGGTTTCGTCTTCATCCAATGAATCTGCAATAGAGGCTGCACTACTTGAGCCGCTCGTTGATTCGGTTGGTTTTCCACTGTCCGCACTTCCGTTGTGCTTCTGTCTCGCTTGTTCCTGGAGAGGGAGAGAAAGAGAGAGAGAGTGCCAGAGGTGAGGAGTCGCCAGATTCGCGAGAAAAGGTGATTTTACGGATTGATTGTTAATGATTTGGTTGGAAAATTGATTGCGAACGTGATCACTGAGCATGAGTTGGCTGC
>Ga0058701_10003432_pt1 | contig 12527 bp, 14 predicted proteins | sample AgamicOrMae_FD_97039 | JGI IMG/M metagenome (GOLD analysis project Ga0058701, IMG submission 97039) | Agave microbial communities from Guanajuato, Mexico - Or.Ma.e | ecosystem: Host-associated > Plants > Phyllosphere > Phylloplane/Leaf | place: Guanajuato, Mexico | collected 2012-06-04
ACGGCGTTACTCGTTACTAAAAACAGAAAAGTAACGAGTAAAGTAACGCGTTACCATTTTAAGAAAAGTAACTAGTAACGTAACGCTTTACCAAAAAAAAAGTAACGATAACAGCCCTGAAATATAGCATAACACAAAATAATCAACGTCCAATTGGTTGGTATGAAATATAAGATCAATCTTTATAAATGAGTAAAACGATAAAAAAGTTGATCAATCAATTAAGCTACTTAGAGCAAAATTTAAACTTTATTACCGTGTTACTCAAATGTAGACTTTTCCTTCACCTCAACAGCACACTTAAGTTATTTTTATAAATTTTTCTAATTTGTTGGGACTTTTGATGGTGAGGTATTAATATATGGTACCCCACCGCATTTAAACCAGCCTTCTAGATAATGTAATCAGAAGTTTCTTTCAAAGCGCTTATTTATCATTAGATGAAAATTTAGCCAGGTGCTGCCTCATTTTATATAAAGTTACTCCATATCTTCAGAACCATCATTAAATCACACTAGACTGGTATGCGTAACTTGTTTAAAAGAAGTGTGATCTCCGAATGGTGGTAAAACATGAAGTAACGATATTTGCTTTTCTCTCCGAATGACATTGGTATATTCGTTTGCAAGCTTAGCAATGTTCTCCAGCTGTTATACACGCAAGATTGGGGTAGGCCTCCTCTGATTTCCAAACTCAGAGCTCCGGTAAGCCGTTAAATGGATGCTCACTCTTGCAAACTGCTGTCCTATATTCCACTGTTTCGTAACGTCCTTTATTTTTCGTCTGAAGCGTTTACTAGGTGTTTCAATATACACTCTGAAGTGTGCTATTCCTAGAAAATGTACATTTTAGGTAATAATTCAGGCAGTCCACCATTGGACAACGCGTCTAATTGTAAGAACCATTCTTAAATTTTACAATGACTCCAAGAGGTCAAACTGCGCTCGATAGTAAATTTACAAATATACAAGAAGCAGGAAGGCATTGGTTGGGTGTTGGCAGTCGTGTTTCCCGCCGCGGGAAATTCACATATCGCAGCTTTTATTCTTCTCCCCTTCCTCATATCATTTTGAAGAGGACGCAGGAGAATATCATTCCAAATATCTGGAACACAGAAGGACAATTCCAATGAAACTGGTAGAAACCGAAAAAAAAACACTGACGAGTTGCATTGTGTAAAATGGAAATTCTGACAAAATCGACGAAAAAGACCCGGGTTGAAGTGTCCATGAAATATCCATGCCGAATTATCTATGCACTGAAAATGTTCACGGATATCCATGTGTCTATGTATGCTATATCCATGAAGCATGGATGTCCATTCGAGTATTTTTAAGTGAAAAGATTTTTCGGCATGTATAATACCATTAACTTTGCTTGGATACTTTAACCCAGAGATTTCATCAAACAAAACAGTTTCTGTTAACCGAAACTTAGAGCATGGAACGGTGACCGACCTGTCGGTGATCACAGAGCTCATTTGTTCCTTACTCTGATTTACGTCTATGTCTGACTTCTATTAGATGCCAAATAGCCACATTAAGACGTCTTATAGACGTCTAATAAATCACGATGAAAAATGTCTAAAGCCTAGATGTAATTTAGACCTCTGATAGACGTCTTTTTCCTTATAGGGCTGGTTGATCGCAACATCTGGTAAGACTAGGATTAATCATAAAACGGAACTCTGAAACAAGCTCTCTAAGAGTGCATTGTCGCTCAACAATATTGGTGCGTGCGGGAAACATTTTCACTCCATGCTTAACACGCTGCTAACTTACCGTATCAACGATACCGCTGGGAGGAAGTTAATCAGTATAAATTGTGTGTAATTAACGAAATAGCATTTTTTGCTATGGAATGATGAACTATGAATTGCTTCTCGTCCCTTGAGCAAATTTAAATACAGTATTTCGTAACATTTTAAGTGACGGCAGTTTTTTTTAATCTCCTCAAACTGTCAAACCCATATTTTGAGTATAGGCCTGAATCAGCGAAACACGGCGTTCTTCCTAAAAAAAATCTCTTAGTGCCAATGTATTGGTAAACATTCAGATTTTGATTGCTTCTGCAAGGAAACAGTTGTACTGCCAACATTAGCCTTAAAAAAACCCAAAAAATTAAGTTATGCCCAGGTCCAAAAATTCCGCTAAGCCCATCTCAGCGGCTACGAAACTGACACCTGCGTACCGTATCCGCTCAAAATCCGGTAAGAATTTCAGCGGATCCGAAAAGAGTTCAATCGGATCCGGCAATATTTTTTAGCAAATCCGGTACGTATGTGTCAGATCCGTAGCCGCTGAGATGAGCTAGTATTAGCGGACGTTTGGACCTGGGTGACGCCGTATTCAAAAAGATCTCCCCTCCCTTCAGAAATCGTCTTAATTTTTGTACGACTTTAAAATGTTTCTGGCTTGAAGGGGAAGCTTTTGATATGATATGAAATGAAGAATTACCATTAGACAAGCCACTCCGATGCCTGTGCCGCCGAGTATAGACGCGTGATCTTTGATGAGTTTCTCGGCTTTGTCCAAACAGCCGTTAGAGTACGCCGCGGTCGCATTACACTTGGGTCTCTGAAAACATGCAAGTAGCAACACTCATTCACTAAGCTGCCATGCTTCTACTTTTCTTCAAATGCGGACAAACGTGGAAATCAAACACTCTGCTACGTTTCTCCAGCAGCTGTTGAGAAAACCATGCATTTTAAACAAAAGGTCGTGTCTACGTGGTACAATTCAAAACTCTAATGACACATTTTTGGCTCTACACACGCGGAAGTCACAGAGAACACAGTGCCTAATATGGGTGCTCCGCTTTTTGGCTGTTACTGTACCATCAGCGTTGAGACGCCGATCCCAGTGCCTGCAAGAACAGTTGAGTTGTCCACTATGTAATCCTTAAACGTAGTTAGACATCCGTTCATGTAACTGTTGACAGGAGTCTGTAGAGCTCGGCACGGCAGTTTCTGAAAAATGGCGGCTTTTTCGTTAAAAACGGTTCCCGATCGTCCGCAAGTAACATCCTTGTGTGGAATAGGTGTACCCCCATGCGAAAATATTACTTAAAAAGAGTGGAATTCGGAACGTTCATATTTACAGTTTATGTACACATTTTCGTGTTTTTTTTTATCTCTAAAAACTCGCAATTAACTCGCATACCTGTTAACTGGCAATAGAAATTAAGTGAGACAAAGTAGAGGTACGGTGCATCATTTGGTATTTCACATTTACTTTTTTCCCTCCCGTTTTTGTAGATTTGTGGTAGGATTGAGTTATCGTATGGATGTTATGATTATTAACACACGACTTTGCATTTATCGGTACAAAAAATCACGCACAAGTGCAAAAAAAATAATCTTTTATTACGGCATGATCGCTGCCAAGAGGCTGTGAATAAGAAGCGTCCACAATGATTGCAGGACCACAGAAAAGTGACGATAGTTAAACGATTTATTAAAAAAATGATAATGAATTTATAGTAACAAAAGCGCGAATGCTTGGCATGCATTTTACATGTTCCATTCCCATGTGAAACACATTTATTTTTTCACTAGCGAAAAAGTTGGACACACGTAAAATCTTCCAAATAAGAGGTTTTACAATGTTGATATGCCCTTGTTGAAATTTAAGGCTTTAAATCTCCTTTCTTTTACCGATAATAATACCAAGATGAGTCACCTTTAGGAGGTTTACTCGGGGCCATTACGGTTAATTTGATTTTTCATCAGTCCTTTTTACAGAACGGATGTTTACTGCGGATTTCTGTAAACTGAACTATCAAGATCGAAAGTAATGGCGCCGTTTTTATGAGCCGCATTAATGGCAACACCGTCCGATTGTACTGTACTGTGGTAAATGTATATAACAGCACCTACAGAAATCATGAAAACGGGCGATCATAATGAATTAAAAAAAGTGCTATTACTTTTATCACACTGTGTTTTATGACTGTACATATGGTATCATATCCTGCCCTTAAAGAACAACAGCCGTGACTAAAATTCAAAAACCTCTGAAAGAATATTCACTTACTCCATTACATTCAATGGAAATCAAGTGTGAACTTCAGGGGCTCTTGAGAGGAAAGGCCGCGTTTTTCCAGGCACAGAGTATTTCAATTTATTGCTTGTCTCGAGCAATAAGACTCAAAAATCACACCACATAAAGATGAGCTTTTTGTTCGGAAAGCCTCTGATTAATATGATTGGTTCGTAGTTTTGGAATGTATCGGTATAATCGCTGTTAATTACAACGTGTGTTTCATGGTGGACTTCCTTCTACAAAATAGTGAAAATACCGCGAAAAAGTTCCTATTTCCAGGTGTTCCGGTGAGACCTCGATTGCCTCGATTTTGTTTTGTTTTTTTCTTCAGTTTGAATTGTTCGAATCTTTGTCCTTTTTTTCACGTTGTCTTTGTCTATGTTTGATGCAAATAATTCCCTTAATACCTTCGACCTGTCCCCTTTTTTTCCCGGTATCGTATCGTAAATCGGTAAATAGTATCTTATAGAAGGTTCAGGTTGGTTTGCATTTTTGACGGAAAACCTACATATCCTTAAGTAAAATGAATTTTCATGTAAAAAATGATGATCACATGAAAACACACACACATAATGTAAACTTACATCCATCGAGGTGGGCTTTTTATTTTTCTTGGCTTTTTTCGGGGGTTCCTTAACTGTGGCAAGTTTTAGTATCGACTTGATCACATCCTCGAACGGATCCTTGCTTTCCGTTATGGGTGGTTCCTGTGCACATAGCCGACCGTCTCGTCCGGTTTGCCAAACTCGCACATGCTTCTACTCTACATTCGCGGCCTACGCTACACATACCGTATGTACAGGGCTTGACTAAAGTCTCTGAGATCCTGAACGTCTTTAAGGAAACCCTTATTCACCCGACAACTAACAAGTCTCCATGAGAAGCCTATATTTGCGATCGCATCATTGACATTGTTACCAGTTGACCACTTTGTTTCGATTCCCCTTCCCGCCTCTCAAGCGTTTGATGTCATATGGTCTTTTTTTAGCGATGGAATCTGTGACAAACAGTCCATTTTTCGCCGGAAGTCTGTTCGGATGGGAAGTTAATGTTAAAACGTGGGGTTTAAGTTTCTTAGTCGCGCGTAATTTGAAGTGCTGGCTTGGGAGGAACGCAAAGTAGAGTCGAAAATCGTTATTGCTCGCTACCCTTGCCTTCATATAATGATAGAAGAAACGTTTTCCAAGAAATTAAAGTACGATTTTTAACACAACCAAACCGTCTAACTTGTAAGACAGAAAATCCGCCTCGAAATCTAGACATTTTTGCAGTTTTGTAACAAGTATATCAAACCTTTATGCTAACAGCGTTCTACTTTACTTCCGATGACAAAGGAAAATTCGTGTACTATCATAGACAGGAAAAACGCCCCCCCCCCCACAACCACCTGGACATCGGTGCGTTGCGGTTGCCTACCTTAGGTCGGAATCAGGCAGGTGATTGGCTGATGCAATACTAAGGTAGGCAACCGCAACGCACCGATGTCCAGGTGGTTGGAGTGTAGGATAGTTGAAAAGGGGGGGGGGGGAAAGGCTAATATTTTTTCCGTACTTGTTTGAGAATTTAAATAATGCTGCGTCTTTTAGGAAACTTTGCATATGTTTAACATTTGTTTTTAATTACCGATCCTTGCAGTTTCAAAAGTCTGCCAATAGCTCTAAAAAAGATTATTCACGATTTGTCAATTTAGGTTGGATTGAGCTAATGCGAAAAATTTTCTGCAGTGATTGTCATGAAAAAATGGTATGATTTGAAATTTGTGATCTCAGGTACTTTCGTCCAAGTATGTACTGTACAGTACTGTACAAAGTCCAGAACTTACATTATAATCAGGACGTCTGAGTGTAACTCGTAAAAGAGCCATCATCATATCCAAAAGCAGATCTTGGATCTCGTCCTGAACAATCAAGTAGGCTGGCGGTTGTCATCATAAGCTATTGATGTTCCCAATTCGCGAGGATGTTATGGCTGTGGTCGGCAGATCTTTTGGGCCGTGATTTGTTACCAAATTGGGATGTGTAGTCTCAAGGGGACAAAGCACCGCCTCCTAGCAATCCCCGCGCCGGAATCGAGTTAGCGGCAACCTCACACGGTCGACTAGGAGACGTCTATTTGTGTCAATGAGATCTTGCTTGCAAAAAATCGGACGTTCACTGGCATGCTCAAAAATAACGTCTATAGGGAATCCGGTCAAGTATTTCTACTAAATGAAATTCATAAAGTTTAAACTTATACAGTTTCCACTAAAGTCACCGAAATTATTGAAGACCAAATTTTTGAGAACTCTTTTGAAGAGAGATGAGTATCCCCCTCCCCACAATGTTTGTAATTGCAATAAGTCTGTTCCTCGACGGGTTTGCGTCTTAAGGATGGGGATGAATATCTACTCAGAATCATTTCTAATCCCACAGAAATCATTGATCCGAAATGAATTACAAGCAAAACCTCATTTTGGGAAACCATAACACCGATCTTTGAGCAGCGAATCATTCAAGCAGTGTTGTCCTGGGCAACACTTCGTGTACAAACATAAGTTCAATCCCGCCGCCTTTCTGTATTTTAGTTCCAGTAAGATTTTTATCACAAGAAATTAACCGATGAGACAGTCAATAGCTGAGACAACGAGGAAACATAAGTGTGCAAACACGACATTAAACCTAACATTCATATTCATACCCTAGAAAAAAAGTGAACTTTTGCAACATATGTAAGTTGAATAGAGCATACTCACGTTGCCATTGGTAGCTTCCTTGCAGCAGCTCTCAGGAACTTTGCCCTTCCAGTCGCTGGGCCCAGTGATTCCACAGCATTTCAACTGCAACATTACATCCTTCATTACCACGGCAATCTTTTCTTAAAGACGACTGTACTTTAATAGGGCGCCACATCTCAAAACAGCTCTAAAAAAAGAATAGCGTCTGTTGTCTTAATTGACTTCTACGTTTGCGCCAAGCTTCATTCTCTTTGACTCGCAACTAAAATGTTTTTGGTAGGGTTGATTCTGGTGGATATCAAATTCTATTTCGTTGACTTGGTGAAATAGTTTTTTTCAAGTAGATTCCGCGTTCGGTCGCTTGTGATCGAGCTATTTGTTTAATCAATGTCAGTATTTTTGATTAGTCGTAGAAAGTCAAATAGACAACTTGCCTGAGGTTAACTTACTCGATCCTACGAGTAGCAAAAATATTAGTTTTTCGGGGATTCACACTGGTAAAAATACTGCATTGGCATTCCATGTACCGGTGCGTATGGATTAGGGCAAAGATTTATGAGATATGCTATGTTCCAGGGGAAAGGGCCCGCCCCGTTGTCGAATCTTCCGCTCTCCTTTTAAGCGAAGAGTCCACCCCTACCGGCCCCGAAAACCGACCCTATCCGGAAAAGACTCTTCCTCAAAGCTACCTCTTCTCGGAAACGAGAACCCTAGGTCCCCTAGAAAAGATCACGAACTCAAATACGGCACCAGCAGCTTCCTGAATCGAGCCGGACCCGAGAACCCGTATGCGAATATTTCAGGAGGCGGTGCCAGTCAAGAAACCGTTGCCAAGCCTCCCTCCTGCAAACAACCGGGTAAGAAAACCAAACCGCCTTCTTCTAAAGGTCGCCCCATTCGACCGAGCTCTGCGGCACGACTCCTCGTCGCCAACCGATCCTCGACCACCTATTGGAATTCCAGCTTCGAGAGACCGGTATCCAGGTCTTTGAATTCTCCTGCGACGACAGGTCTGAACCAATCATTAGCGCCGGGTGAGCTTTTGTGTGCAGCCGCTGCAGTCAAGAATGCTCCGAGACCTTTGGGAACTCAGAAGCACCTTATGATTATTCCTGCCGAGTACGTTGATTGCGCTTCCGACGAGAGCAAAGGCTCTTCTCGGAAGAGAACTTCCAAGGACAGCTCTCGGAGTCCAAGAGCTTCTTCGAAGACTCTGAAACTGCTCTTCATGTCGAAGTCCTTGATGGATCCTCCTGAAGACGACCCGCTTTGCAAACACCCGTGCTCTTCGCGCAGCTCCTCAGCGGCGGATATTCCTGATCACGACATCATCCCTCTGGAGAGGACCTCTAGAACCATCCTTCAGACGTCGCGGCCACTGGCAATAAGGGTTTTAGGCCAGCCTGATGATCCTGAACAAGCGCTGCTGGAGCAAGGGATCTTCTATTCGAGGCACCGAGCCCGCGTGGGAACCTCGTCGGCTTTCTTCGCTACCACGGCAACCATCCGGGAAGAAGATGACCCCGAGGCCGGCATCTGCGCTAACGTCTCGTTGCGAGTTCATTTTCCTCCGAGTCATCCGAGGGTCGAGAAGAAGAAAGTGCCAAAGAAAACCGAATGACCTCCGAAGCTCAATTTCGAGGTCTTCATCTTTCAGACTGTTTTAGAAATGGAAGGCGGGGCCTCATAAAATCGAGTGTCTTTAGGGAAGAGGATGATTTCGTACTCGGTATCCTGTCTGAATTGCTCGAAATTTAAGAAGAGGGATTGAATGTCCTATCTTTCCGGAGGATGTTGGAATCATTGAGGAGGAATACTGAGGACTTACGACAGTTTGCGTTTCGTCCCACGCCTCGGTGATCGTGGGATTCGTGTTGTACTGATCCAGACTGTTCCTCATGCCCTTGTCGAGGTTCTTGCGGACATCCTCTCTGAACACGTAGCCAAGAATGCCTCCAACGAGCATCGTTACGAACACGATGAAAATTATCATGAAATACTGCAACATAGGTTCTGCGGTTACAAACAGTCGAGCACTGGTGCTGTTAGTGGGTATGAGAGTAGGCGTACTTACGGTAACCAGCATGCATTTGACTTCTTTTACCGCGCCAAGGCAGCCCAGGAAAGCAATTAAAGCGACTATGCCCCCCGTGGCGATTAGTATGTAAACTGCCCCGAGGAATAAGTTTGAGCCAAGTAGATTTGTGATATATGCTTTATCTAATAGGGTCCATACGCCGACTCCTAGGACCACCATTCCTCCTAGCTGCAACAAAATGGGAACATATCTCAATCAAAAATGAGACCAAAAACTGCCGTCCCCATGCATGAAAGTATCCATGCAGGGTAAGACACTGTAAATTTGAAACTGTTGAACAAAAATTTCCTTCTTGTGTGTTCTTCCTTTTTCTACCAAACTGAACGGAGTGACATAAGTAAAAAGCACACGTAACCTTTTTTGAGTTAACTTAGCTCTCGTAACGTGATGAAGGATTTAACCAGGGTTGAGCACAAGAGGAAGGAAATGCTTCTTTCAAATTTACAGTGTAGTCCAAATTGCGTACAACTTTTAATTTATGAGTCTCCCTTACCCCAGAGTACATCCCTGTCCCAATTACAGTATTATTTTTTTATAAGCTGTTGTGAGTCACGAAAAAGGGAACATGAGTGGCGCCGTTGCGTCTGACACGACACACTTCCCTCCGATAATTGAATCAAAAATCGAATCGTTTCAATGTTTGACTTAGTTTGTCTGATTGGTATTTCGCAGATGAATCAAAATGTACGAAGTCAAGTATTGAATCAACTCGACTTTCATTACCGCGATATAAAGGTCACTCAGAGATTTTTTATTTTTTCTGCCAATGATAATTAAAAACCACAAACCCTTGTTTCAAACACAAAACTAAGAAACAATAACAAGTACCATGTTCTCGAGTGAAAAGGAAAAGGAGAGAACTGAAATTTTATATATTTGAGTTTCTGTGTTTCCGATGGAAGTAGTCTTTTTCATGCCAACACGCCCAAAAAAAAAGAAAACTTTCCGCAACTGTATGTGTTTTAGTAATAAGGAAATATTGGACCATTAAAAGCCAAACTCTCAAATTTTTAAAACAATGAAAACCACCTTTCGTGCGTAGGTCTACAAACCGACGAACAATGTGAAAAAATAAATAAAAAATAATCGTTTTTTAAGACCTACCTCTTGAAAGAGTAAATTGTGTGTAAATAAGTTATGCAGCCTTTCTATTTAGAGCATATTGTATATTCTCAGTATATTTGTACTACCTGTTTTTAATAAATATGATGCAACAATTCCGCGACAACTGATTTCAGTGGATCTAGTGCAAGACACGTGTGATTTTTCGAATGGGTATTGGTATGTCGTGCGGCTAAATGCCAAAATAACTCTATGAAATAGTTCTGCGTATTTCCTACATCCAAGCCACCTAGGTCACTAACCCCACTATTAACCGTAGCGGACATTCCGCTTAGTCAACTAAAGAGACAACATGAAATTGTCATACGTATTGATTTGTTCGTGTCACAGACAAATTAATAATTGTAACTTGAGGTGAAGCCACCCCCGTTGAAAAAGTTTTAGTCGATCGGAAACTGAAGCATTTTTGAGAGAGGCACACATATTATAGAATCTAAGAAATTTTACACTCAAGGGAAACCGGGTCTTGTACTCGCAGCCATTTGATTTAATTCAAAGAATATGTTTTCGATCTCCTATTCTAGTATCCATGCTATATTTAATTTGTGAGGACCGATGTAGGTATCGGGGAAAGCATGGATTTTGGACACCCTCTTGGTAAAAAGAGATAATTACTGATTTCCTTCCACCTGTTTATTAGGATTTCTCCATACTATTATTTTGAAGTTTGCATTTCCTTCTTCTTCGTGTTCTTTTCCTTTCATCGTCAAGTCCAGCGGAGCGACTGCGCAGCGAGCCGCAGGGCACGGACATACAGACATAACTTACAAGAGATATCCCTGGTCCGAGAATCCATAGCATATTCATACATGGATTTTCCAAAATCCATGGATATCAACATGAATGTCCATGTTTTTAGACGTCAGTAATTATCCATGCAAGTGTGGATATCCACATTGATATCCAAGCAGGGATATCCCTGCATGGACATTCTGCAATTAATATACGTAAACAATAAATATCCATGAATATCCATGTGTTATGGACATCAGTCCAATTATCCTTGCTTTTATAAATATCCATTTGGATATCCATGAATTTTTATTGATATCCATACATTGATTTGCTATGGATTCTCGATCCAGGGATGAGACATACAGTTCATTCCCGGGGAGTTGAGTCAACCGAGTGGTTTTGGCATCGCTAAATGTGATTCCAGCTCCATTCAGTTGCAATTTGTAGCGCAAATCGCCCTGAAACCTCTCCCGAGCGACGAGCCAGAATCGATAATAATAGTGACATAATTCCACCCGAAGTAGGACGGAAATAGGAAATGCGCCAAAAGTTGTCCGGCCCATTTTCACTGAATGTCCTTCAAATGAAGACATCTTCTATATCAATTGAGGAAAAAAACAGCACTCATTTTGATCTTTTTTTTAAGTAACGTAGGCAAATTGACAAATCTAGGTTAAGAATTTTTTTCAGGTACCCCAGTGTTCCTGTCGAGGAAAAAAAAGGAAGAAAAATGGAGAAGAAAAAAAAATGACAAGTCTTGCTCCGCCGATGTCTCGCTACATTATGCTCCAATTATTTTGTGGAAAACCTTTTACTCGAATTTATCATTTTTTTCCTCTTTTCCTAATTATTTTTTTGCCTTAACGCCTGCTGTGTATAGAGTAAGTTACTTCTACCTTATTATTCAAGCCTTGATTCGGAGCAGGGTTATGCGTAACGTTACGCTGTGGACGAGTGTTAAGAGTCGAGGAAAGGAAGAGTGGGGGTATCAAGCTACAACAAATGTTGAAGTCGGCGGATGGAAGACTTTGCTTGACATATTTTGTTCCTTAAAATTTCCTTGGGGAGGACAGCTGTTTTGTGGTCGAAGTAAAATTCCATTTTCTCTTCGCCAAAGCCAGTTTTAGAGGTTGCGTTTTCTTCCTCTTGAGTTCCACGCTGCGGTCAAAGCTTTTATTCTACTATCAGGATTAACGATGCACAACCGTTCATATTCACCGAAAAGGTTGATAGGTTAGTTTAAGCTAGGTTGCGTCACGTGCCTTGTGCGTGGCTTCGTCATACCGGCCGAGTTGAAGTGTCCATGCGATATCCATGCTGAATAATCAATTTAATGAAGCTGTACAAATGGATATGCACGTATTTATGCTATATCCATTAGCCATCGATGTCCATTCGAGTATTTTTATGTGAATGGATGTTTCGGCATGGTTATTACCATGGAGATTGCATGGATACTTCAACCCGGGCGCTCCACTCGACGACTATGCTAACTTAAACGTAGGTTAAACTACGGGTAGGCAAGGTCACGTGCCGTGGGCATAGCTCCACTGTCGCTCCGCCCGACCTTTCTACGGAAGGTGGAATACAAGAGGTCGGAAAGGCAATCTCTGGAAGCAACATCTTTCGATATTTCTTTACAGAACGTCCCTCTTCGACTCTGCACGCTTCATCCGTTTACTTAATCGTTATTATGTGCATACCTTAACCTAGTTATTACATAAAACACTCATTTTTTTGTAATGATGTATGGTACTGATGATGATGGTACTTACGAAAATTATGATGTTAGCGAAGAACATAGTGTACTTAATAC
>Ga0058701_10003433_pt1 | contig 12526 bp, 3 predicted proteins | sample AgamicOrMae_FD_97039 | JGI IMG/M metagenome (GOLD analysis project Ga0058701, IMG submission 97039) | Agave microbial communities from Guanajuato, Mexico - Or.Ma.e | ecosystem: Host-associated > Plants > Phyllosphere > Phylloplane/Leaf | place: Guanajuato, Mexico | collected 2012-06-04
ACGTGTCACTATAGATAGACGCATTAGTGGGTCTAAAAAATAAATGGTAGATGTCTATTCGATGTCTATTAGACTAACACGATAGATAGACTCGTCTATAGACGTCTATTTGCTATGTGGGTACTAAAAGTCATATTCAGTCCTTTTCTTGGAAAACTCTCGTTTGGCCCTTTAAATATTGATGTAACCATTCACTGATCTATCTCTTAAAATTTTCCGCTGAAAAAGTTCTATACGTTTCTTTTGATACACTCAACAATTAATTTTAGAATTTGGTTGAAAACATGAAAGATTTAGATTGAAAAGAAGGCAGAACAATTGGCCAAGCTCACTCAACAGGAATGATTTTTATCATGGTTAGGATTTAAATCTTTAAATTTAAATTTATTTATTTTTTAATCTGCGAGTTGCGTTTTCACTCGTCACGGCATTAGCGTGCAGATATTGCCAATACTCTCAAACTGACACCACGGCGAATTTACTGGTATTTCTCAAGGATGAACTTCTTATTTCGGAAGGGTATCGCAAGAAGATAGTGAGAGACATGTCTGACTGTCAACAATTACTGTGAATGTGAAATGGTTAAATTTGACTAAAGAATAGTAGCTAAAATTTTAATATTTCAACTAGTCAATTTTGACTATTTCGTAGTCAAAAATGACTTTTTTAATAGTGGAAAAAGAACTCACTAAATAGTGAGAGTAGATAACTTATTTTAGAGTCAGAGATCAAACTAATATTGGCACTACAAAATATTGATACTATAAACAGTAGAAATGTTTTAACTGCTGAATCTTATAGTCAATTTTGACAGTTTACACTGAATTTAAAAATCGCTAAATTAAATAGTAAAACAAATTTGTAGAAAATGACTAAATCAATTAGTCGAAAAATGACTATTTCAAATTTAGAGAGTTGGATTTTTGTTTCTATGTTCTACCGTTTATGTCTTGCTCTGCTTGGCTTAGTGACGGACGGTGGGACACAATAGATGAACGTTTTCCATCTTTCACAATGACAGTGAGACACGGAATCGTTGTCGTTTACAGGGGCATATGCGGTGACCGAGATCTCTGCCTGAACACCACGGAACACCGTCGAGGTGTCCAATGTCAATGTGGTCCAGATTGTTCGAAGTACGGGGACTGCTGCCAAGACTCACCTTTCTTCAGACCACAGGATGTTGGACGAAAGGTCTGCAAGACTGTTTACGAGCATAATTCCACCCTAACGACACCCATTTCCATGGTCGGACTGTGCCCACTAGAATGGCAGGATGAAGAGGTTCGCGATGGCTGCGAAAACCCGAAGATCCTTGGACCCGATCCACTGCAGAGCGGCATTCCAGTGACCGATATTTCGACAGAGCAACCGGTCACATACATTAATGTTCACTGCGCAGTTTGTAACTTGGCAAACTTTTCGTCTCTGTTGATGTGGAAGGTGAAGCTGAGGTGCCAAAAGGTCAGAGGAGAAAGTCCGAAAGTGCAGAAAGAGCTACAACTGCTCTCAAGAGCGAAGAACAGAACTACTAAGCAATGGTCCTTTTCAGAGAATGGGACCGTGTACCCCTGCACCGGTCTGATTCCAGTCCGCCCTCCTGGCCTCAAAAATCTGCGAACATGTCCCTACACTGCTGATCCCTCTGACTTCCTCGATTCCTGTCCTGAGGGCTGGGAAGACACGAGAACGAAAATCTTGTGCAGGAGCTATACAGCTTATGTGTTTCGGGATAAGTACACATTCCAGAATACCCACTGCGCAGAATGCCGAGGGTTTCATCTGAATGACACGCAATGCTATCCTACAACGCAGAGCCCGCCGAACATCACTGCTTTCGAAATAAGTTCGACCACATTTCAGGAACTGCTTGATTTTGAGTTCCAGAATACCTGCGAGAAGAACGAAGTCTTCGATCCCTTTACGAAGCGTTGTAGGCCATTCTTAGTGGAGCGTCCAGCCAAACTCAAAGAGAAGCGTTGTGCCGACAGGTTTGTCTTCACAAATGAAACGTTCTATCTGTCAGGCAACCAGTCTGTTTGGGTCCCAGCGCACGGAAAAATCTACACTGAAGGAGAATTCTTCTTCGTAGAGAACAAGCTGGCAGTGTGTCTGGAAGATGCCAAAGTCACTGGCACCACAGTAGTTGAATCCGCTGTGACCTTCGTCGGCCTTGGCATCTCCATCATATTCCTGACCCTGCACCTCTGCGCTTTCGCACTGGTGGCGGAGCTTCGGAATCTATCAGGACGAACCCTCGCATCGCTGTGCGTTGCCTTGCTCTTCGGCTACATCTCGTTCATTGTGGCAGGGATCCTTGAACCCGAGGACGAGCCTCTCTGCATGATCGCTTCCGTGACGAAATACTACTTCTTCTTAGCAGCTTTCACGTGGATGCTGGTCATCGGCTTCGACGTGTGGAGAGCACTGGTCCAGGCTGTCCACTTCCAGTCCTGCCGGGGAGGACAATGGCATCGGTTCTTTGCTTACTCCGCCTTTGCCTGGCTTACCCCGGCAATCATGACAACACTGGCCGTTGCCGCCGACAACGCTCCACAAGATCTCATGAACGAAGACCTCCGGCCAGCTTTCGGCGTCAAGAGGTGCTGGTTCTCACATCGGATCTCTCTCATCATCTTCTTCGGAACTCCCCTGGCATTCATCATGATCCTCAACATCGGCTTCTTCACCTTAGCGGCTTGGATGACCATGGGGAAAAGACCATGCGGAATGGCGTCTGGGGTATCAGGTGCTCGGCGCGACTTCCGACTCTATCTTCGTCTCGCTATCATGGTTGGTCTGACTTGGATGGTGGGGCTGCTGGCGAATATCTTCAACCACCCAGCTCTTTGGATCTCGTTTGACTTACTCAACACCTTGCAAGGTCTGTTCATCTTCGTCATGTTCACATGCACGGCAAAGGTATTCCGAGGTCTTGGTAAGGTATTGCCGTGGCCTGAATCGTTCCGGTACTCTTTAAGTAGTAAGCGCGATAAGCAATCAACAAAAACGCACAGCTGCACTGTAGCTTCGAATGATACATTACACGACAGTGCTTTCGGGTCTAGCAGTGATAAAGAACACAATCCCGAGCTTAATACACTCTTCCCAAAACACAAGCCATCAGAAATATAAACATGCAGATTTTTCTGGATGATGATTTAACTTTTAATTGCATATTCTAAAGATCGTATTTTATACCTCTTGTGTTCATCCTTTTATCACCAAGCCGAGCGGAACGAGAAAAGAGACACTTAACTTAATTGAACTAACTTAAGTGAACCTAACGTCATGTAACCTAAACACCGCTGATTTATTAGGTTGCTGCCGCAAAAAAGTAGGCGAGATCAGGGTTGGCCACAGCCAAGCGGATCGATAAGAAAGTGAGACACAAGGTACTTGAGCTTGATTATTTCAACCTTGGACCCCTGCCATAGATAAACCAAACCTCGTGTTATAGTCTCGTAGCCAATTACTCTGGCAATAAGAATTATTGTTGTTATGCTACTTATGTCTGTACTTGAGCTCGGGCGTACCTGAAATCTGGAGAATCCAGATTTTCTCCTTAACACTTGATTAACCTAACCTACGCAAGTTGCATCTCGTTGATTCTCATGGCGTTTTAAAGGGGTGAACACATGAGGTATAAACCGCTACCTCATCGATAAAAATAATCCCTGTTTTGGGTACACCTTCACTTATTTTGGTGAAACGGGACCTCATGGCGTTTTCAATAGTTTTCACGATAAAACCACCATCAGTCATATCAATGGAAAGCTCTCACCGAGCCCTTTCGATTAATTAGGCTGATGGGGAGTCTATCTTGAACACTAATAAATACACGACACGGTCACTTCATATCTTAACCCCAGATGAATATTGGTACCCAAAAAGGGGATTAATTATTTTATTTATTTTTTACTGAAAAGTTAAGAGCGCTGGAAAAAATAAAAGAAGGCTAGTTGATTTTACGTTTTAGACTTTCAACAAGGTAATTTCAACTATCGTGAAAAATGCAAAACGATTTCCGTTGGCGACGCATCGGTTATGGACAAACGAACAAGTATTGTAGTAATCAGGCACTATGAGCTGTGGAAATATTCCTGTACTTAAAATATTTCTGATCCTATGTTACTTAAAATATTAGAGTCCCAACTGTAGTGAAACTTGAGAAATACTGTAAAATCAGCACATAACATACATGACAGCTGTTCGTGGCACTTGAGAAGCCTGATGTATTTGCACGTAGCTTAGGTCTCATTGTCAGTATAGTTTTCCCTGTCTAGGACCAGCTTAATATTTTTAAAGTATTAAAAAGCATTACGATGAACAGTTGGGAGAGATCTCAATAGTGTAAGTGCAAATCACTTGAAAACCTCGCACCTGAGACGTAGAACAAAATCGAAAATTGTGATTCATGTTAAGTTTTTATTAGCAGTTTAGTTTAAGTCGGCACGTTTGACTACAAGTTCAAAGCAGAAAAACTTTGACGAAAGACTGATTGTTCAACGATGTGATTTTTAAAAATTAAGTTTTTTTATATATATATTTGGCAGAAAGAAAGAAAAGCTTATTAACATGCCTTCTCAAACACTTATCAAAATATGTATCTAAATATGTAATGAATAAAGCATGAACTACCTCCCCAAAATTTTGATACATGTAAGAATTATTTCCTGATTGCCTTGCTTTGAAAAAAGGCTCCTCGCGTGAAAAGGATATGCTGACGTGTTAATAAAATACTTTTTTCACGGTGAAGCTATGGAACAACCAGTAGGCTAGTTCTTGTTCTAAAAAATGTTAAAAGAAAGCCAGTCAATAAAGTAATACTCGAAATAACCGACTGAAGAGCTTGCGGTTCGCTTCGAAACAAATGCTTTGGCTCAAAAGCTGCTCTGATTATAGAATACGGCGGAAGCAGAATTTATCACGGCGGAAGCAGAATTTATCAATAATATCTGACTGCTCTTTACACTTTAGAAAATTTTAAAATTTTATGCGATCGAATTCAATATCCAATATTGAATTAGTACGAGATTGTCCAACGTGACGTGGTACGAACTGTAGTAGGCCCTCTCCCAGACCAGTCAAATCCATTCCACTGGTCCCCTAAAATATAAATTCATCCAGTTCATAAAAAAATGAACAAAAACAAAATAAAAAACCCTAAAGAATTACCTTAATTTCTGTAGCCACTTTGTGGTGGAAGTTAGGTTTAAGGCAGTTTGCTTACTTATTTTGTTTGACTATTTAATTTAGCCATTAATTCAATGTAAAATTGTCAAAATTTACTTAGATTTAGCGTTTAGAACATTTTTATTTTTTGCATCAATATTTTCTGGAACCAATATTAGTTTGGACTCTGAGTCTCAAATAAGTCATTTTTTTCTACTCTTACTATTCAGCAAGTTCTTTTTTCGCTATTTAAATAGACATTTTTAACTAAAAAGGAGTCAAAATCGACTAATTTAAATATTAAAATTTTAGCTACTAAACTTAAGCAGTCTTTGAATATTTCTAAAAGTAAGCTGTGAATGACTGATTGAATGGATAAAAGTGACTAGAGAATAGTCATTTTTGACTGAAAAAAGAGTCAAAATTGACTCATTTAAATATGAAAATTTTAGCTACTATTCTTTGGTCTTTGACAATTTCACATACACTGTGATTAAACCTATCTAACCCATTTTTCTCCGTGCCCGCTCCACTGACGCTCCACTAAGCCTGGCGGCGAAAATCAACTGAAAGAGATGAAATTTTAACAAATTAGAGTCAAAGATGCGGTACCATATTTTCAAGGTCACCTTCAGAAGCAACAGATGCTGGGACTCAGCCAAACCAAGCAAAAGACAGTCGGAGGGTAAAAAGGCCGGGAAGAGGAAATCAGTAATGCGATCTGCGAAATCGGAGGAAAAACCGCCCACCGGCCAGGCCTCCACTAATTGAGTCGCAACTCGTAGTTTCGCCTCGCGCGCGTTCCTTTATCATCTTTATTTCAGTTCGCTCCAAATGTGTGGCATGTGAGCATGGATATGGGGCCCGAGGCTCCCCGAAAATGCAATGCATCGGTGAACGTGCGCTCCTGTGACACGAACGCAAAACTCAAGCTTCGAAATTTACAGCTGAAACCGAGCTGAACCAAGGTAAGTTTTTCAATCAGGACTTGCTTGAAAATTTTCTTATTTTTATAGAAAGCAGTACCTCAAAATCATGTGAAAGTGTGTTTTGATATTGCCTCACTACTTGGTTTGAGTGAGGTTGAGAATGAAGTGTGTAGAAGTGAATTCTTATAAATTATTTTATAAGAATGAAAAAGGTTAAGGAATTTGAAACCCGTGGATCGAAAATTCATAGCGTCATAATGCATGGATATCCATAGAGATCCATCGATATCCAAACGGATATCCATAACATCATGGATGATTGAATACTGGTATCCATAAAACATGGATATCCATTCATGGATATTTATTGTTTGCGGATATCCATAACAGAATGTCTTTGCATGGATATCCCTGCTTGGATATCAATGTGGATATCCACACTTGTATGGATTATTGAAGAATGACATAAAAAATCATGGATACGTATAATGATATCCGTGGATTTTTTGATATCCAAGTATGGATATGCTATGGATTCTACGACCACAGAAGGTAAAGCATTTTTTATAATGTGAGGTATTTGCGATGTGCAAAGTTGAAATTTTAACAACAGCCGCCCATAAATTTTGTCCTCGGTGGAATGTTACCCATTCAAGATGATTTTTTCAAATTGTATATCACATACTAAGGTCAAAAACTATCCTAGAATAATTGAACATTGCATAAACATAAGTTCCGTAATCATATTTAAACGTAAGAGACGTCCTGGGACGTAATTTGATTGTGATTCACTGTAAACCCGTGGGGTGAATTTTGTTGCGTATGAATTTCAACGATGATTCCGTAGGCTCTCCATAGATTACTGAATGAAGACCAAAGACAAGTAGACGCAAATGTAACCTCGTTGGGGGCTACTTTAACCGATTTACCCTATTCGGCGAGGTTCAACTGCAAAAAGGCCTAGCTAATTGTGGTTGAAAGTCGAATTTGGGGTGAAAAATTTGCATATTAAAGTCACCCTATTTTTGGGGGATAAATTAACCCTAAGGACTTAGAGTGTTGACTAAATTCGAAGTACGGTGCTCTCACGCTTTGGCAAAAGCCCAACCAAACCCAGTCTATCATAGTCCAATCTAAGGTGACGTCCACTATGTCCCCTATGAAGGGGGCGTCAAAAGAGGTAAGGTACTATCTTCATGGTTTAGGTGCGATGACTGACCACAGACCCCCCCCCCAAAAAAAAGAAACAAAAAAGAACACGACGTTAGACAGTAAATGAACACTCCCTTATAAAGGCGCACTCACACCGATCAAAGTTTCCGATCGAATATTTTTTTTTATATCACTCATAACGATCATCGCTCATAGTGACCATTTTGGCTTGAAAGATAGGTGGTCGTTATCAGCGGTCCGTTAATCCGTGTTGATTTTAAGATTCAACCAGGGTGAAACAAAAAGGTAAAAAGTGCCTCCCTCGTGAGAAAAAGACTTAGAGTCGGGAGCTAAATTATTCAAATAATTTCGAAAAGTGAGCTGGTCCTATAGACGTAAATATACTACTTTAAGCTTAATTATTTGTACGCTATTTATGTAGGATACAAGTTTTGGCGATATTGCGGCGTTGGGTTACAATATCACCTAATCTAGCTCTAAATAATTACTTCTTTTATTATTCCCAGAAATGCGGGAAAAGTTATCGCCAGCTTATCACATTTCACGCATAGCTTCCTAAACGGCCTCTGGCGAGGAAGAAGTGTTTCACCGAGATTAATCACAGTTAAAAACTATCCGACAAGAATGAAACTCCAAATTATGCTTGGTTCATGTCTGGAGAGAAAAATTCTTGTTTGTTAATTTTGTAGTTTAGACTACTACTCACAGAGTCCTAACTATGTAAGACAAAATAAAAAAATCTAATTCGCATCATGAACCTATTTCCTCTCGTTCACATTAGCACTGACTATACGCGCTGATATTATCTTCGCATTCATCTTTCTTTCTTTTCTCAAGAACCTTCTGGAGCAGTTTAAAATGATAACTTTGGATCAGGAGAAGCAAAAATTCCTCAACCATATATCCTGCTTTCAATTGCCTTTGCAAAACAATAAAAAAATGTTCCCATGAATTTTTAGGTAAAAAAAATAATAATTAAACAGCTTGACCCCAGGAAATGCGTTCCTAACGAGCTCAATTTGTACTTGCATTTCTTGTCATTTAGGAACTTAAGTTTAAAAAAACAACGTACTTCGCCTCCAGAAGGCATCCTTTGCCACAATGTTTATTTTACTCAGTGATAAAATTCTGCCAATGGCTTGTTAATGAAAATAAAAACCAATAATAATTGGAAACTATAACCTAGAATAACCTAACTTAAGGGTTTTATCGCTTTAAAAATTACCATTAGCAAGATATTTCCTGTCCTTGCTAATGCGTATACCAAAAAAAAAAAACAGCAATCCGTGGGCACAAATCGCTCAATCATAAGACAAGGTTGATAACAACGTACAACATGAATGAGATGATTCGACATTTTTTTTTTCAGATGGATACTTCGTTCACCGCTTTCAAAATGGGCTACTCAATGGTCCTCATATTCTTCTTAATAGTCGCGCAAGAATCGTCCGAAATGGGACAAGAACTTCGACTGGATGTCTTCCAGAACATAACCCCGTGAGAACCACTGCCACAACTATTAATTTATGACAATATATCACTACTTCTAGCTTTAACTTAAAGTTTTGCATCAGCAAAGGTTTTATAAATTGCTCCTGTGTTCTACCTTTCGTCGCCAAGCCGAGCGAAGTAATATTAGAGTGAAACACAACCTGCTACTGGCATGAGGCTTGGATACGTAATGATAATTTGTCTTGTGCTTTACTCTTCTTGGCACCGAAATTGTAGAAAACAAGAGGTAGGAAATGAAACTAGTAAAGTTTACAGTAAACAAGAAATTCTTAAGGTTTTTTTTTACAGGATCTGCCCAGGAATAGAGCTCTGCAAGACGAGGAATCAAAATTACCCGTCGACTTACCTGGGATGCCAATGCGACGAGCAATGTTCAGTTTACGAAGACTGCTGTAGAGATTCCCCACACTTCGTTCCTAGTGACGTACCGAAACTCAACTTTTCCTGTACCCAGATTCCCATAGCGTTTGAGAAAAAACCAACCGATAAAGATGGTCACCAGCTGTCCTCCAGAAGCATCTTCGGAAGAACAAAACCTCTGCAGAACACCAAACGAGACGAGGTACTTGTTAAGTATGGTCCCGATAACAATAACGGACAGGAACGTTTCAGTGATCTACCGGAACGTCTACTGTGCCCGTTGCAGTATCAACAACCGAACTAATATCCACTACGAACTGTGGAACACCACACTCGTATGCGACGGCAAAAGACAAAAGAAGCTCTTCCCAGAAGATGCAGAGGTAGCATGGGATCCTGGGAAGAAGCGATGGCTGTACAAGGAAGGTAACAGGACACTTCAGTGCAACATGAAGATTCTTCTTCCTGATTTGAGGCGTCTTCTACATCATGTCAAGTGCCATAGTAAGCTCGTCGATCATTGTCCCAATGGAACTGATCCGGAGTTATCTAAGCTCTGCAGAGGTTACACAGCTCTGGTTGAAGGCACGAAGCCTCATAAAATGTTCAAAAATCCGCATTGCTTCGAGTGCAACGGAGGAGTCGGCAGAAAATTCATATGTGGACAACTTCCTCCGGTGGTTCCTCGCTCTGGAATCGGTCGTGTCACAGGCGACGTGTCCAAGTACTCTGTCCTCCTGAGGTACGCCCGGAGTGAGTGCAGTGCAGGCGAACACTACGACGGAATTTTAAAGGAGTGTGTACATCTGTTTCCACCTCGGGTACTCTATCAAGAAAATGCCTCTCTGATAGACACCTGCGCTACAGCCAAGTTGTCATCCCGATATTTCCAGTTATCTTCCGGCAACAGCACAGTTATTGTCCCAAAGTACGAGCGAAATTTCACTCAAGGTCAATTCCGCTTGACCGAGACTGGCGAGCTCGAGATATGCGAGATAGACGTGCCTTCATCTCCTCCCACAATCTACTCTTTTTTGATCGCAGTGGTGACTCTCGTTGGTTTCTGTTTATCCATAGTGTTCCTTGCTCTCCATCTCTGCGCAGTCTTCTTGGTCACCGAGCTTCGCAATCTTTCTGGGATCACTTTAGCTTCGTTGTGCTTGGCATTACTTGGAGGGTACATATCCTTTCTCACTGGAATCCATTTGAGAGACCAGCCATATTTATGGTGCTACACTTGTGCTATTATAACCTATTACTTTTTCACGGCATCCTTTTTCTGGATGCTTGTGCTTGCATTCGATGTATCCAAAGTTCTGAGAGCATCTGTGAAGAAGCTCCGCGCTGCTCGTGGATTCCACCGGCTGAGGTTTACGATATACTCCATCATTGCATGGGGCACTCCCGTTGCATTATCCGTCACTGTCCACTGGGCTGATACTCGAGAAACGGATTGCGTTTGGCTGAAACCTATGTTGGGATTGCATGGCTGCTGGTTCGGTAATCCACTGTCTCATGTAGTTTTCTTCGCAATTCCTCTTGCTGTGATCATGGTGCTCAACCTCTCATTCTTTGTATACGCGGCTTGGATGACGTCAGATACATCAAAGCGCAGAAATCTCAAAGTTTACGTAAAGCTGACTATATTACTCGGTTTGAACTGGATAGGGGGGTTGTTGGCAGTAGTATTGGATAGTGATTTCTTGTGGGTTCTGTTCTCTATTCTGAATACCCTTCAAGGCCTCTTCATTTTCCTCTCGTTTACTTTGACGTCGAAAGTATCGAAGGGACTTTCGAAAATCGTTCCATGCTTGAAAAGCTCGGTCAAAGAAACAAATACTCAAAACACTACTGACAGAGAAACTTCCTTCACTTCTAAGTCAACTCCACAGCATCTGATTAAAAAATAGTAACGTTCCGTCAAAGAAACTTATTCATGAATGCTTGTGTACTTTATTAAATAAACCATCGGACTGATACAATATCCATTATCCTTAAAGACTGACGCTACACAAAATTTGAACGAATCTAGGTGAAAGCACATTATTGAGCAACTACAGAAAGTTTATGGAGTATAATGCTATTGCAGATACTCCGAAAGGAATCCATGGTTGGCCTAGATTTCGAAGCGGCTATTCTGTGCTGAAAGTAACTCGATTTTCGAGTTCCATATTCGAAAAGAATATGCATGTGTGACAAGTACATTTTGGACCAGTTATTAAAGATGGATGTCGTGTGCTGGTAGAGCGCCCACTTGCCAATAAGTTGTGTACGAAAACCAAGCAACACGTTTACGGAGCTGAATCATCTCCACTCTACAGAACGTATGTTTACAGTCATCCCCAGGTGATATTTTTTTCCTTCATTCACATTTTGTAGACATTTTAATGATAATTTTTGGTGCAAACGTGACTGCGAGTTTTCTGGATTCTTCAATTTTCAAACTTCGATAATATTACACACCTTTTAAAATCCTGCCTTTCAACTAGGTGGAACCTTTCTAGCAACACTGTAAAGGTGAAATGGTCAAATTTGACTAAAGAATAGTAGCTAAAATTTTTATGTTTCAATTAGTCAATTTTGACTAATTTTTAGTCAAAAATGACTAAATAGTAAAATAAGAACTCGCTGAATAGTAAGAGGATAACAAATGACTTATTTTAGAGTCAGAGACCAAACGAATATCGGTACTAGAAAATATTAACACGAAAAATAGAAGAAAGGTTTTAACCGCTAAATCTAAGTCAATTTTGACAATTTTGAACTGAATTTAAAAATGACTAAATTAAATAGTCAAACAAAAAAGACTAAATCAATTAGTCAAAAATGACTACAATTTAAAGAGAAAGACTGCATTGTCAAATATTATTCGTGACATCGTTTAAACTGTGGTAAGGTTCCAACAACCCCCTTCTTTTTTGTTGTTGCCTGAATTGACACATCAACTGAATATTAAAAGATTACGTCTTCAACATGGAATATCATTAAAATGTCTAGTTTAAAACGTAGGTCGATTTGCATCTCGGTTAGATGAAAAAGATCAAGAACAGAGGGATCGAATCAATACCCACCAAAACCTTTCTGTTTGCTCCGCCCGATGTGATAAGATGTATCTGATTATCTTACAAGTCTACCACATTAACAACAATTAATTATTGTGAGTATACCTTGACATAAATTGTACTTTATAAAAGTTCTAAAATTGTCGCATTGATTACAAATACTCTTTGTAGTACTGTCAAAGAACAAAATAAAATTGGGAATGTCTATTGACCCGACTGCCCAACATAAAATGTACAGGGTGATGCCATTTAATACACAACGGGCATGTGGGTTGCCTACCGACTCCATACTCAGTAAAGTTCTCTGGTGCAATG
>Ga0058701_10003434_pt1 | contig 12525 bp, 8 predicted proteins | sample AgamicOrMae_FD_97039 | JGI IMG/M metagenome (GOLD analysis project Ga0058701, IMG submission 97039) | Agave microbial communities from Guanajuato, Mexico - Or.Ma.e | ecosystem: Host-associated > Plants > Phyllosphere > Phylloplane/Leaf | place: Guanajuato, Mexico | collected 2012-06-04
AGCGTTCTAGATTTAGGAGATTTGAAACATTTTTAGCGAAAGTTTTGTTAACACGGTATTTCGGAAAACAACATGTTTTGCGTATTAAGTGTTGAGCCAAGGTAATGTTGTGATTTATGAAGAATTAAAGTATGTTTGGGCTAAATAAAAAAATTAAAGAAAGAAAAAGAAATAGTCGTTAAAACTGGTTATATTTCTGGTTTATGTAATTTAAAGTTCTTATTTTTTCCCTGAAATTCACACACCAGTACTTGTAAATACCTCTTTTTTGTATTTTTTGAAATATCTTACTGTAGGGCTATACGAATGATCTTATCGGATGAAAGGGATGAACCGTCTTGAGTAATTAGTCTTCAACATGTAATGTAAATTTTCGGGGACGATTCTCAAATTTCAAAAGAAATTTCTTAACCTGCAGCCAGAGGTGAAATCCTATTTTTTTGGGACCGACTTTCAAGGCCACCTTGCGTATTTTATGCACATCCATTTGAATCTCGCGGTCCGCTTTAATTTGGGGCGTGTGAATAAGGCAAAACAATAAGGGCCCGGCCGGCCGCATTTTATGTCCCCCGGAGGAGCGGAGAAAAATAACGTTTGAAAGCAGAAGGCAAATAATTTTTAACGAGCTCCTCCGAGAAAGTGGAAGCCGCAACTTAGGTATGAAAAATGAATCCGCCAAAGTTGGCTCTCTTGGAATGCTCTCTGCTGGTAGACCGCACGCCGCCCGCACCTCTTATTAATGCACGTCGAACTGCACCGCACAGCACCGCACCGCACCGCAGTGTGGCTTCAGCAGACAGACTTTACCAGCTGATTCAGCCAGGATGCGTTGCCAACTTCTTCCAACCCAAATTCAAAGACAAACATCTTAAAAAGCTCCTTTCTGTTCCACAAGCAAAGCATTTTTTTTACGAATGCGCATCGCTATAGACATGTGAAAATGTTTGTTTTTTTCAAAAAGTTGCTTAAAGGTAAATATTTATCTATTTTAGCCATCACCAGAATCCAAGAAAGCGTTCGATGCCCATTCGTTGCCCATCCAAAGCAAAGTTTTGAAGCGCTAAAAACTGAAAATTTTAAATTTAATGCATAGTTATATGTTGGCCTGAATTTGTTCCTGTTCTATTTTATTAATCCCTTAAAAATATGTTGCTCAATTTTTACATTAAAATAACATTTATCATAGAAAAAAAATGCCGTCAATGATCATAATGTAAAGACATTTAGGATAGCTTTCAAACAGACACAATAAATCAACAGCGTAAAATATTTATCATTCTGGTATTTGGCCGAAAAATCCTGGTAATTTTAAAATGACTTTATCGAGGGTTTTATTTTTGCGCATTTACATTTTTTCGGAGGAGCGAAAATTGCCGAAATGAGCAGCTTATAATCAGCGTATATTCTTATTTTAAAGCTTATTTAGTTCCTGTTTGCCTTATGTGATTCACACTCTCAATTTCAAAGACAGCACCATCGAACTCTTGTGTTCCAGGAACCTCACATAAGTTTCATCATTATTAACAACATCTAACAGTTGTATATCAGTTTATTTGCAGAGTGCCTCGCTTTCCGACCGCTCCGCTCGGCTATGAAAGGTGGAACACAGTAAGAGCTACCTTTAACTTCGAGGTTGAGACCTTTTCGTTTGAAAGATCGCTGAGGGCCGTGAAAGGCGTGCGACTTGCATTTTGTGGCCCCTTCTTTGTTGGTCGAAATTTAGACGGTCATAGACCAGAGTAAAGAGGCCGTTTGCAGGCATGCAAAGTGCAGTCACGCACCGCATAGTGTAGCGGCCGGCGTCGTACACGTTCATGTTTTGGCCAAAATTGGGTTATTTTGAGTGCACGCTCACTTTGCCAAATATCGCTGTGGTAAACCGTATTTTTGAAAACCGTCTGGCCGGCCTTTGTAATTCTTTTGTAAATGTGACGCCTTGGAGGAAATTTTCTCTGCCAAGATTCTGTGATTCGCCCATAACAGAAACTACAAACATCCTTTCCCCTTTCCGTATTTTAGAGATCTTGAAATGTGTTTTTATTGTTTTCGTTATTTATATCGTTTTGTATTCATTTAATCTCCATTTTATTTTATTTTGATTTTATTTTTGTTTGTTTGTTTATTCATGAGAGTATGGCCATACTCTCATGGTTTATTGTTGTAGTTTTATTTCCGAATTTCACGAAGAACATGGTCGTGAGAGTTAATTGTAAATTTAGTTACCAAAGTAAAACTGGTTTACTTTTTGAAATAAAAGCAGAAAATAACAGTAATAACTAAAAGAGCAAACTTTTAAACTGACAAGTGAAAAAAAATCCTTTAATAAAATTAAAAAAAAAACTTGTGTTAAGCAAATTTTCCTGTCAAAAATAGTGTAATATCCTGTCGTTGTGACTATTTTAAAAGTAAATATTAGCAGTAATTATTTCAGGAGGAGAGATAGTAAAAGGTCATGAACGAAGACCAAAATATAGCGACCAAAAAAATGATCAGCATTTTGATTGAATAAAGGAAAGTTTGTCTCCTTAATTTCTTTTAAAAGGCGAAACTTTTTGAGGCCAATCGAATTATTTGAAAGCATCGATATCCAAATTACTGTTTGATTCATGTAAACGAAGTCCCTTTCTTCCTAATTTTGGGGGAGTTGATGGCGTCCGTGGCTTATTTATTTGTTTGCAAAGTTTTCCCTCCAAGAACGACGGCCGCTGCACGAGGCGCCCCAAGAGGGGCCCCAAGAGGGGCCCCAAGAGGGGAACACAGCCAAAACATAAGTTATCACTATTGAGAGAAAGAGAGGGATTTAGCCCAATAACTTTGAAAGCCACTTAACTAGCCTAGACAAATTTGCAATTAGGTGATAGGACAAGTTGCCGAGATGTGATTTATGAGACCGCTTTAGGTTTGTCTGTTTTAGTTTAGTGTCCTCGGTTTTATACGTTGCGTTTCCTACCTCTGGATCATACTGATTTGGCCTTTACATCTCGGGGGTAAACGACGTATAATCGGAGGGGTTAGGTGCCCCGTGCCTTGCTTTTCAGTCGCTCCGCTCAGCTACGTAATATTTACTTGCATGCTTTTCTTCGCTACTGCTTAGCGCGACGTGGCAATGAAAGATACTTGAAAATTGTACCTTCAAAATTTTTAGAGCGGTACTTAGTAAAAACATAACGATTTAGGGAGTTCTTCCATGTTTTTGGTGTGAAAATAAAATGGGGAGAACTTATTTTCATTGTTTTTCGAGATAGACCCATGTTCAGCCGTATAATTAAAAAGGTCTCGGCGAGAGCTTTCCATTTATGTGCTTAAACATAGATCTTCCTTCAAAAATCATCGGAATACGTACTACTCCCGTTTTGTTTTCATACTCAAAATAATGAAGAACTCCCTAAAACAGGTGTTTTTACTGTGATCCGAAAATAGGTGTTAACAACTCACCTCTTCCGCTTCTTCCGACGAACCGTAGATCATTGAATTTGGCCACTTGATTTTTCATAACGGACGTACAGTTCCGGAGCTCCGCACAATAATTCTCGTCATTTCCCGCGCGCACTGTCACCACTGTCCCGTCTAAGATCTCACCCAAAGCCACCACTTTGAACGCCACCGGAAGTGTCTTATTTGAACGCCAGTGAGATGGCAGCACTGTACAGACCACGTGGGGACTTCCGGTCCGCACCAGCTCGCCCGGATGTTCCGCTAAGAGTCCGTCTAACGTCCGCTCCGCTAAGAGGTCCGCGGTGATGGGCCCGTAGCCGGGCGTCGCCGCCGGGGGCGGCCCGCCGCCCTCCGCAGCCGCCGGCGTCGAACCCTGGACTTCGCTTGACAAGTGCATGCCTTTTTTCGTCATCTAGATGATGTCTATTGACGAGTTTTCGACATCACTCGTCTGATGCCTACTCGACGAGTCAGCTCCTCCAGCTGAAACACCATAGAAAAAAATAGTGTCAATTCCGATTAAAAGAAAACTACTCAGTCTTGTTCGTAAAATCAATCTTAAATACCTCTAAGTAAACACGTATTTCAATCTGTTTTTAAGGTAGTCACAGGGTACATTTCTTACTAGCCATATCAAACTTCCTAGCAAACAACTTCGCTTGGACATCGGTATCACAGTGAATACGAAACACCTGTTTTTTGGGAGTTCTTTAGGTATGATACTAAAACGGGGATGGTTCCTTTTTTTGGTTATTTTTCAAGATAGGCCTATGTTCAGCCATACCATCCAAAAGATATCGGCGAGAGCTTTCCATTGATGTGGCTCAACATAGGTCTATCTTAAAAAATGAGGGAGTAATGCTTATTTCGGTAATTTTGCACGATTGGCCTATGTTCATCCATATCATTCAAAAGGTCTCGGCGAGAGCTTCTCATTGATGTGGCTGAACATAGGTCTATCTTGAAATACAACAGAAAAACGTATTACCCCCGTTTAAGTTTCACACCCTAAACAGGTATAGCGCTCCCTAAAACGGGTGTTTTCCCTAAAACAGGTGTTTTGTTTTCACTGTTTTGCCTTTCTTGAAAACTACATATGCTTTACAGAGTAAAGCATGCATGCTTTACTCTGTACAGTGCTTTACTTCTCTGTTGTAACTCTTTTACTCAACGGATTTAATACGTGACGCAGTGTTTTCGGACGACCTTAACCTTTAAACAAACGCTATCCTAATAACAGAATCCGCCGGAGCGAATACGTGTGTTCGCGAACCCCACGTTGTGTTTGCCTCGGATTCGCAAATCAAATCCTAACTGCAAATAAATATTGCGTCGCCACCCCGAAATCAAGCGCGAAGAGAGGGTGGCAAAAAATCGCGGAGGTAATTTGCAAAGTTGTAAAATGAGCTTTACTAAACATATCTGAAATTGTAATGCGTGGGCGGTGGTGGTGGGGTGGTTGAGACTCGGCTCGGCTTAAACCACACACGGTAAGCTCCCCCTGCGAACGCGTCACGCCCAATCTCGGAGAAAAGACGCAAACAAGATGCTGCTGGGAGTGCAATATACGCTTGATAAAAGAAACACATAAAATGAAATGAAGGCCATTCTTAGTCTGTGGATGCGCCCCGCGACTGACAACTTGATCTGGAGGGAGAGTGTGGTTTGTGGGGGCTCCGCGAGATTTAAAAAATGTTTACCAAACGATTTTACAACAGTGCCAAAAAAAAAGCGCCCGACGGGATGTTGGTATTGTTGGGCTTAAAACGTTGTTTTAAGCTTTTTTTTAATTGAGAGATGGCAGGCACTTCAAATTTGATTTGGACTTGTAATATTTGAAGGTGTTGGACCACGTGACACTTGTGCACTTACACCGCTACAGCGGAAAGAGTTTTTGAATAAAAACAGGAATATCGTTTTTTTTCCTTCAAAATATTGTTTTTTAATTTTGTTCGCACAATACTCACAAATGATCAAAAGCGCAACAAATTGTCATCAGTTGAGAGCCTTTAAAAATTTTATGGGAAGATTCTTAGCGCTCACCGAAATGATTGAGTAGAAGAATAGGCTGTTTAGAATTTGGAAAGGTTGAAAAATGTTTGCTCACTGTTGGCTAAAAAATTTCTACGATAGGTTTGTAAGGAAATGATTGTTTGTTGAGCATTGGCGAAGTTTTGAAAAGTATTTTTTTAGGTGTTACAGAACAACGTCAAAAGTAAGCAGGATGAAGGAGGTGGTGTTTGATTTCAGAAATGTCGATTAGAAGATTTTAGAGCGTGGGACGTTTTTATTTCAACCAGTTTCGAATTTCTTGCGACAGACCTAGAGCAGGTACAACATTTTTCGAATTAGAAAATTAAAGCATAAAGAATTAAAAAGAAACTTTAAGAATTTAAAAATCAAGTTAAACAGATGGAGACTGACTAGCGATGAGACCTATAAACAGAAATAATGTTTCGTGTATTCATTCAACTAATGAACATTAAAGAAAACGCAGGTCGTATCATACTTATATCATTTGTTATATGCGACGTGGTCTTCGGTATTTTAAACTGATTTCAAACTTAAAAATTGCGTTTTTAAAATAAATATAAATGCTAAAAAAAATTCAAGTGCAGAGTTCGGTATGCTCTTCATTGACAATATTAAGAAAAAATAATAATTAGAGGGGCAGCCACGTAAATTGAAAAAAAATTAAAGAAACTTCTATTTTAATCGGCAATTTACTGCACATAACGCCAGTAAATATCAACCCACCCAATAAAATTTCTAAAACTTTCTGTAGCAAAAAATCAAGCGTGGAGGAAAACGTTTTGAATAGTTCGAAGAGAAAACGGATAAGGACAATTTTAGCTCATATGCGTTTGTTCGATATACTGAAAATATCGCGTGGAAAAGAACTTCTAGAATGTTTTTGAAAGTACTTTTTGCTTTCGGGCCTTGGGCTCCCTCCGTCGGAATTTTCCAGATATTATGTTAATATTCGGTAGTCTCGTCTTGAACGCGTTTTTGAGCGGCTATTTCCTTCGCCTTTTTGGTCCGTTTCTATGGTAAAAACGGCCATAAGTAGTCGGAAACCCTTAATGAATATTCAGTGGTACCCGATTTCGAGTACTTCAGTACCCATTTTTATTTCCCTAATTGCTTTTTATACACAACTGTGTCGCTTTCCTATGTTTATGATTTCGGAAATGTTCGACCTATTTTTTCCTTGTTTTTTTCTCTGCTGTCTAGAAATGCCGCATTAACTATCTCTTTTTTGTTATTAACTTAATTTTGTCTTGGAAAATACTCGATAACCGTCCGACTTAATTACATTCGTTAAAAAATTAGCCATTTGTGAGAAACGATCCAGTTAGGCCAATATTAAGTTACAATTATTCAAGGTGTTCATGAATCAGCCATTTTTTCTAAGCAATTTTGCGGTTTCCGGAAACTACCTTGGTTGGGAATAAATCAACCGTTCAGTTATAGTTTCGCCTAGAACACATGAACTTAAAAATAATGATTTAAAAAAAAATGCGGGTCGCTTGTTTTTTATACTTCGTCACTTTAAATCGACAGGTCGCATTTTTGCAAAATGAGAGTTTTAGAAGGGATTTTTGAAGATTGCGTGTTAAAATACTTCCATTGTTCCGAATTTCGCCGCTATGTTGTTAACCCTTATGGTTCCTGCGAAATTGCATCGATTTGTTTGCACTTTTGAAGCGTTTTCGTGAACAGAGCTATCTCGTGATAGACTGGCGTGACCACTACCCGTCTGGCGAACCGATTAAAGCCATCTCAAGGCACTTCTACAAAAACTGATTTTGTATGGTAATTCCTAATAACTTGTTGTAAAACGGACTTAATTCTTTAAAATAAATGAAAACATTTAATGAAAGATACTCCGTAATTTCTATAAAGCAAATGTAATGTTATTTAGTTTACCAAGAGGCAAGTATAACTTTTCAAACCGTTATTCGCGTAAAGGTTGGAAATAAACTACATTTTAAAAATTATCGAATTAGAACTATCTTGGTATATGATAAAAAATACGGTTTTCTTTGTTGCGTTTTCCGTCAAATAAAAAAGATAGTTTTTATTAATTTCGCGAAAGGCAACGTACAAATGTTTTGGATTATAACTGTCATACAATAAAATTTCGTGACCATGTTGCTTTATTTTGATATTAAAGTCCACGTTATTTGTCCTGTTTTTCAAAACTGATAAATATTTACAATACTTTATATATGTTTTTTAATACTTTTATTGAATAAGAGTTTTCATCGTTTGCTTTAGTGAGCTGAAGTGAAACTTTAGACACCGTGTAAAATATCGGAAAATATTCAAAACGCGTAGAAAAATTCACGCTTTGAATACTCTTCAGTAATTTCAGTACAATGATAAATCGCCCCATGAAATTCGCTGTCATATCAAACCGCAAAGTTTCGAGTGTTCTGAACAGTATGAATTTCTACCACGAGCCAAAGTCAGACTTATTTGAACAGAGGTTTGGAATTTTCTAAAAGATGTCTTTTAGAAGCTGTGAGGTTGCATCAAGTCTTTGCGTATTTTTGCGAGGCAAAACTCCGAATTATTTTACTTATTATTATTTTTGTTCTTGTATTTTTTAATCAGTAAGCGGATCTTCCATAGGTGAATATACGAATATTACTTCTTTTTTTACTTTCAAATACAATTCGAAATAGATTGTCTAAATTCTCCACATGTTATAACAAAGATCACGTTCAAAGTATGCTTGTTCTGCGATAACAGCTTACGAATTATTGTTTAAACCACGAGGGAAATTTTTATATTCGTCGAAATGACGTCTCAGTAGTCGGTTTGACCGGCACAATGTGAGCGCGAGGTGCTGGCTCGAAAATCAATTTTTTAGACTTTGTCACATCGGTGTTGTCATGTATAACAGCGAATTTCGTGTTGAGATTTCGGCTTTGAGCTTGGCGATGTTTTTAAAGTTGCCGTACACGGTCTTTCTAAAGATGCCCCTTCTTTTAGTCTTTCGTTTTAGACCAAAAGATGAGCATGGCGAAACTTCAAAGTGGAAGAGCTAAGAGAATCTCACTTGAAAGTTTTTGGAGAGATGATTGAAACTGTCCGTCGATTGTTTCGTGTAGCCACTCATACCTGCTCTGTCTATCTTTCGGAGAAGTGGTCGGGCGCCGAGGTGCGTATCACTGCAATATCACTCGTCACTGATTGCACTGGTGTACCCGCACCGCCGGAGCTACTCGGTAAACCAGTGGCGGTTGCTGCATGCCCGCAAACCCCCCAAACGACCGCCAGCGGGGCCACGGAGGTACGCCGCCGAATAGGGGTGGGGAGATTGTGGTGGAGGTGGGGGGGACCCTGCCCCACCACCCCACCGCGCGACTGGACGGGAACCGCGGGACCACGGCGCGGCGGCGACCCGCCGACCGGGTGGGGTTGCCCACCGGGTGGGGTTGCCCACCGGGTGGGGCTGGTGGGCTACCTTCTTGACACGATGGTAACAACAATGTGGAACCCCCGCCTTCGTGGAGCGTTCCTGGTGGCCAGAGAAAGAGGGGAAGACTCCGGTCCGCGTCGAGTTGCCGCGCCGGGTGGGGGGCGGACTCTGGACTTGATCAGAAGGGGGACTTGGGGGGACGCGAAATGCTTCCGGAAAATTTCGCCTTTTGGGGTTTTTTAGGTAGGCTTCTGGGAACTTCGGTACTTTTATGGGGTTTGGTGGAACAGCAGGAGGAGTTGGGAAACTTCAAATACTTCCGGGAAATTTCTCCTTCTGGGATTTTCGAACTGAGGTGGGGGAACCAGCAGTTGGCTTGGGTACTGATATGGGGATGTATGGTGACTTGATCTCGCGGAATTTCTGGTGTTAAGTTCTTTATGGGAAACAGGAGTTAGGAAATACAAAATTTGGTGTTTCCGGTGAGGCTCGAAGAAAAATTTAAAGAATTTGAGTACCGAGATAATTACGTGTTTCGGGGGTGTCTTAGACATTTGTACGAAGAGGAACGGAAGTATTCCTATCGTTCGAAATTTTGGGTTATCAGCGTTTCTTGGTGACGTTCGCTACACTACTTAGCATTGATAGAGCTTTTCGATTCTAGATTCTATCTTTCACTGGAATCGTGGCTAATGCTCGGAAAATGTTTTCCTACTTTAGATCTCGGTTTGTTGTTGTGGTACGATGGCATGGGCCAAGTTACAGGATGTGAATTTTTAGGTGATGTTATGGATTTCGGTGTTGTGTGCAAATTTTAAATCAGTGGGGGCCAGAGTTTCATTCCGATTTCTACTTCAAGAACAACTATCGGAAAGACGGATTTTTTTCCTCTTTTATTATTTTATGGAGCGAACTTGTGTTTTATTAATAGACGTCCCCAAATATGACGCCTTAATGATGTGGACATTTTTATTTGCAGAAGAAGACTTTGTCCATTAGTAGCATTGGAACCGGTTTTGAATCCTAAGCTTGAGTACTTTCAAAGGTCCGCGCTTACTATCTCGAAAATTCTTGCTATAAATTTCTTACTAACTTTCAGTGGTATTTTTTGAAAGGTTTGAAAACGAGTATTCTCGTTCGAAGCGATACTACTATAAAATTCATCGCACTATCATTAATATATTCATTACCCTAATAGGTGCACCTTTATCCGTCTATACTTCTAAATTAGTTCCAAGGGTACAGTACATATGACTTTAAACGCAGTTATTATGAACAGTGACAGGGGAGTACCGTTAGTTATACCCAGTACTATTTCAAATCACATTTCAAATCAAATCAGAGAAATATGACAAGGTCATGAAGTGTCTTACAAAGTGTGATTCTCTCAAGGCTGTCCTAACAAACGAGTTGAAATTCGCGCGCGGAAATGTTGGTGAGATTTGACACCCTGGTGTTCCTACAAGGGACGTGACGAGAGGGGTGGATGCGACTAGTTTGGAAGGACTGTCACAATAGGGAAGGCAAGGGGAACATGAAACAAGTGTTGCATATTTACTGCGCTTTGTGTTCTCTCTCTTGTTCTTTTTCGAGACAAGTGTGTATTCTTTTGTATGAAGCTGCCGCCTTTATTTAGACGTGTCCGTCGCAACTAGAGGCGTACAAAACGACCGAAATATGGAGGAAAGGTTAAGGCAGGGAATCTTGGGGGTGACCTTTCGCTAACTCAACCCTTCTTCAAGACGTCCACCTTGAATGAAGGTCGAGCCAAAAAGATCTCGCCAAGGTATATCGGCTGTAAAAGATATTCGATATCAGATTGGATAAGTCTCGTCTGGTGTTGAGATATGTATCGGTTGGAAGAGATGTCATAAGTTGTTGAAGGGTTAAGATCCTAACACACCTTAAGCTTGGTCATCGAGACATGTCCTTATCGGAAGCTCGCGGTTAGATTGATCGTTGATGCTGCACTGATGATCCTTGTGGATGTTGGAGAACTCCACTTACTGGGTTCAATATCACACTCGCACTCATCACTAAAATAAAACGAGAGTATCCACTGTAGGCATGCAGGCACTAGACACAGAACCGGGACTGCAGAGAACACGTGTTAAGAAAAGTTTCCCGAGCGGCTCGCGACGAGCGACTGAAAAATCGCCGTCCTTCTTCAACGCGAGCGTCTGTCTCGCTCAAGTCAGGCAGCCAGCGTCTTCCCCTATCGAGGGGAAGAAAGCGACGTTAAGAAGGAAGAGGGGAAAAAGTCGGGAAAAAGGAGACAGCGCTATAAGGAGGCGTGGTGAGGAAGAGAGAAGGAGTGGTTATGTTGAGGGGGAAGGCGTCGGCGCCAGCGGCTTTTCTTGGCGCGTTTTTGTGGGCGGGGTCGCCTTCGAGAAGTCCTTAAGATACCGTTAGGGTGTACCAGCCTCGCCTAGAAGAAGTCGCCAAGAAGAAGACGCACAACGAATGAGAGCGCTGGTCGCCTCGGAGCGGAGGGAAGGGGCGGTTATGGTTGTGGTAGAGGTGGTTTTACGACAGAGAGAGATAGAAGTGGCGCTAGGTCTTCCGCAGCGGCTGGGGGGGCGCGCGGGGGCGGCGCGGCCAGGTTGTTACGGCTTCGCTCTTCTTAGAAAGGGGTGCTGTGTTTTGTCACAGATGTCGCTCGGCTAGCCGGGGAAGGGGGAGGGGTGACAGCTCGGACTGATCGCTACGATTGACACTTCATTCAAAATTTCGCGCCTTTCAGAAAAAAAAAATTGGATTTTTGTGCGCGAGAGCTGCGGCTGAGTAAGCGACCTACGTCATTCGGGACATTTTTCATGTGCGATTGTAAATCATACCAACGACCGAGTCGTCGGCCGCGTCGATTGGTGTGTCTAAAACTAGTGGAATAGGAGTAGCGTATCTGAGAATAGCTGAATATGAGTGACGTATCTTTTGCAAGAAAAGATCTCACATACAGCAACGGAACTGTCATCTTTTTAAAGCTTGGCTATCTTAGTTTCCGAAGACTTATGAATTGTAATATCTGACGTTTTTCCCAAAAGATTAAGGTCAAGATGTTAATTCGTGGTGGCATTTTAAAAAATAATTACCAACAAAATATAATTTCGTCGTCGATCTGGACATGCAGGATATCTTTGTCATTCACACACGTTCCATGGGGTGTCTGTAAAGGCTGTGTTAGTTTTGCGTATTGCAAAACTACGTCAAATCTGAGTTGTTGTTTTTTTGTTTTTTAACGCATTTGTTTAAGATGCGTTTGAGCATTTCAAAACATACCCGAAATGCTGGGCTTTGTTTATCGTTTCTGTTGTTCATCTCGGTTTTTATGAACCCACGCAATGTGGCAACTCCGAGTCGCAATATCAAACACGTTCGCCATTCCTAATAGGTCGAATTTCCAAGAAAGGGCTTCCCCTCTTTGCACCTTAAAATGAAGAGTCCTTTGACAAAAGTGACGCCGCAGCTCCACTTGTTTCAAGTGGACCCGCGAAATCTGTGATTTCCGTCGTCCTCTGAGCGGCAACAGCCGCGCACCAGCGCCACCGCCAGCGGCGCCTGCCTGAGATAGGCCATTTTTAAATTTGCCGCTCCCCTTCGCCGCCACATCCCTGAGAGTCTCATAATCATTGTCGGCTTTCCTTCCCCCCCCCCACAAC
>Ga0058701_10003435_pt1 | contig 12525 bp, 9 predicted proteins | sample AgamicOrMae_FD_97039 | JGI IMG/M metagenome (GOLD analysis project Ga0058701, IMG submission 97039) | Agave microbial communities from Guanajuato, Mexico - Or.Ma.e | ecosystem: Host-associated > Plants > Phyllosphere > Phylloplane/Leaf | place: Guanajuato, Mexico | collected 2012-06-04
CCTCAGCATTGGTTGTGTCGCGCAAGTGCAGCCCAAGTCCACGGGCCGCAGCAATCCACTGAGAGCGCAGGTGATCGGTCGGGCACACCACGATGACGCGGTTGATGACGTGGTCCTGCCACAGATGTGCAGCAACGGCCAGAGTGAACGTCGTCTTACCGGCTCCCGGGGTAGCACAAACCAGCCAGTCACGAGGGCTAGTAGCCAGGTATGAATCCAGCGCTTCTCGCTGCCAGGTGCGCAAACGCATCGGCATACGAGGCCCTTGAGCCGTGAACCGTGACGCCACCTGTTCTCCTTCCCGCAACAGCTCACTGTGAACCGACCGATCAGGTTAGCGCGGCCGTCCGACAGCTATCGACGACGTTCCCGATAACGCAGAACGTCACGACCGTGTTTGGACCAATACGGACCCACCATTGCGGGCCAATAGCACCGTCCCCTCAAGATCAGTGCGATGCAGCTGCATCCCCATCCGTTTAGCCAGAGATAATGCCTTGTACGAGGGATGTCCGAAGGGATTTCCCTGGCCAGCAGATGCCACCGCCACACTTGCCCCGGTCGCCGCCCAGAAACCCTCATCTTGACGGGCCGATCCGTGATGAGGCAGCACAAGGACATCACTCGACAAGTCCGTGCCTCCGGTCAGAATATGGTGCTGTTCTTCAGGCTCGGCGTCTCCGGGAAGCACAACTCTCAACTCGTCAACCGTCGCTTTGATCACAACCGACGAGTTGTTCTCGACAGCAGGCTCCTCCCCTGATTCATCTTTACCGGTATCGGAAAGCTGGGTTCCTCCCCATAGTTCAAGTTTTGCCGTTCCGGCCGTCATCACACGGCCCGGGTTAGCCACGACAACCCTGGCGCCCAGCTGCGCAGCCGTTTGCGCCACCCGCTTCGCTGACCAAGGAGGAGAGGACAGTTGGGACACGACGATGGCCCTCGTCAGGCCATGGTCATGAACGGCGTTGAGGCCGTCGACATGATCGGCGTGGAAGTGGCTGAGGATGACCATCGGCACTTGGGCAACATCGAGGTCATCCAGACAACGACTCAGTCTGTGCGGATCTGGCCCAGTATCGACGACGACAGCCTCATGTGGGCCAGCACGCACCAGAGCCGCGCTGCCCTGACCGACGTCACAGATCGCCACCTGCCACTGTCCCGGCCAGCCTGGGAGGGGAGGACGCACGACCATCGCTGCTATGACTGCTAGTCCTGCAAGCGCAGTCAACCAAGGCCTCGCCAAGACCGTTGGAGTGATCAAGGCCAATCCCACACATAGCCCGGCCAGCACCCCAAGAGCCCATCCGCCTGCTGGCCACCTGATCAGACCAGATGGCGCCTTGGCACCAAAGTGAGCTATCCAGATAATCGGTTGGACACACCACCCGGCAAGCCGCCCGAACGGCATCCCCAGAGGCAGCCAGATGAAGGCGAGAAGCCCGGTCACCATCCCTAGTGTCGAGGCTGGTGGTACAAAGGGGGCGGCCGCGAGGTTGGCGACGAGGCCGGTAGTCGATACGGTGCCAGCCATCCAGGTGATGACGGGCTGAGTCGTCACCTGGGCTGCCCATGGCACTGTGACGCCTACCGCTAGCCAGGCTGGTGCCCATTCCATCGCGACCGACCACGGTTGAGCCCACCACAAGATGCCAGCCGTGGCGCAAACTGACAGCCAGAAACCCACCGATCCCACTAACCATGGATCGATAAGCATCAGCCCAGTCACCGCGACAGCTAAGGTTCGGATTCCACCGCGTCGGTCGAATGCGACCCCCGTCGCAGCCATGGCGACCACTCCCATCGCGGCCGCCCTCACCACCGAGGCTTCGGCCCGACACGCCACCACAAACACGACGACGCCAGCTACCGACGTCGCCCTTAGCCCTCGCCGCTTCAGGCCGCACCACGCACCTATCCACCACAACAGGGCCGTCGTGGAGGCAAGATTGGCTCCAGACACGGCCATGAGATGGGTTAACGCCGTCACTCGGAACTCCTCGGACATCTCTTCCGAGACCGCAGCGGTGTCCCCCACAACAAGCGATGGAACGATAGCCCGTTGACCTTCTGGACATCCGGCGACAGCACTGACCAGACCGGCGCGAAAACGATTGACCCCACGGTCAAGAGGCCCGGGAGGTGCGACAACCCTCGGCGGGGCCCGTAGCTTCAGTACCGCTGCTTCAGCCCGGCCTTCCCGTGGCGGAGTCAGCAGTCCCCGCACCTGAACCTGTTGCCCGACGACCACCGTCGTCGCTGGGCCCGATGTGGATCCCGACGCCATGGCGACTACCCTTACCGATTGATCAATAGCCTGGGCTTCTGCGACGATGCGATGGGCTACCAGAGTGATCATGACGGTGCTCCCACCCGAACCACTTACCTCGAAGATCCGTGGGTCGGCGGCGACGCGACCTGTCACCGTCACTGCGGCTCCTTCCTGGGCAAGCTCAGCAACACCGGTGTGGTGGACAACGAGGTCGCGCATTCCGGCGCTCATGAGGACGGTCAACCCCACCGCGGCGGATACCACAACCAACCACGCCTTACGCTTTACCGCGATCATGCCTGCGGCAAGGCATCCAATTCCGGCACTAAGAATCATCCAGCGATGACCGCCGATACCGACAGCAGCCATCCCACATGCCGTGATGGCCACCGGGACCATGCGCACATCGGGGGTCGAAACAACCTGGCGTTGATAGTCATCACGGTGAGATTTAGATGGTGACATGCGGCTTGATCTTCTCGAACGTCTTTGCCCCGATACCAGAAATCTCCCGTAATTGGTCGACCGAGGCGAACTGTCCGTGTTCCTGACGCCAAGCCATGATCTTGCCCGCCATTACTGGACCGACCCCGTCAATCGTCTCAAATTCGCTTTGATTTGCAGTGTTGAGATTAACTGGAGCTTTATCGCTACCCGAAGCCGCTGCTACTCCAGAACTACGTCCCGACCCTCCAACAGCCCCCGCCGGACCGCCAGCGCTTTGGTCGGGTGGTGTCACCGCTCCGTCTCCACCCACGGGGATCCATACCTGACACCCGTCACAGACCGGGGCAGCAAGATTGAGACGACCGGGGTGGGCGCCCGCCGTCATCCCGCCCGCGGCTTCAATGGCATCAGCGACACGGGCGTTGGGATTAACCGTGTACACACCGGGATGCTTCACTCGTCCGGCCACGTGAACCTGGATGGGTGCGCCCACTGCGGGCGTCGTCGTTGCGACCGGGAGCGCGGCGGGCGTGGTGCTTTCGGACGACGCTTCTGACTCGGTTGTCTCCCTGCCGGGCATAGTCGTGCCCTCGGGCACCGTTGACACCATGACAGCGCCCGCTGGCACTTCGGTAGGTTTCGAGCGCATCAGCCAGACAGCGATGACGGACAACACCACAACGAGCAATACCCCCACTGCTGAGGCATGGACTCGGCTCACTGTTCGTCGAGGAGTTGGAGTCTCCTCCTGGGCCGGTTCCTCCTCCGCTGGGGTCGCCGAGCGCCGGGGCCCCAGGTTTCGGGCAGGCAGCCGCGCGATGAGGTCTTCAAGACGGTCTCGGTAGTCGTCGTTCATACCTTCAGTTGTCGTCGGGACAACCGAATTTCGCCAGGCAATTTCAAACCTGTGGATAACACGATGCGGCGGCCAGCCTGCTATCCACAGGCCCGCCGCCTCGTGCCGGAACGGGTTAAGTCGTTATTTCGCGACGATTGATATCATCTTCGGCAGCTTGGCAATGATCTTGACGATCTCCTTGCCTTCAGTAAACCGCTGCACATTAACGTCGGCTAAAGCCACCTCGCGGGCCTCGGCCTCGGTGATATCGGGGCTCACTGTGAGCTTAGCGCGTACCTTGCCCGTCACCTGGACGACCATGGTCACCTTGTCGGCTACCAGCAGCTTCTCGTCAGCAGTGGGCCAATGAGAGTTGGCAACGGAGGGCTCCAAGCCGAGCATCTCCCACATCTCCTCAGCCAAGTACGGGGCCACTAAAGATAGCGCCTGGGCAGTAAAGGTGACAGCCTCGCGCACTGCAGGATCAGCCGGGCCGCACCCCGAATCAATGGCCTTACGGGTGGCATTGACCAGTTCCATGATCCGCGCCACAACGACGTTGTAACGCCCGCCCTCCAGCAACTCGGTGATGTCGGCGATGCTGCGATGGGTAACCCGACGCAGGGTGGAGTCGCCTTGTGTCAGGTCAGCGTCAGGATCGCTCGTGACCTCAGAGGCCACGCGCCAGGCACGCTGCAAAAACTTTAGAGTCGAGGCCGGTGAGACGTCGGCCCAATCAATGTCCTCATCTGGCGGACCGGCGAAGATAACGGTGGTACGTACTGCGTCGACACCGAACTCGTCGATCTGCTTGCCGAGGTCCACGCCATTGCCCAGCGACTTCGACATTGCCCGGCCTTCATTGATGACCTGACCCTGGTTCATGAGCCGCTGGAACGGTTCAGTGAAGTCGACCATGCCGAGGTCATGCAGCACCTTGGTGAAGAACCGGGAGTACAGCAAGTGCATAGTGGCATGCTCAACGCCACCGATGTACTGGGCTACCGGCATCCAACGACGAACTGCCTCCACGTCAAACGGGCCCTTGTCATAGTGCGGACAGCAATAGCGCATGAAATACCACGACGAGTCCACGAAGGTGTCCATGGTGTCGGTGTCACGCTGGGCAGCTCCCCCACACGACGGGCAGGCCACCGAACGCCATTCGCTGGCCTCTTCACCAGCCAGCGGTGACGTACCCTTAGGGGCAAGCTCGGCGCCGCGGAGATCGGGCAGCTTGACTGGCAGCTGATCGTCAGGGACCGGGACGTCGCCGCAGGACTCACAATGGATGATCGGGATGGGGCATCCCCAGAAACGCTGACGGCTTAGCAGCCAGTCGCGCAGCCGATAGGTGATTGTCGGCTCACCGATCCCCTTCTTGCCAAGGAACTCACACATTGTCGCGATGGCCTCAGTCTTAGTGGCGATGCCATCGAGGAATCCGGAGTTTTGGTAAGCGCCATCACCCGTCGTAGCGACCCCAGACTCGCGAGGATCAGCCTCGCCAGTGTCGATGACCGGGATGACGTCAATGCCATATGTGCGGGCGAAGTCGAGGTCACGCTGGTCATGGGCGGGCACAGCCATGATGGCACCCGTCCCGTAGTCCGCCAGCACATAGTCACCAGCCCACACCGGAACCTTGGCACCATTGACAGGGTTAGTCGCCTCGACCCCGAGGGGCACCCCGGTCTTCTCGTGATCGGTGGCTTGCCGCTCAATTTCGGACTTCTTCTTGACCTCATCGAGGTAGGTTTCAAAGGCTGGCCGGGCCTCATCGGAGACGATCTCCTGGGCCAGGGCCGAGTCAGGAGCCACCACCATGAAGGTAGCTCCGTACAGGGTGTCCGGACGGGTGGTGAAAACCCTCACTGGCTCCTTGCGACCATCAATCGTGAAATCAACGTAGGCGCCTTCGGAACGACCGATCCAGTTGCGCTGCATCGACAGCACACGCTCGGGCCATTTACCCTCGATCTGGTCCATATCGTCGAGCAGACGCTGAGCGTAGTCAGTGATGCGGAAATACCACTGGTTGAGCTGACGCTTGGTGACGACAGCACCACAACGCTCGCAACACCCATCCTTGACCTGCTCATTGGCGAGCACCGTCTGGTCGATGGGGCACCAGTTAGCCCAGGAGTCCTTACGGTAGGCCAGTCCCTTTTCGAAGAAACGGTTAAACAGCCACTGGGTCCAGCGGTAGTACTCCTCATCGGAGGTGTGCAGCCTCATCGACCAGTCGAAGGAAACCGCGTACCGCTTAAAAGAGGCCGCCTGAGTGTCGATATTGCGGTAGGTCCATTCCGCAGGATGGGTCCCGTGCTTGATCGCGGCGTTCTCAGCCGGCAGACCGAAGGAGTCCCAGCCCACCGGGTGCAACACGTCGAATCCACGCAGACGCCAGTAACGGGCCAGCACATCGCCAATGGCGAACGCCTCAGCATGTCCCATGTGAAGGTCACCGGAGGGGTAGGCGAACATGTCAAGCACGTAGCGACGCTCCCTGGAGCCGTCATCAAGGGAGGCGAAGGTGCGGTGCTCCTCCCAATACTTGGACCACTTCTCCTGGGCTGCGACTGCGTCGTAGCCCGTTGTCTCGCGCACCTGGTCGCTCACGTCACACCTCTCGGATCCACTACGGGTCTAACCAGACCCGCGACACATATGGGCTTGAGTCTAGCGAAACCTCCCCACACCAGGCGTCAGGGTTCCCTGTCCTTCCTTGTAGGCAGCCTCGGACAAGGGCACAGTAACGGAGTGAGCATCACGGCGCACGGCGTGAACACGCCTAGGGAGGAGACGGAGATGTCCTCTATCCCGAACATGTCTGCCTTGGCCCTCGCCCACGACGCTTCTTCGACCGAATCAACTCGCTCTTCGACGCCCAGCCGTCAGCCTCACGAACCTGACAAGGACACGGGTAGCCTCAATTCGAAACTCAATTGGTTACGTGCCGCAGTGCTGGGCGCCAACGACGGCATCATTTCGACAGCCGGCATCGTGATGGGCGTCGCTGGCGCCACCGTCGACCGTTCCTCCCTCCTCATTGCTGGTCTGGCTGGTCTGGCCGCCGGCGCTTTGTCGATGGCTGGCGGCGAGTATGTCTCCGTGAGCTCCCAGCGCGACATTGAAAAGACCGTCATGGCTAAGGAAACCGCTGAGCTACGCGACTTCCCTGACGAGAAGCTTGAGGAGCTCACGGGGATCTACACGGAAAAGGGGTTGTCCCGTGGCACTGCTCGTCAGGTGGCTCTGGAACTCACCGCCCACGACCCGCTGCGTGCCCATGCCGAGGCCGAGCTAGGCCTTGACCCCGACGAATACACCAACCCGTGGCATGCCGCCTTCGCCTCGATGGCGGCGTTCACCGTCGGCGCCCTAGTGCCACTGCTGGCCATGGTATGTTCCCCGACGGCGACCCGGGTCTACATCACCATCGCCGCAACGATCGTCGGCCTGTTCCTCACCGGTTTGGGCTCGGCTCTTGCCAGTGGCAGCGGAAAGACCCGTCCAGTCGCCCGCAATATCATCGTCGGTATGTGTTCCATGACGATCACCTATCTCACCGGTCACCTCGTCGGTACGCGGGTGTAACTTCCGCCGCTACGCCGATAAGTTGATCTCCTCGTCTACCTGCTCTTCTAAAAATGGGTGGGCAATCACTGCCGGGTCATGGTCCATCACGTCCCACAACTTGGGCGGTACAAAAGCGTCAACGATGACTGTCAGCGCAGCTGGCAGGTCGGCTGTTCCCACCATGAATTCGCATCGCCGAGCGCACACCGCCGCCACTGCTCCTTCACCGCTCAACCATCCTGCCAGTCCGCACAGAGACAGCGGTGCTGGCGCCATCCGATCAGGAATGATCTCGACTGCTCGACTCCATATTCTGAGCCACCGTGACGCGTCGGCCCGTTCCATTGACATCCACAGTCTGCGCGCTACGTCGGAACGCTGGACGGCAACCGCTAGCTCCGTCACAACCGCATCGTTGATCTCATCGCCAGACTCAAAGAGGGCTTGACACCTGACCTCCACGGTGTTGTCATCTTTGCGGGAAAGCCGCCGCCGGGAATTGGCCAGGAGTCTGCGGGTATCTGGATCACAGGTGCGCCCAGGGCCCGAGAGTTTATCGACGAGGCTGGTGCGACTGGGCAGGACGGTTAGCCCGCGATAGACCGCTTCGGCTGCAATGGTCGGATCCGGAACAAAGCGGTGGTTTTCGCCACAACCCTGTTCATCGCAGAAGATACTGCGCCAATACTCACCGTCAGTCCACGCGGCGTCACCAATATTCATGCCCTTCATCGCCTCGACGGCCGATGCCAGAGTCACCATACCGCGATCTTGATCTTTGCTGAACGCTAAGACGACCGTTCGACCCTGCCCTGCCAAGGGACCGACCCGCGCAGCGAAGGCATTCATAGCCGGGGCGGATTCGAGGCCATCGAGATCAGCTCGGGCAACGAAACCCTGACACGCGGCACCGTCGTCGGCGACAATCATGAGCAGGCTCTCAGTAGGCTGAAATCCCAAGAGGTACGGCGCCAAGGTCACCGCTTCTTCGACGGTTCTGACGGTCAGCGGATCACGGTTATCAGTGGCGGAGGAATGTAGTGCTGTCATACCTCCAGTTGTCGTCTCGACCCCACCACATTCGCCAAGCAATTTCGAATCTGTGGACAACTCCCATCTGCGCCACCTTGTCTTGACGCCATGCTGTGGACAACATCAGCCGCGCGCAACAACGTACAGTAGAGCCACCATGAACCAACCGCCTGACATCAGCCAGTACCGGCCGCCGAAACGCCACGGCGGCTGGATCGCCGTCATCATCGTGACAGCGCTCGTCGTCGCGCTGGTCATCGTTGCACGCCGGGTCACGACCGAGCCGGCGAACCCCGTCACGCCGACGCCGTCCCCCATTGCGACATCCGCGTCCTCGACTCCGACGCCCATTCCGGCATCGGCTACTGCGGTCGCCTCCTCTTTACCCTTCTCCTCGAAGGATGATGACACCGAGGGGAGGTGGTCAATCGACCACGTGGAATGGGGACCTAACACCGTCACCCTGACGATGACCATCGCGGTCACCAAGGGTTCTTTGACCGACTACACCTTCTTCATCATGGAGAACCAGTCAACCGATATCCATCAGGCGAGCCAGCCCCCTACAGGCTCACTCGGCACTGGTGTATCCCAAGGCCACAAGGTTCACGGCACGATCACGATCGATTGTCCACGAACCGATGCCACCGTCATGCTTACCCACGGGTCAGGGATGTCCTCCCCCATTTCGGCATTAATGATCAGAGCGTAGCTCGCGCCTCATACAAAGCATGCGCATGAAGCGCGAGCCTGGCATCAGCCGACCTCTCAGTCAGCGCATCAGACAACCGCGATGCGCGGGTAACGCGGCTGCCACATCGCCGAGAACACCTTCTCAACTGGATTGTCCGTGACCTCGGTTGCCACGCCCTCCTCCATCGCCTGCTGGGCAACAGCAATGGCCACAGATGCCGACAATGGCCTTAGGCTCTTGATTGACGGCAACAGCGAAGCTCCCACAACGCGGTTATCGATATGCATCGCCACCGCCTCGGCAGCGACCGCGATCATGCCGCTAGTGACCCGGGACGCCCGAACAGCGATAGTTCCCAAACCAATTCCTGGGAACACCAGAGCGTTATTCGCCTGCGCGATCTGATAGGTCACACCATTGACCATGACTGGCTTGAACGGCGAACCGGTCGCGACCAAAGCACGTCCGTCAGTCCACGTGAGTACGTCGGACGGCAGGGCTTCAGCCTTACGGGTCGGGTTCGACAGTGGCATGATGACCGGACGCTCACACTGGGCAGCCATCGTCTTGACGATGTCCTCGGTGAAGGCACCGGGCTGGGCGGAGCAGCCGATAAGGATCGTCGGGTGGACGTTTCGTACCACGTCACCGAGCGTGTACTGGTCTGGGCTATCGAGGGTCCAGCCTTCGAACTCCTCTTTACTGCGGGCGAAGGGTTGCTGAAAGTCGCGCAGACGTAAACCTTCGCGCAACAAGCCATGGGATCCAAGCCCCCAGAAATGGGAGCGAGCCGTCTTTTCGTCAGCGCCCTGGCTCACCATAAGCTGCACCAGCAGGTTGGCAATTCCGGTACCAGCCGAGCCCGCCCCATGGATGACAATGCGGTGATCATTCAGCGGGATCCCCGACGACTTAACGGCGCTCAGCACTGCCGCGACGACGACAGCCGCGGTGCCCTGGATGTCGTCATTAAACGTGCAGTAGTCGTCGCGGTATTTGTTGAGAATCCGGGTGGCGTTGCCGGCCGCAAAATCCTCCCAGTGCAGTAGGGCGTGGGGGAACATCCGGTGAGCGGTCTCGACATATTGCTGGACGAACTCGTCGTAACGCTCGCCGCGCACGCGGGGGTGACGTACCCCAAGGTAGCCATCGTCGTTAAGACGTTCCATATTGTCGGTACCGACGTCGAGAATGACCGGGAGCACGCGGTGAGGGTGAATCCCTGCAGCTGCGGTGTATACGGCTAGCTTTCCTACCGTGATCGCGACGCCACCGACACCTTGGTCGCCGATGCCCAGGATGCCCTCCGCATCGGTGGCCACGATGAGGTCGACGTCGTCAGGGCCATGACCCAACTGTGCGAGAGCCTGCTCCATGTCTTCCGGATCATCGATGGACAGGTAGATGCCGCGCGGACGGTCGTACCAGTGGCTGTACTCCTCAATCGCTTTGCCGATGGTCGGCGTGTAAACGATTGGAAGCATCTCCTCAATATGCTCGGCAAGGAGGCGGAAATACAGCACCTCATTGCGGTCATGCATGTGGTTGAGGTACAGGTACTTGGCTAGGTCATCAGGCTGCGCCGAATACTGTGCGTAGACCCGCTTGAGCTGATCAGTGATTGTCATGACACCCGACGGCAACAGGCCGGTGAGACCAAGCGCCTTTCGCTGCTCGATAGTGAAGGCAGTGCCCCGATTGGCCAGAGGGTTCGTCAACACCTCCTGGCCACGGGCCGCAATCCTTAGAAGGCCTCCGTCGTCATCATGCGCATACTGAAAGGGAACTGACATATCCCCTAGCTTATGCGGTCAGCAGCACAGATGTTCATCGGGTCAAGCGATCGATGACAAAGTGTCACGCAGCCGTTCCGCTGAAGCCTTGAGAGAAGCGATTTCTACGGTATCCATAGCAACGGGGACGACCCCCTCAATGCCGTCACGGGAGACAATGCAGGGCATCGATAGGGCCACCCCCGATATTCCGTGCATGTCCGTCATGACGCTCGACAATGGCAGAACGGAGCGGCCTGGACGGAGCAAAGCCTCGGCTAGACGAGCGCCCGTCAAGCCAATGGCGTAGTTCGTAGCGCCCTTGCCCTCAATAATCTTGTAAGCCGCGTAAGCCGCCTCGTGGGCTAGGTCAGCCAGTACATCCTCGGTAAACACCCGGTTACCGTCAACTGCCCAGTCGCGGATCGGTACACCGGAGATATTGGCTGTCGACCACAGCGGAAACTCCGAGTCGCCGTGCTCGCCCACAATGGTGGCATGGACATGACGCTGCTCGACGTTGGCCCACTGACGGATGAGCCAACGCAGCCGCGAGGTGTCGAGCATCGTACCGGTGGAAAAAACACGGTTGGCGGGCAATCCGGTGGCCTCCTGGGCAACGACGGTGAGGACGTCACACGGGTTGGTCACTAGCACGAACAGGGCGTTCGGGGATTGCTCAACGAGCTGTGGCATGAGGGAACGCAAAATATTGGCGTTGACGCCGGCGAGGTCTAGGCGAGTCTGGCCCGGCTTTTGTCTGGCCCCAGCAGTAATGAAGACGACGTCAGAGTCAGCAGTGTCGTGGACGTCAGCACCGCCCATGACCGAAGCAGGGGTGAACTGAGTGCCGTGGGCGAGATCCGCCACCTCGGCCTCGACCTTGTCCTTGGCGATGTCGTAGAGGGATACCAGGCCGGCCGATCCACGGATGAGGCAGGCGTAGGCCAGTGAAGAACCGACTGAACCAGCACCGACAACGGAAATTTTGGAGGCGCGACGAGTGGCGTCAAAAGTGCTCATGACGGTCATCTTAAGGTGCCTTCGCGCCTGATTCAGAACGCTGCGCACCAGGTCCGCTCATCTGAACAAGATGCCAGCATCTATGGCCATTTGTGCACGTCTCCACACCAGGCCATGGTCATCATTCCTTCGCCGTACGCCACGCCTCCGCAAGTTCCCGTGCACTGGACTTGGGGTCGGTACTCCGGCAAATCGCCGAGACGACGCTCAGGCCGTCACATCCCACCCGGGCTACGTCTTGAGCATCGGATGCGCTCACCCCACCGATGACGCACACCGGCCACGGGCTGGCGTTGACGACATCACGAATCTCAGCCAGGCCGAGCTCCCCAGCCTCAGGTTTGGTTCCAGTACCATGCAGGGCCCCAACTCCCAGATAGTCGACGATGTCACGCCCCTGGGACAGGGCGGCCTCCACATGGGCGGGAGTCTGAGCGGACAAGCCGATGAGTAGATCGTCGCCCAGAATCGCACGGGCCTGGTCGACCGGCATGTCAGACTGCCCAACATGGACACCATCGGCCCCAATTTCGGCAACGAGATGTACGCGGTCATCAATGATGAGGGGCACCCCTCCCGACACACAGATCTCTCTGACGCGTCGCCCCAAAGCGACGAACTCGTCATCGGACAAGTCGTGGTCGCGGAATTGGACCAGAGTCACCCCGCCGGCGATAGCGTGGCGCACGGTCTCAACAACCTCGTCAGGTCCGCCACACTGGGCGGTGTCGGTGACGAGGTAAACCGACAGATCAAATTCAGGCCGTGACATCGCGGAGCCCTCCCCGCTCACCAACCTCGTCGGGTGATACCAGGAATAATTCGTCAACAAGAGCTTGCGCGAAAGCCCCCGGACCAGCAC
>Ga0058701_10003436_pt1 | contig 12524 bp, 8 predicted proteins | sample AgamicOrMae_FD_97039 | JGI IMG/M metagenome (GOLD analysis project Ga0058701, IMG submission 97039) | Agave microbial communities from Guanajuato, Mexico - Or.Ma.e | ecosystem: Host-associated > Plants > Phyllosphere > Phylloplane/Leaf | place: Guanajuato, Mexico | collected 2012-06-04
GAACTTTGGCGTTTGCGACTTTTCTCGTTTGGCGGTTACGGATTGGCGCTTGCGGCGTTGACGCTTGTGGTTTTTGGCGCTTATGACAGCTACCCGATGGTACGCATTTCTTTAAAAATTTTCAAGGTAGATTTATATTCAGCCTTCATTCATTCCTTGCAAAAAGCAAAATAAAAAAGTAGGTAATTAGTGGTAAAGTAAGATTTAGTTTTCTCAAGTTTGGTTCAAAACAGTATCAATCAGTGTTGATGTAAATTACCAAATTAATGATTTCCAATCGGAATACAGATTTCTATAACGTTTTAGATAAAAAGGCAAGCTTGAAACCGGTTGATTCTCGGCGTGATCAGCCTTCTACGAACGCTACCATCAGGCTGGGCGACAATATGATGAGCAAGGTTAGGTTAAGTATCACTAAATGCCTCCACCTTGTGCGAGACTGCTAATACATCCAAAAACCTCCGCACACCAAAAAAATAACGAAAATGAGAGAAAAATAGCTTGGTTCGTTAGTATTTCGATTGAGGTGTCTACTAATGATACGAGTGCGCCTATTCCATGTGGAACCATCGAGTGACTTCCATCAGGAGCTACTTTCTCGCCTGCTAATTTAGCTCGCGTTGCATTCCGCCAGTCCCGTGGCGGCGGCGGCGCGAGGCCACACATCTCGGCTTTGCTGACTGCAAGTGCGCTAGCCGCACTGGCGGCTGCTCTTCTCCCCTTCGACTCCCGCCACCGTCCCGTCCAGATCCAGGCAGCTCGGAAAAGAAAGTTCGCCGGAGCTGAGAAGCGCGGCGCGCCGCAAAGAACGTCCCCGCGGACTCCGGCGTCGTGCGGACCAGACAAGCCACTAAACAGTCATATGCCGGACACTCACTATTCGTTTTCTGCCCGGCTACTTATCATTATTTCCACCCTTAAAGAGGTTGCATTTTCCAATGTGTTCCACCTCATTCTCTTGGTCAAGAAAACCTAAATTAACCTAGGTTGACCTAACCTGAAGGTCGTCAAGACTGGTGTCGCTTATTTCTCTATGGCAGTTACTGCTGCCGGAAAATAGAACTGACAATAAGTGGTATAAGACCTTGTGAGAGAAGGATGAAGCGGTAACGGAACAAGGCCGCCTAACCTGACCCTGGTCAACCTAACCTGAGCGGACGTCGTTAATCCTAACATAATAAAAGATTATGCCTGAGCACGAATAATAAAAATTAAGCGCCAACGAGAAGGCAAGGAGTAGATAACTCCATCTTTGATAATCCGCGAAGCGCACGCTTCTAATAGATTTTTTTAGATTCTGTAAGGTGGTGTTTTTGGCTTGCAATTATCATAATATGGTATATGGAAAATGGCTACGTTTGGAGGAAGCTCCAAAGGGCGTTTTTGTGGCCTAAAATATTTTTAAAAAATATTTTTTCATGTCGTAATTTATGGAGGAGGCATGTTTTCAAAAAATCTTATATCGAAAGTGATTTTTATTAGGTAGAGAACATGATGTTAGCCTTAAATTTTTGCATAATAGCAGTTCTTCAAAATAGATTGCTCTTGGAAGACTTTTTTTCGCTTAAAATAATGTTAACTACGAGACCCAATGTAAAAGTAGTTCGTTTTAGGTAAACAGTGGTTTGAGGGCATCATTTCGTAAATAAATATTTCAACAGCATTTTAATATTTCACTCGGTTTTTTCACTTGTTTTGTTGCTTAAGTTTACCTTTCATTTTTATAATTAAATATTTTTTAATCATGTTTTTGCAAAAGGAAAAAAAATCGCGTCTTAAAAACAGCAATATAGAATCAGGCATTACAATGTGAAGTAATATAAAATTCTTTGCACCGTACCATATACCAATGAACAAAAGCTGATTTTATGAAAAGTTAATAAACGAAACAGCTTCATTATTTAAGACCCGTTAAAGGTCAGCTCCAACAAGGTTCAAGACTACAGTTATTCTTCAGAAGCCCAGTGACGCTCTACCAGTAAATATGCTTAGTGCAGCTGGACGCTTAGATGACATCGTTAAAAATTTGACATTATTTACAAAATAGGTTAAAACGTCGGTCTTTCGTAACTGGAGGTACCGCGGAAAAAAGAGAAGCTTGATACTTGGCTGCCATGTATCTAGTATATCTGATATAGCGGAGGATCATATCTGATATGGTTTATATTTAGGTCGTGCCTATCGAAACGGTGCGTGTTTCTCGGCGGAGGATATGGAAATTACGACGACGCAAGTTAGGAACTATTCGTTTTAAAAACCACGACTCAAAGCAACGTTCGGTAACCGATATAACTGTTTTTGATATAACCTTTTCTATTAGCTTCACCTGTAACATTAACTCTTCTGACCTCCATAACTACATATATTTATCATTAACATCACCGATACCTGACCTAACCTCAACTTACCTAATTTCACTTAAGAATTCTGATCTTTTATCTTAATTACTCTGATCTTTTTCAGGCTAAGAACACTTTACGAAACATGCCCTGATATTACTAATCCTAACTAAACAGTTACACTAAAAGCATGCCTCACGTTACACATACACGATGTAATAACGATCGCGACGGAAAAAAAAGAAAAAAGTAATCGGGTATAGCTATCTCTCTTTTACAATTAAGTAAATTAAGTAAATGGGAAACCTATCCATTCAAAGCTTATGTTACAAAGTAAACGGATGAAATATCATTTCCAACAACCAACATCTTTGCTTTCGAAAAAATTGGTACAAGAAAATGTGATAATATTTGCCACATTTTCAGATCATTATAAAAAATACAGCTGAAAGTATAGCTTACTATTCCTAGGTATAAAATACCCGTTATAAACCAGTTTGCAGAAGTGATAATAAGCTTCAAACTAACTCTAATAGTCTAGTCTATGAATTCAAGTAGCATGTACAACGATTTACTCAAATATAAAGACGCAGATGAACCCAGCTCACAAAGAGGACATTATTTTTGGACCCCGACACAAATATCGCTTCTTGTTCTCACAATTAACATTAAGCAAATTTTCAATTTTCATGTTAAGAGATTGTTTCCCTTGTCTAAAGATACAATTTTCAAGAGCGTTCATTTCGACTTAAACGAATTTAACTTGGTAACTTACTGGTTATAACCAATATATATATATATATAAATTTCCTGTTCTTAGCCTTCTACTATCTGTAGTTATCAAAGTTGAGTCGTCAAATAAAGTTAAAATGTCAACACAATTTAGGTATATTTAAATCAAACTATGACCTCACCTTTCCAAAACGCGGTGATTTCACCTGCGGAAGTTTACAAAATCTTGAGTTTGCGTATTTCTTCAAATAAAAACTTCTAAATTGTTTAAATCTCTTTCTGTACACAATCTCAGGGAAATTGGCTGGCCGCTATTTGGAGATTCGCTGGATAACTAAGCTTTCGACTCTTGTATTATTTATCACGCTGCGGTAATCAACCCGGAAATATGTGCTTAATTAAAACGAAAATCATAATCCATATTCAACACGCAGCAACAACTTTCTCCTGATTTCCGCTCCGGCAGTTGCGGCTACTCCACATTAAAACTGTGCGTGTTAGGCGAGATGAGATTTGTTCTAAATTTTGTGAAAGTCGTCGTGAGATGCAAGGATGCTGCACGGCACTAAATAACTTAGTTTGCTAAATTAATCGAGACCCAGCAAAGATAAACCGAATACTATCAAACGGATGCCTTAAGTCACACATAGTATTATAGTTAATTAAATATTGAGATTGCATGCATGTGGGAAAAAGCTGATTTTCTACCCTTGAAATCTTTCAAACGTAGCAAAGTATATCCCCTAAAATTGGAGTAAAATTTATTTTAAGTTAAAAACGTTATTTTTTTAAGGTGGCTTTCAAGTTTTCAAATCGGTCCTTCAAAACTGTTTCGAATACATAAAAAATCAATCATTTTTATCGGTAAGTTTTTAAAAATTAAATTTGAAATCTAGTTATTTCATTAACAAAAGGTTCGAGTTAAAATTGATGCGTAATAGATATTCGATTTGTATGAGATAAATATTTTCTGGGTTGGGTTTGTTAAGCATGTCTTTTAATCAGGGATGAATGATATTATTAGAGACCTCAACGCTCGTATAGAGTACACTACGCAAGGGGTAACGACAATTTCCAGACGTTGCGACCTGGTATAACGGCATAAATGAAATTTTATGTGATACCCAAAGTCATTCCAAAGACCTTTCGTTACTTGTTTAATAACAACAATAATTTGCCAAAAATTGATGTTTGTATAGACTTCTTGAACGGACTCACTAATTTATGCATATTGAAAGCTTAAACGGCATTCTACTGGATTCGGAATGTGCTAGTCGGTTAACAAAAAAGAACTCTTACGTGTAGGCCGACATTTTGGACATTTATAGGCATTGTAAGGTTTACGCATTGTTTACAACGTAATTAGGGTAATTACAGGTAATAGTATGATCAGCAGGCACATCGTTTCCCTTTTTACAGTCACGAAAGTTCGAAAGTTTTAGTCACGTTTCGCCGACGAAAACTTTGAAACACAAATATCTGAGCCAATTTTCACTATTCAGTGCCTAGTCTCTGGAAAAAAAATCAGAAACAAGCCATAATTCCATTTTTACCCGTCAACGTTTGCTAAAAAATGTCAATTTTGATTAGAAAAACTAATATAAATTAGCAATTCCTCTCATTTTGTCAGGTATTTTTTTGCCAAATAATATCTTTTAAAATTCATATTTATTTTTTATTTTTTTTAAAGCGCGAAAAGTTTGACGAATTAGTTAATTTCAGTAAATTCGTTTCTCCGATTTTCTTTTATTGCCATTAAGTTTTGCAATAAAACGCCACAATAATGGGCAGCGTTAAAATTTTTGTCTCGTCTATATTTTTAAAGGACTGATTATGGCTTCGCGTGTCAGAAAACCTAAAAATAAATCAATCTTTGATCCGGAAAACATACTTGGGTTTTCTCACCAAGCAGGGATCCTCCAAACATGCAAAGTCACCTTTACCAACGTTATTGGGTGTAAGTTTCTGATAAGAAAGGAAAGCTACTCGAGCAAGTCTCTTCGGCCTTGACACCAGTGACTTATCTGTCGCTGTGTTTTGGCACCTGTTCATTGAGACGGAACACCGCTGGAAAGAAGCACCTGCCGCTTTTTATAGTTTCGACTAATTTTTTTTCAGAGTTACTTGTTAGTTGCATCATTACCGACAATTCAAGCATTACGATGTCACCAGTAGTCGTTCTCAATGAGGGATAGAAGACCACACAGATGTCACTTAAATCAGGAATGGTAGAAGATCCAATTATTTATTTTTACGGAAAATTCAGTAAAAATTAAGCCCTCTTGCTATGCCCAAAACAAGAATCAAAACTTCCAAACTTTAGAGATTTTAAAGCGAAAAACTCCTTTCTTTAGTCGGTACCTTCAAAGCATGCTTCAGATGTATAACGTTATACAAAAATACTTGAAACAAACCCAACATGTATCACGGCCCAAAGCTAGTAATATTTTTAATGTTGGCTTTCTTTAAGCCTTCTCATTCAAATGAGTAGCTCGATAAAAGTACATTTTGGAAAATAAAAGTGTAAGAATGTTTAAATACCGGTATATCGCCTCGAAAATAATAATAAAATAAGAGGAATCTCATGCATTTGAAAGAAAGTAATGTGCTGCAAAAATTTCCTTGAGTTTGGCAATTTTAGCTTTGAAAATTTCCTTTCGCAATACAGTGCGGTATTGTGACCAGAGTATTTTTCTTTCATTTCCGGATCAGAAAAGCAGTCATTCTGAGTTGTTTAGAAAAATCAAATTTGAGTTTTGAAGACCAATTTTTGAACTTGGAGAATAATATGTGTTGTCGGAATCAACGAGCAGAAAAGCATCCTAACCCCAAGAAATGCATGAATGCATATGATCAATATGTATCCTGTAATACGGGTACTCCCAGGGCATCATCCAGCTAACGGAACCGGAAAACAGGGTCTGGGTCTCCGTATACGAGTTTGCAGTTCGTGGCCTTGGCCCAGAGGATCTTTCCTCTACGGATGTGTTGACCGCCGTCTCTAGTCCTACTGACCGGTTACAAGCGAGTGGCGTGGCGCGCGACGGTCTCTCGGCGGCGACCACCGCGGCGGCCTCAAAACGAATGTTTGCGGCGGCCGGCAGCTCGGCCGCTGGGCAGGCTGCGCGGCACACATGGACTCTCGGCGCATTCGTTCAACGGGATGTTCCTCCAGCTAAATAGACTTCCAAGTTCGGAGAAATAATTGGAGAAAAGACAGCAAGAGCGTATTTCGGATTTCCTTTGCAGCGCAGCTTCTCGCTGGCTTCTGCCGAGCGGAACTTATGAATTAGTAAGCGTGCGGTTTTATTTGCGCTTGCCGCGAGCAATCTTGTTAAATCTGCGGTTTTGTTTCTGCGGTCACCCGATATAAAAAGCTCCATTTTGCAGCGCTTATAGTTTTTTGTTGTTTAAAGTTGCGGTATGCGTGATTGGGGCGCTCGACTTTAACCTATATTCGCTAGACTCCGAAAATGGTTTTGTCAGGGAGCAGATATTGGATACCAGCGCGGTCAGCTGCTTCGTTCAAGGAGATTTCAACCAGAGCAATGATCGTAGCCCACCCACGGATCATCTGTTAGATACATTCAGTTCATGCCCAAAGTTTTTTTTAAGTAGTTTGATTTTCTAAATTAAAAAACTCCCTAAATTATAAATACAGATCTTGAAAATACCGCAAAATCTACGTTTAAATTTTATAGCTTAAAACACTTAATGATGGATGTCTTTTTTTTTGTTTTTTTATATTTTTTTACCTTTTAAAATGGTTGAGAAAAAACGACGAATATTGTTTAGCAATATTGTAAATTACAAACTTGAATTTTAAAATAAACTAAATTTATTAAAAAGAAGAAAAGAAAATATTGGAACGGCAAGAAATAAGTCCATGTTATACAGAAGGTTTATGTACAAAAAAATACCTTTTGTATTATGTGAAATTAATTGCGAGGCTGCTTCGCGTTTGAGGTTTTGTAATACGGAAATTCCAACGCCGGTCAAGATCAAGGCTATTCGCGATCGTGAAGTTTTCAACGCCAAATGACAATCGATTGGAAGCTTCCTACTTTCTTTCCTGGCATTGGAGCAGCACTATGTCCAGTAATTACACACACATTGAAATCACGTCTAAATCCAGTCAAGCGTTAAAAGCGAAACGGCGTCTGAAAGCGACGCGTGCTTGTCGCTTGCAAAACGGTGTCGTTTCCGTTTTATATTACCAAGAAACTGCTTTATGGCCCTCTTAAGGACCAACCACAACCACCTCTGAAGCCGTAGTCCAAGCCTCTGGAGTCCGTTCAAAAAGTCTCCCGCTCATAATCTCGTCACGTGTTCATTTGCTGATTGACCTCGTCTCCGCCAATAAGATGTTACAGTTTTGGGCATGGACCATCTACGACTAAAGGCTCCCTAGAGCGATGAAGTCTCGATCCCCCTGATGAGCAATTTTGCTGCTGAAGAATTCCAACGGATCAGAGCTCGTGAGAATTCGTCAATTCCGCAGACCGCGCGACGGCGATTCTGACACATCTCTTCTTGTTATCGAGTTCTGTTTCCCTGTGTTCAGGACGGTAGGACTTTACGGACACAGAGAATAACCAGCTGCAGTAAACTATTTAGATTCCAGCCACCTACTGACTCTTCAAATAACGAGCCTGGTCTCTGACACCAAATTCTTAGCCTTAGATATTGCATCTTCTGCCTCTTGTGTTCTACTGTGGTTCGACCTTTCATTAGCAAGCAGATAAACGACATACAGCCGATTAAGTTAGGTACCACTCCACCTGAAGACGGAGAGTAGAACAAAAGATGTAGAAAATGTGACATACTGAAATTTATGTCGTAGAAACTCAGAGGGTATCTGACTTCAGTGATCTTCCCGGAGCCAGACTCCTACCATTTTAAGCAACCCTGTTCCAGTCTCTTCAGATTCTAGAGGAGAGCATCCGATTGGTTTGACTGGCTCCTAAACCTCGGGAGGTCCCGTGACACGACCACTAACGTCTGTGCCGATGTCATTATCATCCTTCGCGCAGACCACCTAAATGTCTCCTCCTTCAGCTCCTGGAGGAAAACGTAAGAACCGCGAAACGTCTTTCCTCATTATGCTCCAATCCCGTGTGGAGGGTGCACAGCAGTGTGCATTTTTTCCACGGAAAAAATGCAGTGTGGTGTAGCTGTACTCCATCTCAGGGGATTAGCTCACTGACACTTAGTTTTCTGAATTCTAGATATTAGGGGTGAAGATACCTTATTCGTAGACTAATTCTTCTAAATTGGGCTGACAATGAATTTAGGAATATAGGGTGGAGAAAAGAATGATTTTACACAAGGACTATTAAGAGGTAACCCTTGGAAACTGAGTTGATATCTTAGAGATAATTTTTATAAAATACATCTTGGGGATTTGTAAATCAATTGTGATTTACTAATTTTTCAAATTTGAGATTTGAATTGAGTTCTTTGCTTGACAATAGACGTGAAGAAATAGGGTCATAATGTATTTAAAATATACTTTTGTATGCCAGAGGTATGTCCTTAAGTCAGGTGGAAAACTTGGGTGTGGGCGTGAGGTTCCGCCGCTCCTCGTTTCGGAAGAGGTAAAAGATATCTTTGAGCGTGTCGCGCCGAGGAAGATTAGTCTTGTTTCGTGGTAATAATCCTTCCATTGATGAGTTACAAGCGGTCGACGTTTGACTAGGTCCCAGGTACTTGTTTCCACTGTACTCCATTGAGGTATCACTGATCACAGCACTGACGATGACTCTGCCGGCGACCACCTTTACTTACCACGGAGAGCAAATATGAGCAAAAGTATTCCTTCGGCAAAAATCCACTGTACACACACTCCAAACACACACACGAGGAACTTAGGTCGCAAGCACGTCCGAGTCACAAAATTCCATGGATCACAACGTTCACACACGCCGCCCGCGTTGGCTCCGTTAGACTGCACCGCAAGAACTGACTGGGGTTCGGACGCAGCCCGCTCCAGGTCGTAGTAAGGATAGGATGTTCTTTTTGGAGGGGGCACCTGTCCATTCGGCGGGAGAAAGCTTCCCCCCCCTTTCTCCTTTCCCCTCCAACAGTGTGTCGGCCGGCGCGGAGCTCAGCGGCGTCCCCTGGTCTTCACCCTCGGTCCATCGAAGCCCGACCCACTGACACAATATCATTCGCCGCGCCGTCCCACGTCCGGGTACAGGAGGTACAGGTTGTTCCCCTCCCCCACCTCCACGACGGCTCGCGTCCTCGAGCTCTCACTTTCTCAGCGACGCGTCACATAGCACTCTTTACTCGCCTGATAAAACTATTTGGGAAACTCTTACTTTGGCGAGGCCTTTTTTCCCCGATTGCCTGTCTGTCTACATCGTATCGGCCGCTGACACTTTTAGGCGCAGCGCTGCCGCCGCGATGCAGCCGATTTTTATTAGCGAGCTCTTTTCTTCAATGGGAGATTGCACTCGGATGCGTCCATTGATGCAGTCGGCAGTCAGTCTTTCTCATTTGCGTCCGGGATGTCCTCACACCGGATGGCGCTCGAAAAGTGTACCGATTTTCATCAATGTTGAAATTAACCGATTTGCGTCCAAAAAGATAAATTAAAAAATGATAATAAAAAAGAAACAAATAACTATTATTTAAGACCTGAGTTTTCTTAAAGCGGTGTTTTATCCCAAAAAATTCCTTCTTTATGCAACGTTCACGTGAAATTTTGGTCTAAACTATTCCAATAAAACGCCATAAATATTGGCGATGGGCCAAGAATTTTCCACTGGAATGAAATGACTCATAATAACGACGAGCACGTTGTAATGGTTGCATTTTCATGTATTTGTATTGTACATTTCGTCGTCGAGCGGAGCGAGGCAAAGGGCATCAAACCTTACCTTTTGTTGCGTAACATGACGCCCCTTCTACTCGGCAGCAATGGTGCTGTAATAAGCGTAATCAAGGTGACAGCACGGTGGAGCAGTAGGTAAGCGAGGCATAGGGCATCTAGCCCAGCGCAACATGACCTGACATGGCCGTATGTGGTTTATCCTGCAATATCGTAACGAAAGGTCAAACAAGGGTGGAACACAAGAAGTTGGAGATGCACCTCTCAAAGATTACAGTATTGCGGTCTAGACCACGTAGCATTGCGTGGTTGTCACTGTTGGTTCAACAGCCGCAGAGCTCTCGCATTACCTTGCTTTGATCCATTCCTATTCCTTTGAAGTCTCCCCATGAATATAACATTGTAACGGACTCATAGTCCCTCCAAGTATGTTGTTGACGTCTACACGTGCGTTTAAGTCCCATCATGTTAAAGTGCACCATGAATCAAAAGGTATGATAACGTTCTAATTGTAAACAGGTAAATTTGGCAAATGAGTCGAGCGATAATCAGCGTATTAGGTTGATAGTAATTTCACAGTTAATACAATTACAAGGTAGTCCCCAATCATCAAGGCAAGTAGTCGAAAGTAATCAAACTTTCTTAAACTGTTATAGACTCCAGACAGGCCTGGCTGATTGGACAATGAGCGAACTCAACTATTAAACGATTGTAATCACTCTTTTAATTATTTTTGATTGGTACCCTATGCGCCTGCTTTTGTTTGCTCAATCTAAATAGATCTCCCTCTAAAAGGGAAATAACGGGACCTATTTTACATTGTAGCAGTTCCTCAACAAAATCCTGTTACGCAGTTTATGGTACGCTGATTGTTTTTTTCCAAAAGTTGCACTGATGAAGATTTTTTATTGTAACTCAAGGCCTAACTGTATAGTAGTTACGATATTAAATTAAAACAGGTGCAGGTGATATTTTGGTATGTTTAGAACTTTATTTAGAACTTTAAAGATAGACCACTCAACCAGACAAACAGTGTTAGTCTCGTAAACTCTCACAAAAATCGTATCTGATTTTGATATCAAGAATTATATTCTGGAGGTAGTGACTTATTGAACGCATATTCTCGTTTTTTTCTTTTTCCTTAGAATATTTTTTGAAAATTAAAAACGACAATTTTCATTTCAACTCCGCGATCAAGGCACTTGTTTGGCCTTGAGCTTAAGATGTTTTTCTTGCCGATTATTGGTACCCAAACGAGTATCGCAATAAGCACCCAGTTTGGACTTTCTCTCAGCGGCGTTAACTTCAGAGGCCCGGCGGACGTATTAATTAACAGCTGGAAACTCACATCCACATTTTATTATCATGATTTAGACTAACCTAAGTATCACAGGTCCGCTTTCTGAGTGGGATACCACTCGCTGTATTAATGTATATTATTCATGTCAATTGTGTGCTAATCCCGTGGACATGAAAGGCGACATACCTCATCCCGCATACCACCGTCCCTCCTCAATTGCAGCAGTCAGCCCGCCTTTCTCATCATCCTTTTTTACAATTATATAGTTCGCCCTTCTCGCAGGGCTTGAATAAAGGTTAGCTTTCAATCATTAATCCTACTCGGGCATTTTTACGAAAATAAAACAACAAAAAAACGACACTTGACTTATCGCTCGTTTTCGTTGCTATCCGATCGGTTTTAAAACTTAAACTTTAAGACAAGTTTGAGTTATTTGAACTTGAAGTTTAAATTAAAAAATGTATGTGAAGATATTTAAAAAAAGATCGGCCATCACGAGCTTTGAAAATTGTCAAGTGCATCCAACACAATTAATACATCAAACATCAGGAGAATAGCCACTCTTGTCTGAGATACATACTCTGTAATATATTGTAATCTAATATAATCCGCTGTAATCCAACATTCTTGCAATTTCTTTAACATCACTTATTCGCTTTGTAATCTCATGAAATTCCATGTAATGAGAAGCAATCGCTTGTAGCCCCTTGTGATCTTGTAGTTCTTGAAACCTTCAAATCCGTACATCGCATAGTCTGTAATCCAATACGATAATTTTAAAGCTCTGTAGCCATAGCATATTTTAATACCCTATTGTTTTGTAATATTGTTAACTTTTTTTTACCGCTAAACCCTGGTCGAACTGTCCGCGTAGCACGGATAATTCAACACGGACATCCGCACGGATATCCGTGTGAATATCCAAGTAAATGGCCACGGGGCGAGGATACCCGTACGGATGTCGGCACCCTCTGATAATTTACATGGATATCCATACGAATATCCGTGCAGATGTCCGTGTCGAATTATCCGTGCTACGGACAGTTAAGGGAAACTATAAATATTCTCGACATTCATTAGCGTAGTATATGATCATCCTTTTCATTTGTTCATTTTTTTACAAATATCTAACGCACTTTGTGTAGAAATTGTATTTTTCCTTTCCCTTATACCGCGTGTCAAGGCGAACACACTTCAGTAAGTTTGGTGGCCTATCCACCAACAAAGCGAATTTAGAGTTGATGCGAGGATTTCAGCGACAACTAGTACAATTATATCGGTATAGGCGTGGAGGAGAGGTCCGAACCCGGGGAAGGAA
>Ga0058701_10003437_pt1 | contig 12524 bp, 12 predicted proteins | sample AgamicOrMae_FD_97039 | JGI IMG/M metagenome (GOLD analysis project Ga0058701, IMG submission 97039) | Agave microbial communities from Guanajuato, Mexico - Or.Ma.e | ecosystem: Host-associated > Plants > Phyllosphere > Phylloplane/Leaf | place: Guanajuato, Mexico | collected 2012-06-04
AAAAAAAAAAAAAAAAAAAAAAAAAAAAATTTTTTTAAAAAAAAAAAAAAAAAAAAAAAAAAAAAAAGTATGTAACTTTGAAGAACTTCCTGGATACAAATTGTTAATGGTGGTATCTATACGAGTGATATCTCCACCCTTAACATTCTCAACTTGTCAAGAAAGGATATCCAAGTATGTGTTATGCCATACTTGGATCGGTGTTTCACACTCCTCATCTGTTAAACACATCCGAAAGGGTAGCCTTTGGCTTGCTTTAATGGATTAAGTGCTGGTGGCATCAAAAAAAGTGTCTTCTCCGACCGTCATCAGCTTCAACCCGTCCAGAAATGACATCCGAGTGTGCCGCGGCGATACACTGATAGCTTACAGTGTTCGACCGACACATCGGCACGGGTCTGTCCGATAAGCACCGTGACTTGGCGCTTTCTCTGTTTAAAAGGGTTCCGGTTCGTGTATTCGACATCGCGCATCGCCACCCCCAACAGCCCCGTCCCACCCGAGCACTTCTGCGAACATAGCAGGAAAGTCAAAAAACGAGCTACTTGTGTTTTCTTGGAAGGCGTAGCTATATATCGGGTATGCTAATCTTTGCGGTTAGAAGCATTGCCCCTTCTTTTATCCAACACCATCTTGAGGATGCGTCGGGAGCTTATGCATTGTCTCTCCGGAGATGGCGAGTGGTTTCGAACCACTTATATTGTGCCATGACGAACAGGTTTATCGATCAAAACACTCGATACGTTCGATAAAAGAGGCCTTGTCAGGCAGAAAGCGATCGATAGTACTCCGAATTCTCTTATCGAATAGATGGGTTTCTTTGTGAAGGAGAGACAGAGGACGGTCTGTGCTGTGCGGAAAATAAAACCTTATTCCTTCAGCCTCAAGTAGGCCTAGAGACTTCCAGCTTCGGCCACCAGCAAGTGAATCGTGAATTCCAAGATTCGTGACTAGTCCGATCATCGCAGCGCACTGTGCAAGGTAGAATATTCCACCGTTTGTGTGCCACCTTCAGTGTCCAAGCGGACCGATAGCAGAGTGACAACAGAGTGAGGCCTATGGCTGTGACCTAACTAACCCTCGGTTAGCCAAACGGCCGCCGAGCCCAGCAGAGCGAAAAGTAAGCAGCATCAGAGTTTGTATGGAAGCTGAGCGAAGCGGATGCGAAGTGAGGCGGTGGACACAAAACCTAACCTAAGTTAAACTAGTCGTCGTTAACCTAGCCAACGTGGTAGTATGTCAAAAATACTCCTAAAAGGAAATAAAATATACAACCAGGGTTGGACACGAGACAAAATAATGTCTTTCCTTTGCGGTAGAATTATTCGCAGTTACACAAACTGCGGATTGAAATTCAAATGACATATCTGTTTTTTTTCCCGCAATATTTTCGTGGTTAATCGCAGTTCCAAACTTCAGTCCGTACCATATGTTAATCTTCCATTTCAAAAAAAGGAATGAGATAGTGGTGAGAAGTTCTCAATACACAGGAAATAGTGTAAGGTAGAACCTTCATTATTTTCTGAGATGGCTTAAGGAGGACGTTTCCATCAGAAGTGAGATTTGGGTCCGAAATTTTGGGACAGAATTGATATGGGTCGGTCATTTGAACTCAAGAAAAAAGTTTCGGGCTTTGTTGAGCTGAAGTATCGATTGTTGTTGGAGAAAATCCGTGAGAAATACCGAAAGTCTGAATGCAGTGACCTCACCGAGTCATTCTTAATCTCTTGGATTCCTTTCTTTCACACAGACAGCTCTGGCCATAGAGCCAAAATCTGTCTGAATCCGATGAAAAGAGTAGGAAATATGGGGCATACCCTGTAGGCTGACCCCACGCCGGACCGACACGCTGCCACTGGACACAAAAAGTCATTTATTATTGTGCCCTGAATCCGATTTCGCAGCGGATGACGGTAAACTCGCGGACATAAAATCTAGAGCACAAGAAAGAGCTTTGCATGCTTTCTGCATTTCCATTTTATGAATAAAAATGAATTTTCCACAAAAGGGAAGAAGGAAAAAAAATAACGGGGAGGCAGGGTGAATAGTGTTAGCCGAGTGTCCAGTAAAGCGAAAGCGGAAGGGAAGCTGAAGTTGGAAGGTGGGATCGAATATTGCATCTATTTAAAAAAAAAAAAGGAATTAAGAGTTGTAACGAAAAATGTGAGAACACGTAGATCAATCATCTGTACATCTGTAGATCAAGAGATGAAAATGAGTCGCCAGACATTAATCACGTTACGCAAGATAACTACTTTTAGATACTTCCGATGGTCACGCATTCAGTACTAAATGTTTGCATCGACAAATCCCCTCCCATCTAAGAACGTAATGGGCAACTACGTTACAGCCCTTCGGATAGAGGGACAAGCTTGTATGCAATTTAAGTTTTGTATGGCTACGATTACACCTTTTTTTATGGGTTTAACAATAAAGTAATGAAGCTTTGAGGAAAGCCGTTTATGGAACGTTGGATTTGTTTTGCGTCTTGCTTTTAACCTAGAATTGGTTGATGTACTAGTTTGAATCTATAGCTAATCAAGTAGGAGTGGGAGTAAATTTCATAGCCCTCCCTCCCATTTCGGATATGTCGTCGTCAGGTGCAAATGAGTTTTGTAATCGGAAGCACAAATCGCTCTGCTGAATTATTGAGAATCGCGAAAAATTACTTCACTAATCGTCATCTATTATTTACAAAGCATGCAGGAACGAGTAGCTATTATTCGCACGGCGTCAACGTTGGGCGTATATAAGAAAGGAAAACTTTGCTGGAGGCAGGAATCAAATATAAGACCCTCTTTTCTATAAAGACACGCGCTAGCATCGACGCTTCAGAGGAATGACAGCCACGGAGCACCGCGGAATGAAAAACGGTGCATAGTGACAAACACTGAACGCACGTATGTGTCATGAGAGTCATTACATCGGCCTTAATTTGCCATTTACCTGACATCAATGCGAGAAAAAATAAATTAGCAGGTTTTGGAGAAATTAGCAAAGCTTTACGTGACCGAGTTTTTTGACCAGTTTTCCGTGATTCCTAATGCTCTCTATGCTCGGCCAGAGGTTTGCGATAGGCATGAAGACCTGAAGGGCGCCGCGAACACCCTGCCCCTCCCCCTTGGTTCCTAAGAAATATTTCGCCGCTTGAGAGGTACTTCTGCAAGTACAGGGTGAGTGGTTGTAAACTGCAACCGAAACCAAGTTCCAATGTCACTAAACATGGTGAAGGTGTATGAATGGCACCTGACTTAATATGAAGTAGAAACACCCAGAGGTGGTTTAAGGGTGATGTAATGACAATGTCGGGAGGGTTGCCTACGTCAAGATGCGTGTTGTTCGTTCTCGGAAATTTTCGCCGTGTGCTCCATATGTTTCACCTTAGTTTTGTACAACTTTTGTTCTTTTACGCAACGTTTTGCGCCTAGCAATTAGCCACACTCGTAGGGCTTTGCCCCGCTTCTTACTTGCTTTATGGTACGTTTGGAAAAGGGTCGCCCCCACCCCCTTAGAAACTGTCCCTATTAGTTTCGTATATCAGAGAATAGTGAAAGCCACATAAGTCATTTTGAAAGATTCAACTTTGTTACTTCAAAGATTTTTGAAATAGGCTGCATCAGTTCTATCTGTTGACTACAATCATTGTACTTTGAACTGTTTGAGAGCAAACACGGGAAAAAAGGTTTTGTTACGGCAACAAAATTAGGGACAACAAATGAATTTTTTGTTGCTTCAACCAAAAATTTTGCTGCAGCAACGAAACGTTTTTTGATAGAACTAAACATTTTGTTGTTGTAACAAAATATTTATGTTATCCCTATTTTAACAAATGACTTTATTGGTATAACAAAACCTTCTCTTCCGTGGAAAAGACTAGTGTGACTGAACCACACCCCATTTTTGTTCGTGTTTTTTTCAGTAGTTTTTTTTTCTCTCATATTATTTTATTAGCGTTTTGTTTGTTTGTTTTAAACAATTAGTAATGAAGAAAGGTCATTCTATACGTGGCTGGATGTTGGAAAAGAGGGTTAAAAATACAAATAAAACTTAATCACATGATTTCATTAAAAACTTACTCTATTTACAGTTATATATACATATTCAAATATACATTGTTTATAAATATATATCAAGTAAAATAAAATATATAAACAACAGGGCGAAGGCCCTACAGAAAATGTCATAAATTCTAGACAAATCTGTATAAAACGGAGATTTTTCGATATCACAATGGAAAAATTCCAAGCACTCTAACGGCGATTAACTTTAAAAATGAGATCTTTTACCGATTTTCGATTGAACAGATGGATTTAACAATTGAATGTATAACATCGAGAGGAAGTACGTTTTATAACCATTATAAGCGGGCAACAGCGTATTGACAAATATTTACCGTTTATTTACATATGACTAGATCAACAATTTATTCAATAGAATAATAAAAAATACTTTTTTCTCTCGAGAAACGCGTCGTAAATCTTACAAAACTAGTTGTACATATTTACTCTATCCAATTAAGGCCCCCTAATATTTCTGTCTCATACAATTGGCATACTTTGTCTATCTCCACCGGGAAATTTGACTAAAGACTTCGTTACGGTTTTCAAACGACATTACGAATATTTCATAGTAAAATAACATATCATACATTCTGTTAGCAAACTCCGATGGTACACGAGCCCACCTTCAACAGGTACGAGCTCCGGAAGCTGCCGTGATGCACTTCGCTAGAGTCATAACCTTGGTGGGATGTAAAACTCATCTCGTGCAAGCATAATTTCACTTTTGTGCCATCCGATAAGAGACAGTAATAGCGAAACTAGAATATTGTCTAAAAAGGCACGTCGCAACAAACAAGTTATTTCAACACAGTATACTAGTCGTAAAAAAACTCATTTGGAAATGAGTGTTACAAAAATAAAAAAGGAAAATATCCAGGCACGAATGGTAACAAAGAGACAAGCTCTCTTATTTCGCGTCTTCACATTTCCAAGATCCTTGGATACTCGCTTCATCCACTGAATCATCCATCCAGGGAAGAGGCGAACAGTCACGTGAGAAAGCTCCTGTCGAAGTTGTCTGCGGGGGCCTTGAAAATAGATATGTCCCTCCGAAATCTGCAACAATAGAGGAAATTCTTTTGTTACATACAGAAACAATCCCAGAAGCTGCGGCAAAAACTTTTCAAAGCAACTTTCATCCATCAACTTGCTTCTACTAGTCACAGTCCAAAAAAAAAAAAGAAAGAAAAGGCCCACAACATAGGACTATCGCAGATAGTAAGGAGTTTCGACAAGACTTGCAGGGTTCACGTTTGCAATACATTTTATAAGAAATAGATAGGAAAGTAAGATTACGTAATACAGTAAGGTTACGTTTAAATGAGAGTTACGTTAGCTATATGTTCGTCTGTATAATAAACATACTAGCATGATTATATTAACCCATAACACCCCACAGTATTTGGAGAGAAATTTAGGTTAAGAGAAATTTTTTTTCATTAAAACACGAAATTTGAAGCTTTGAAAAATATCTAAATTGTTAAAGTTCAGGTTGCCAGAGGGATGACATTTTTTAAAGTGTGACAATACTGAACTGAAAAGATCCTCTAAAATGTTTTTTTCTGTTTCCGAACGGCATCGCTGGGCGGTAGTGGGTTATCAGAAAAGGTTGGATTAGGTTGCGGTGAGTGCTTGGATTTTTTTTTCCGGATCATTTCATGATACGAATATAACTACGGTCGAAGAACTTTAAACGGAGACCATAGAGCACAGCTTTAAAAGCCCTGAGTAGAGTTGCTTTAGGCTCTATTTGTAACGGTTTTCATCCCCGCCGAACAAAAACTTGTTAAGGGACACTTTACGACGATGTGCTCCGATACAGTTCAATCGTGAAGAACGTGTTAAGCTACTTGGCGGCTAACGTGGTTCCAGAGCGAGACAAGAAGTGAAAAACAAGTTAGGTTGCTCGTTGGAGGGTTGGAATAAGGAGTGCTGAAGCCGCCGCCGCGCAGCGCGACGCGCCGTAGGTGCTGCACTGCAGCACTACATCAGCCTGCTCCGCACCGCGACCTATTGTGTGCGACCAGCCAACTGGGGTGAGTCCTACCCGAGTCCCCAGGCCAGGACCCGACCCAACAAAAGCTTGGCCCAGAACTTCATCCATTCTTTGGCACTTTCTTAAGCTATCTCCCGACTCCTCCTTAAGGTTCCTTTTCATATTTTAATGCCTGAGATGATGCAGATAAAAAGAAAAAAGTACACATTTTTCCGAAATAGCGAGACGCTCGCTCAGCGTTTTACAGGTTTTGAAAGTGCAAGTCCTTGGAGACGAGACCCATGATGTATGATGCGTAACCGAGGCGAGTGTCAACCCATGGAACCACCGCCGAGGGCTTTGCACTATAACCTTCGGTTTAGGAAAGAAGGCTTTCAAGTTCTACTGAATCGTAAAGATGCTGCAAGCGTTTGACAGAGGTAGGAAGAAGTGAATTTAAGGTTGATAGAAATGAGGTATTGAATTAGTCTCTTGATGAGGACTGCTTCAAGTAAACAGCTTCGAAGTCACTGGGAAAGTGAAACTATAAATGACGTGCAGGTTTTTAATCAATCGGGTAAACGGTGATTGCGCGAGGCAAAGTTTTAGGGAGCGAGCGATATCCGAGAAACTGCATTCCCTGGAATCCTGATTGGAGGAGCGAAAAGACTAGCAGATCGTATCATTAGCTGAAATAAGATACGCTGCAGCGGGGTGGCTGGTTACATGGGGAAAGTGGACCTGGCGCGGGAAAAAAGAAAAAAATGGGCGAGACGAAAAAAACAGACTAAAATGCCCCCATACAGACACGAGCGCGCACTTAATATGAGTCTCCCTACTGGTACAGTACGTGTAAGTGAATATGCTGTACAGTCGCATCTTAAGTACAATTAAACGAAGTTGAGATATTTCAGAGGAACCCAACGCGAGCTACGTTTCGGGCACGGGGCATGAGAGGACCACAAAGGAGAGAATCTAAGTGAGGAAATGGAAAGAGAAGGAGTCATGAATACGGCGTATCGCTGGAGTGAGCGGAAGTTGACGATATCACTAAAGTTGAGCGGTCCCTGCTCTGCTCTGCGTTGCCACTGCCCATTCGTTTTATTCTTGTTTGACTCGCTACGGCTATTTCTGAGATTGCATTTTTCCGCATGGAGCGACCAACACGGGTTGCCAACCGGCGGAGATGTTTGGACTTTAAGACACATTTTTAGTATACTTGTCACCAAAAGGGTAATGAAATGAATTTAACCTGTTTGAGAAACTGAAAGACTGGCGGAAAGTTGGCTTATTTGTGACTGCAAAACAATCTAAGAGAGCTAGTGTTCGAGCTACGCATTTAGCTCCACACTGGAAGTTACAAAAGTTGTTCCATTATGTCTATCTCTTGTATTCGACCTTGGTTCGCATTATCATCACATTGTGAGGATTTAAGGCAAACTTCCGCCTAGATTAGGTTAAACTAAGTTAGGTTAGGTGCCATAAGCGACGCTATCGTTTCGCTCGGCTCTCGCAAACCCTGCACCACCAACTTATCGGTGATCTGTCATCCAGATGCGGCATCAGGCTTGGTGATCGTTCGGTTAACTTAGGATAAGTGTCTCGAGTATCGTTCTTGGCTTAGGTGAAATACAAGAGGTAGAAAATGCTATCTAAAGAAATTTTATTACAGGGATGAAAAAAAAGCAGTCTTTTTCCAGAAGGTAGTGCGTAGAAGCGAAGAGAATAATCGGACAACATCTCCCGATAATTAAAAGGCCGGTACAGCGAGCCGACACCTTCGTTCCCAGTTGCAACGGATAATTCGTTATCTTCAAGTAATCCCGTCCGCTACTCTACTGAATCAATAATCGAGATGCGATTGTAAACCAGTCAGCGACGTTGTTGCTCATTTGCATCCGCTGCATTCATGCACCCGTGCTTCGGATCTGGTCACTCACATGCACATATGGAAATGAGTCCCAAAGAAATTTGACCGGCGCGCCGATCTGCTCCCCACCCCTCCTTTTTTTCGCACAGATATTTTATTAGTATACAGCGATTTCCCTTGACGAGGGGATTAAATCCCGAACTTTGACCTGCCTGCGAAATTATGCAAACTAAAAAACGGCGAAATGAAAAAAAAATCCTTAATGAAGCGCGTCATGTTTGATTAATGCAGAGGCGGAAAAAAATCACCGTTTGAACAATTAAAATATTGCGGGCACATAAAAAATAGGGTTCCTATAACTATTCATGATGGTCTAGCAGGTATGAACGACTGTGGTGAACCTTTTCTTGAGACAGGACTTCGCTTGAGTGACACTATTTCAAAGTCATCCCTGATGTTGCAGCTGAGCTTGTAACGTCATCGTGAATGCAAATACACATCCGGCTACTTGCACTGCGAGTCTTCAAGACGCGGCAAGGTCCTTTGTTTCCCAGCGTCCGCCCAGAATGAGAATTCGCCGTTTACGATTTCATTAAGGGGCTATGCTTGACAACGCAGTTTGCAATTGAACTCCGGAAAAATACATTCAATGAAAACAAGATTTAGCCAGGAGATTATGAAGGGAAAAAAAGCTATCAAGCAAATATTTTTTTTTCTGATGAATAAGCTCATACCAAAATAATGCGGAAATGGATTGATTTCACTATTCCGTGTTATTTCTGTAGCCTATCTGAAGACATGCATAATAAAGAACCCCATGAAGCACTTTGACATGTAACTGTGTCGTTTTTGCTTTGGCAAATAAAAGGGGGCTGTGAGTTATTGAATGGCGGAGTTTAGAAAATCGAACAGCGAGTTCCGTGAAGGCGAGGCGCATGCACTCCCATTTCATTTCATTTCCCTTTGTCGAACCGTTCGACTCGAACGCCCGCATACTGTCGAACATGCCACACACATTTCTAGAGCGGTCAGTTCGCTCCGCACCGGTGCAGTGGCACAACACAAGGTTTACGATCAGTCACGTGACCGGCGGCTTGCTTCTTTTCTGCCATTTAAAGAGCACTTTTCGTTTTGCATCCAACTGCCTGCTCTCGCTCTTTCATCTGCGCGTTCTGACCCGACGATTTAAAAAAGTAGTATGCTCGGCAAATAAACCGGCCAATGTTTTTATGGGAAATGAAAAGGCAGAGGTATTTCGTTATCAGTGAGGAAGAAACAAAGGACCCGGATCCATGGGCTTGCTCACCCTAAGGAGCCCGGCTTGGCGCTGCAGCGGCCTAGCGGTGCGGCGCCCGGGGGCGGAAGGCGAAATCGGTAAAGCAACGGAGATAAGCGTGTGAAGGTCGTTGGAGAGATGACTTCCGCTCCTAGCTAAGATAGCTTCAAGGTGAGGCGGGATCAGTGCTCTGCCCGCATACAATCCGCGACGCGACAAGCACGCGTCTTGAAAGAAAGACACGTGGCTACGCCATCAGTACGCTACAGGTGCCCTCGCTAGCAGTAACAGTACGTCACACAAAGCATGGTTTATTAGTATCAATGAATGAACGCAATTCCGTCGCTATGCAAAAGAAACTCTCGCATTCGGTCATAACCGCTTTACGGTCACGCAAGGTCAGATAAAACAAGGAGCTATTGCAAACGGAACCCCAACAGCATAAAAGAGAATCTCTGACAAGTACTCACCATTTCATTGCGTTTGTTGCCACCAGTAGATCTCATCTAGGAGTTCCTCATCCTCCGGACTAATGGCCTGCTCGTAGGGCTCGTGGTACATCGTTGAGGAGGGTGATTCTGAGGTAACGTGGTGGTTGGGAGGCGACCCTGACGGCAGTCTGGAGGGCGCTGGGACTCCGGGACCCATTAGGGTTTGCTGGTGGTGCTGGGGGACTGAAGGTGTCCGTCCGAAAATGGTGGTGGGCGCACCGTAACCTCCGACCGAGGTGCCTCCTACGGAGCCGTCGGATACGTAGGACGGCGTGGGTGATGTTGACGCGTCAGAGCAGGAGGGCGACGACAATGATCCTCCTGGAAGGAGAGGATGCATGCCTCCGTGGGGGTGCAACTGGTGGTTAAAGTGAGGCAGAGCAGAGTCGTAGTCAGGATCGAAGCCCGTGGGGGAACCTAAAAACAAAATCAAATTTAAACAACACATGGCCATAACTCACGGTACAATTGCGGCTTATTTCTCAAAATATAGAGGCCTGCTGCGGTGAGCTTTGCAAACATCAACCTCTCAATCAACTGAAAAAACTCTTACAAGATAAGCTGTTAACGTTTTAGTAGAAAAAGGAATACTTTTTTGTGGATTCAAATACATGAATTCACTCTTGGTGAGCGCCCAAGTTGTTCCCTCAACCCAAAAATGAGGTCTAGGTGATCTATATAGCTTCATAAGAATAGAGGTCTCATCATATTGAGGTACGTGAAAAGAATCTTTCGGCACGACTATTTCACGCGGTTCACTGCGAAAGCAATCAGCTCCGAAAAGGACGGCAGTTATGGGTTTCCAAAGTAAACGGCGAGGATAAACATGATTTGTAGAGGCCGGAAGCGGGGGACAGATTTCCCTTAGTTGACACTTCCGCGCTGACCAAAACGAATACGACTTCGCATTCTCCACTCTGCTCCGCAAACGATCCCTGCCGACTACCTGCGCGCGGCGCGAGTCTGGGAGCCTAGCCAGGTAAAACTTCGTGGGAACGGCACATACATCTACGATCCCGGTGCGGTTCTCCAAAAAGGAACATAAAAGACGGGACAATGAAATGCCAAAGTTGCGTCGACCCTGCCTAGACTCAATTCTAATCTAGTTCCAACTCACCTGATGCTAAAGATTCAGTCTTGACTTGCACTACCGGCGCCGTGTTCTCCGATGAGGACACTCCGTGCTCCGCAAGAAGTTCTTGAAGACTACGGATGTATTCGACGGCCATCCGAAGAGTTTCTACTTTGCTGAGTTTCTTGGCAGCGTCCTTGTCCTTGCCCCGGGCACCCCGTTCTGGCGGCGAAGACGTCTGCTCCATAAGGGCAGCGGCCACAGATGCCGGAATATGCGATCGAAGGGTAGCGAATCCGTTGTTCACTTGTTTTACACGATTCCTTTCGCGGGCGTTTCTCCTCGCGACGGAGGCGGTTTGGTGAGGCGCTACTTGCAGTCCGGCATTCGTTGGATTGAACTGAATTCTTCGTTTGCATCGACTATCGTTGGCCATCGCTGCTCGTCCTGCGGGGGCGATAGGCCTGGACTTGGTCGCGGTTGCCCTCGCTGTCGGCGCCTTGTTTTCCGATGGTGGCTTATTGTTATTTTGCATTTTGACGAGATTGTTGTTAAGGGCTGTCGTCGTGGTGAGGATGGTCGGGGCAGCCGTCACAAGATTCGTCAAATGCGGGGGAGATGAAGGGGCACCAACATTCGGAATGTACGCGCCGTTATTCGACACTATCACACAAGTCCCCGCCGTCGGCTGAAGATGAGCCGACAAGGAGTCCTTCGACCTCAGCAACTGGGTCGTCGCCGACTGGGGTGCAGGCCGGAGCGCACCCAAGGTCATGATGGTCATGGCAGACATAACAAAATAAAAACTAAGAGGTTGTTGTCAGTAAAAGAACATTAGTAACACTCGTTGCACTGCACTGGCACTCGCGATCCGCGGTACTACGCTGCTGACGTCCGCTCCGGTCCGAGCGAGCACTTCGACTGACTGAGCTGAACTGACTCAACAAACTGGCCAGGCCTGGCTGGCGGAGGGAGAGTCCGTGGACGATTTGATGATGGTGGTTGGTTGCCGGTTGCTTCGGATTCGGAGCCGGCCGGCTGTGGAGACCGGGAGCCGAAAGAACCCGAAGGGACCCGAAAGAGATGAGGCGCGTGGCCTATGTCTCTCTCTATCCATCGCCCTCCGCTTGCCTCGCGCTATCCTGCTTTGTCGGGCACACTCCTTCCCCCTCTACCTTATTATGTTTGTCCTTCTCCTTAATTCCATTGCACATAACCCCTCGTCGGGCGAACACAAAAACGGAGGACGGAGGGAACAGAGGAGAGGAAGGAGTCTTTGGTCCTTCTTACTAGCAATTCTTCTTTCGTCTTCTACCATACCCTGTCCTAAGGACGAATAGGGGGCTCGTTTGGATGGAGGCACCCTCTAGCAACGGATCACCGAACTTGCTTTTCGATGTGCCTTGGGGTAGGTCTAGCCTGGCCTTGATACAAGTTCGAGACGGGCCCTAGCTCAACATATTCATTTTAGGTGCCTGTAACTAACACGACACTCCACTGACATCACTAAGCACTTCATATCAATTTCAGTTGCATTTGAAACCTCTTATATGAGATCAATATACTAAAATCTTCATTTTAAACATACACATATGCAAACGCGCAAGGAAGATAAACAGACAAAAGTAAAGTAGAACAAAGTTAAGAAGAAAAAGATTTCTGCGAATGGGACGACTGAAGAAATTGACGGAAAACAACATTTCAACAAGGTTGCGGCGCTCCTTAATTCTGAACAATACCCTATCTGTCAGTGTACGATTGAATGAAACGGTTGTACTG
>Ga0058701_10003438_pt1 | contig 12522 bp, 6 predicted proteins | sample AgamicOrMae_FD_97039 | JGI IMG/M metagenome (GOLD analysis project Ga0058701, IMG submission 97039) | Agave microbial communities from Guanajuato, Mexico - Or.Ma.e | ecosystem: Host-associated > Plants > Phyllosphere > Phylloplane/Leaf | place: Guanajuato, Mexico | collected 2012-06-04
GTCACAAAAAAAAAAAAACAACTGAAATATCATCTGTATATACGTAGTCAAAAAATATCTGGTCGTTTCGCAGAGGACGATGTGATTAAACCTGCACCAAGCCATCTCGGCATGCCGGGCTAGTTAGGGCCGGTCCGGGCAGGGCCTGGCAGCCCCTTTTTGGTGATTGAAAGGTGAAAGTTTGTCTTATTGGGGAGAAGAGGTCAGAAAGTGGCCCAAACTATGTTACGTAGTGTGTTGACGGCCCTTAACATGCTCTGTTTACGTCACTTAAAAACTGATCTGAGCTTCTATCCTGGCTGATAGGTTTTTTTGTTTTTTTTTTCCTCTGCCAACAATGATTTTTTTTCTCCACCGAATGACGACATCTTGGAAAAACATCTTCTTCCTATGAGTTTCCAGGAAAACGCAAATTATTTCGTTTTACTCTGGTAATTTTTTAAGCAGCTGTAACAAATAGATTCCAACGAGAATTTTAGAGAAAGGAGATTTGCGTACTTTTGTGTAGAAGAACAGGAAAAAGACGTAATGGTTTAAAAAGATACTTTTAAGAAGATAATACCCAAAGTAATGTGAATATTTCTTTAGAGGCTATTTGAAAAAACGAAGAATGATTAAGGACCATTTTTTAAGCAAAATGTTTGTTTGTTTTTTTTCGTTTTTTGTTTTTTTGTTTGTTTTTTTAAATAATATAGCGCAGAGCAGGGTAGTCTAAAGCAATTTTACCATGCAAATAACTAATAGTGAAAGTATTCTTACGATATGGATAGCATAATCGTAGTGCTTGAATTCTTTTACGTCTGTAATTGCGGACAACAAAATTGTCTTGCTGTTCATGACTGAAGAAGAAGGTGGCTGAACTATGAAAGAGATCCATAAAATTTATGGCAGTGGATTCAAAACGTACCTTACTGAGACTGCAAAGGCTAGTTTGAAGAGTTGCACAACTATTAAATACACCGTTGAAAGAAAAGTACAAGTTAACCACGCCAGTAGTTGGTTCCTTCAGTCGATTTGTAAATTAGCAAAAGTTACTGAGTCGATGTGCTGAAAATACAACGTCAACGGCACCTGCATTGCGGAAAATGCAAAGGGAAGAAATACCCATTGAGCGAAACTTAAATAAAAGTTAAGCTCAGCACACCTTCTCCGTCAATCCTCCAACACGGAAAGCGGTGCCCCCCACACGCAGGATTGCCATTGCCGATGCATACTCAGCTTTCCACCTCAGCTCTGTTCTAATTACCAAGCCACAGCCATTCTAATTAAATTCACTGCACTTTTTCCGCTAACCAAAATCTGCAGCTAACGCAAACCACAATCCCTTTCTGACGAAACTCTACCTCAATTGTTAGGGTAAAATAATTGTTTGTATTGACCGAGTGAGCTACCATTGAAGGGAAACCGTACGGGAAGATTATACTTTAATCTCAAGGCACTTTTTTGAAGTAGGGACAGTTTTCCCTTTTCGCAAATGGTAGTGCCTTTTTTACCGGCTGCAATGCATTATGGAGCGTTACTAATAAGCGCTTTTTTATTTCATTTTTTCACTTCGTAAGTGTGTAGTGGGACTTCGGAAAGAAGTTTCACTGCAGTATGTAAGACTTCTTCAAACCAGGCGATTTTCATGCAAAGCACTTCGGAACCAGTTGATTTTCATCGGGAAGGATCGAGTTGGGGTACTCCCCTTGTCTCATGAGCAGGCGCGAACGATGTCTGTTGCGCCGCAAAGGGGTTGTAGAACCTTTGCGGTGTCTCTGTAGTGGAATATGATTAAAGGGACCCAATTGGGTACTTGACCAATTTTTTAAGACGTCTTCACATATATAGGCCCTTAGGTTAAGGGGTGATATTAGGCTCATAGCGATTTAAAATGCCTATTTAAAAAATATTCTGATTGTAAACCACTAAATGTTGATTCATTAATGGAAAGGGCCTTATAAATTAGTACTAAAGGAGTAGCCTGAGCAACAGTTTCTGCCAAGGTTGAGTACGATTCAGCTAGATTAAGCAAGGTAAGTTCCGACTATGTTTTCCTTATCAAGAATTCGTCTGATGAAAAGTCATTCGCGTCTCAAAAAGCCCCCCCCCCCCAAGACCAAGAACGTTCGTACCCCTTGCGAGGACGCTGAAATGCCCGTATTAATGGCGGACAAAGCCGAAGCCGGGCCTCACAGATAATTGTTTTCCTCTTGCGTAGCCTAATTGGGTTATTTTTATTTTGAGGGTGCAAGTTGCTGGACGGACAGACGAGCTGTGCGTATTCAGAATATGAATGATTAAATTCCATATATCCAAGTTGCCGGTCTGATTGGGCTTAACAGGGTCGATCGCTGGGCGAGAGAGAGCTTTAGCTTGCCATTAAATAAATAACAAATAAAAGGAGGGGCAGACAATGCGTGTACGCACTTTCCATTCGCTGCATGCGTAATGTCTTTTTTTAGGAGAAACGACAGATCAATAATGAAACATATTTACATTGCGATGTTATAAATAATACAAATGAAAGATTGAGTGCAAACGTTTTTTCTTTCAGCGCTAATCAAAGTATGAGGGTGGAAACTAAGAGATGGCCTTTTTTTGATTTCATCAGCATTTTTCTCAATAGTCGCATGTAAGGATCGAGGAGGAAGAAAACGATTCAGTTTTTAACAAGCCAGCCTCTACCATGATACAAACTTAAAAACACAAAAGTAAAAATAAAAAATATAAAAACTGGAATACTTTCTGTTCATGAGAGAATTTTAGACCAATACGAGCTACTGATAAACTCCAGCGATGGCAAGATCTAGGCCTACCTCTTGGAATTTACTCTGGTCTAATCTTTCAGCTATTTATGAAGATTGACTTCATAAAATCACGAATAAGGCTAGGTTTGATTTGTATGGGTTAAGTTGACGTAGGTTAGGCCACCTCACGTGACATGTGCCTGGCTTTCCTAACAATCGTTCGGATGTCACAAACCCTGACATTTACAACCTATTTCTCATCGGTAGAGCCCTATTCCTCATCGGTAGAAACTACCTTCAAGTGGTAAGCGGCGTCAATATTTGAAACCGTTTCGTTAGGTTAACATGTTAAGTAAGGCTTCGATACTATACGTGTGACTGTCTCCTCTCGGCTTTCAACCTAAGATAGAAAACAACGGGGAAATCCCACCTTGCAAATGTACAGTAAATGTTGATAAAAAAAAATATTGAAAATACATCTCACATAAATTGAGCTCAGTACCAGCATTTTTGTAATATCAAAAGCTATTATGGGTCGAATGATCCCTTCATGCGAGGGGTCACGAAAAATGTTTTCCAATTCATTCATTAAAAAAATTAAAAAATCGTACTTGCTATTTTGGAAAAGCCATCCCAGTACTTGAAAGAGTGTGCGCACCCAGAGAACATATCATGTATCGATGTCTACCTACTCGAACAACCCCGAGTGCACCGCATCTTCTCTTCAATGAGATCGGGACTCTATTGAGTATTATTCCAACTTTAAAAACAAAAGGAGAAAAAACGCGATGGCGACGCAATCCCATAGAACCCTTGCGTAAGTGCGTGGGCGAAACCCTCCCTAAAGCCACATGACGAGGACGCGGTGGTCCAAACCGGTTTGATGAGATCGCTCCGCTCGTCGTTGGTGACAGCCCCGATCGCCAGCTCGTCGCGTACGTCGTGTCGCAGTGCGTCGCGTCGCCAGTGCGCCTTGCTCGCAAAATACAGCCGGTCATCTGGCTGTCCTCTAAAATAATGAAATCTGTAAGCTCAACTGAGACACCCCACACAATAAAAAATACATAAGTAAATCCACGGTGCGGCCTTTGACCACAGTTCGGATACGCACCCTCCAGTGCGGTGGGAGTGATTGAAAAAAACTCCGTCAGCACGAGGAGGCGAGCACAAAGCTCGATACAATACATGTTATTTAGCTTTTAATTAACGTTTGTACTTGTCGGAGGGTGTGTTACGATCTGTCCACCGCTGTTTCTTTAGGTGTAGTCCTTAAGAAGTTGCTTATAGGGTGTTTAGAAATAAAATCATTTTTTTTCAGTGCTGGAAACTAAATTGGACGTTTTCAGCCATTCAAAAGTGTATATTCGTGACGATTGAAACTTCCCTGAGAAAAAAAGGAGGAATTCGAAAATTGTCAAGTAAAGTGTTTCTTAGGAGAGTTGACATTAGGCATTCTAACTGAGAAGAATTTATTTCGAGAAGGGCTTGACCAGACTCAGGACCTCGATTTTCGACAGATCTGGATTCTTTGGCTCTTTGATTCTCATCAGAATGGTTCCATTGCTTTGACATATACCACCTGGATGAAGCAGGGTGGGTCAACTGTAAAAAAGAAAATCTAAAAATAGCATGCATTTACTGTTCCAAGTTAAGAGCATAATATTATATAACCGCCCATCTTTGGTTTAAGTGCCCTGTACCTAACTATTCGTTGCCTCTCCACTCGACGTTTGCCAATCCTGATGCCACTTACAGTGGAAGGCTATTGTCACCACAAAGTTGCGTCTTCCGGCCTCACAATAGGTTAGGTTGATTTGGTTGGATTGCCTGTTTCCCACTCGCTGTTCTTCGCCGTAACAAAACGTTAGATTTTTGACAAAATATGGGGGAAAATGCAACGCTTAAAATTGGAAGGAGGAACTTTCCTTTCGTTTAGCAAAAAGCGAAATGCGGGGTACTCCTATGCAAAAAAGCGTCAATGGAAAAAATTGAATAGACGTTTCATACGGTCTTTGACGGTAGAGTGACATATTGGACTTCGTAGCCAAAGGCAGCCTGCGGTGGTGGGAAACAAAGCGATGCAAGTGAGGTGACCAGCAGTAGCTGACCAGTGGTCAGCAGTGGCCCATAATTAATTCTTTCACCGCATTACTTATTTAGCAGCTTCAGATTGCGCGCTCTTAAGTGAGCTGCAATTGTTCGCATATTCGCCTTCAACAAAGGTCTCAAATGCTCGATTTGAATGGGCAGTGAGAAGCAGACCACGGCCAGGGCCTGGATCGGGCGCTCGGCGACGGCCAGTGGAGGAGGGTAGTATACCTAAGGGGCATACTGCCCTGTAATGAGAAACTATTATTGTTAGATATTATACGCTCCGCTTTGGCCGTAAAGGCGCAATGTTAGGGTTTGTTTGCGAAAGGTGGTTAATTAATTTTTCCGTTAAGTGCAAAAAGCGAGAGCAACGGCGGTGGAGGCTGCGGCGGCGAGGCGGCTAAAGGCGCCTGGGGGTCACTAAGAGCGCGGTCAACTTCTGCCTGCATTGTGGCGACGAAAGGCTTTACATTATGCTAGCTCAAAATCTCAGTCTGACTGCATCTTACATCGGCAGGGCGCGGCGCGGGGATCCGCCCCGAGCGATTTGCCCGGGCGGCTTGCCGACTCCCCGTCGCTCGACTTGGTTGCCCGACTGGGCTGGTCTGGTCAGCGCGAGATGCGTTCAAGTGCAATGAAAAGGAACTTTACTCCAGGCGGGATGTTGTAGATACTGGAGACATACGCCAGTTTGACCCATGGGCATTTCTTTCCAGCTATATTTTGCCACAGTAAGGTTAACATCGTATTAAACAAACGCAGCAGACAGCTCCGCGTTTGTTTGTTGATAATTGTACACAAAAAAATGAGCCCCATCAAACAAAAAAGGTCGTTACTATTCGCCCGTCGGCGCAAATACATGGAGACTTGAACGCACGTAATGCATTTTTAATGGGAGGTGACTTGAACGCTCGGAACGCAACCTAATACATTTTACATTGGGCAGGCGGGCGAATAGCCACTTCGTAAAAAAAAAATGCCGGAAGCAAATGCTCCTCAGTTGGGACACGGGCCTAAAATGGGACAAAACGAACTTGATTGCGCTTGTGTTTCTGTGGTTTTCACATGTATTCCTCACGTGTTTCATAGCCCATAAATAAAGCCAGTGGGACATGGAAGTATTGGCCTGCTTCAGGCCCTGTTTTTTTAGTGTCCCAACTAACACTATTGACCAGCTCTTGACTGGTTCAGTCATGCTATTGTTCTCTCGTCTCCACGTTCTATTGTTCTAAATGAGCAACTCCTTCCTTCAGCAGTGACCGCTTTTATAAGCATCCTCCGGTTTAATATGACTCCCTCTCCAATGTTTCCATGTTTGCTGTGTCCGTTTCGCGGCAATTATAGTCTGATAATGAGTAGGAAAGGGGCATGACTCGGTAAAGTATGTACCTGCCGGTTGACAAGAAAGAAGAAGAAATGAGATCGCGCCATAAAATCCAAACGCGTCCCCACAACATTTTCTAATGTCTCTTCTCACACAAAGATAAGTAAGGCAGATAGTATGAATTGGCGGCCATGACTGGCTCAGCTTGTTCCTTGGCTATCCCCACCGCTAAAGGCGCCGCCAACAGAGACGGGCAACCCTCCTTCCACCTCCCAATCTATCTGCTCTCAAAAAGCCAGACTTGATTATCAAGTGATTTGATAGCGATAGCCCAAGCGGCAATTTTACATCAAGCTATTTTGCAGAAAGTGCTTTGAACACAAAACAGAGAGAGTCATTGAATAGAGTTAAAGTGCCAAGTTTCGCTGAGATTTTTTTTTTCCGTGGGCTATTTTTCCGGGCGTCCAAACACTAACAAATACGACAAGGTCTTCATAAAATTTTATTTCCACTGCCTAAAAACGCTTGCGTGACGTATATACAACAGCGAGCCACGCATTTTTTCAGTGTTACGTTAACGTACACCGTGCACTTCAGTTCCTCCTAAATCTTAACCCCCTTTATCAATACCAACGAGCCGCTCTCGACCCTCCACAAATAACCATCTTTAGGAGCATAAATGTTTTAAGGAAATTTTCCGTACCAATCGGACAAACGTCTCAATGTAAATCGTTAAACTGTAAGCTCCCTCCCTTCCCCCCCAAAATGCAATCTATTCAACACCACTAAATTGACAAAAATAAAAGCATCGCTAGGCTTACTGCAAAAAGAGAAGCATATGAAGAAAAACACAGAACCAAAAAAAATATCCGAGGTCCATTCATCTAAACTTTGCCCGAACAGATCTACTACTCGAGATTGAGAAATGGATCTTTTGGGTAGAAGCCACTTCCTGCGAACAAGGTAATATTCTTGCGGTCAAATTGAAAGAAAAAAAAACAAAACAATAGAAATAAGACACGGACAGAGATATTATTATCCTCCAAGCGTGAAAGATAATTTGGACGTTTATTTACCCAACACCGCATCAAGAAAACATTGTCAAATTAATAAGAGCTATAGCTGGATCGTCCGGCAGCGCCGTTCGTGTTGTCGTCTAGGGCGCCGCCGTTCCGTGCTCTGCTCCGGGCCGTGGAGCGCCTGTTCTGCTAGTGGTGAGTCTCACTGGAGCACTGCTAGTTTCACGCTTGCATTGGACTTTTGTCAGCGGTGCTGAAATCTTTAATTATTCTGGTGGTAAGAGATTTTCGCCGCATCGGTGAAGATGTCTCCGCCTAGGATGCGCCTGCAGTGCTACTATACGGAACCACTACGTTACGCCAGACAAACTGTCATTGCCGGCGAAAAAAAAATGTTTTATGCATGACGATAGTGTTCTTGTTTAATCCTCCTTGGTAGATGTATAACGTGAACAAGGAAGGGGTAGCCTATCAAAGGGGGTCTAGAGATACGGCAACACACATATCGATGGCATACTTTAACTAAATACAGCGCTATCACGTAAATCCATGATGGCGAAATCACGTTACTTAAAGATACTGGAGTATAGGCCCATTTTAGTAGAAACTTCGGTTAGTCTCTGATTGCAGGATTTTTTTCCTCTACATTCGGTCCCTCCAATGAAAAATCGATCAAATACAAATGCGTGTTTCAAAATCGATCAAATGATACGTGTTTATTTGAAGAAAGAGAGAGAGAGAGATCAGCTGCTATTTCTGACACATTGCAGTTGTTCCTCTTTTTAAACATACAGTAGAAATCGTATATAACGAGCACCAAAATCAAGCCGAATTTGCTCGTTATAACCGGTTATCGTTATAACCGATATCGCTATAATCATATAAGTGCATCTACGAGACTAGACTGCAGCACCAAATCTACTCGTTATATCCGGTCGCTCGTTATAACCGGTTCTCGTTGTAACCGATATCGCTATAATCATATACGTGCATCTACGAGACTAGACTGCAGCACCAAATCTACTCGTTATACCGGTCGCTCGTTACAACCGGTCTCGTTATATACGATTTCTATTGTACTACCTGACTTGATTGATTTTGGAAACACGCCCTTTCACTTTGATCGGTTTTTCATAGGACGGACCGCATTATCATTTCAAGTCAAACACTTTAGATTTAAGCCTGGGAAATTATATTTAGTGACAATCTTCACGAAATGGGAAGTGCTGCGAATCTTTTGAGGAATAAGAAAATTAAAATCTGCTTCAGTGGTATCATGTGAGTATACTCCCACGGTGGTATTGAATGGTTCATACTGGAGGTTAGCTTCTTGCAGTTTGGTCATGATAATTTGGCCTATTTCGATTGGTTTGCTTGAGTAGGTTTATCTTTGGTTCGGACATTCTAGAGTAATGCGGAAGCCGTGAACCACATAATTATCCTTAGTCCACTGAGAAGACTCCAAGACATATATTGGTTCTATATGAAAAATGATAGTGCAGTTCAAAAAAAGTGGTCCCCCAGGTTGCATTTTGCGTATATCTCGCTGGCATTTCTCTCGTTCGGTTCTAGGTGGGTAAATCTCAAGGCAAAATCTTCTTGAACCATGAAAAAAGTGCCTTACAAAGTTGCGTGTGAGCATACGATCATTTTCCTTTCTTAGACTTGGTTCATCTTTCACGCATCTGATCTGGAAGAGAAAAAGAAAGACAATCGTGCCCCAGTCTGACCATGGGGACGCTGTGTCAATCGCGGACTAGCGTGATGCCGAGCTAAATTAGACAATGCAGTAATTACCTTTTTTTATTTAAAAAAAATAAAAAAAATGTGCTCATGGTTCTCGGAAGGACTACAAGTGCAGCTATGATTCTTTTTTTTTAATTTCTTTTCATCTTTGTTCTATTCTACTCCATCTATGTCGCTATTCTCATCACAAAAGTTAGTCTGTCATTAAACAGTCGTTAGACATTAGAGCTCCTGATACTTCATGTTTTACAATATGCGCGAGACTGTATTTTTTTAGCTGTAGAAAAGCGTTCTTCCTGATAATGATGCCATGGGCACGCAGGAATAATGTTTATTCTGAATCGTGGTTTTCGACTTTTTTTTGCTATCACTTCGTTCTTGCTCAGCCCCTTCTTACGTTTTGCAGCTCTTTCAGAGGGACAACTAATTTTATCAAGAGAAAAGCATCATGTTAGGAAGTGATTGCACATATACATAACTCGGGGATCTTCTAATTTAATACCGGGTCGACAAAGAAAAACATATATTACAACACGAAATTAACGTTCAGAAAATCTAAGATACTCTATGTGAAAATACTTCATCAGGAATTGAGAGAATATCAAGTCTAACATATCTCCAAAAAGCAGCGGTCATATGATATTGACATGAAAATGAACAAAGGCGCTCACTTACCAAAAAATAAATTTAAAAAAACAGGGGGAGTGAGCTTTTTTCGGTACCACATACAGCCACCCCGAAACAAGACGCAAAGAAGCAAGGGCCAAAGTCCTCGTAAAAAAAATCTCGTTCCTTAACTAAATAACCGAATGTTTCTCTAAATAGTTTGATCTTATATCGACACTTGCTGGGCCTTTTCCTTAGCCACTTATGTTTATTTTTACGTATAATTAAATGTTTTATTTACGTTAGTAAATTTAAAATAACAATTATGATAATTTTATAGCACAAAAAGGTGGAATTTGCAGTAGCATTCGAATGCGTTACAGAAACATGACCTCGGGGGTATGGCTGGAATTCAAAACTTCCGAGACTTTCCAAGGTTTTTGAAAAAAAAAAACGCCACATCGCTTATTCTTAGATAACTTCCTCCTCTGTACATGACTTCTGGTCGCTGTGGCTACAACCTCGACCCCTCCAAAATTCATCCTTCATCCACATGGGTCGTGTTCATATTCACCCGCTATTTGCGTTTAAATGGATGGAGAAAATATCTTAAAGCTTTGGCCGACTCCCACGTTGAGTTAAACGCGAGCGTAGCGAAACATCAATAAATATTGGCTGAAAGAAGAAATTTGGTCCACAATAGACTGTCCGCAATACGATAGTCCTCGTCCCAAAACCGAGGAATATTCGTCTATCTCTCATCCACCCGGTTCCTTTGGTTCTTTCACTTCTTCTTTTAAAGACAACATTCATTTCCCCTTAGCACTTAATCATGTTGTCGACTGAAACGCACTGTTTAGTAGTCGATCGTCGGCAAATAACACCGTGACAAAACATGTACAGACAAAGCAATTATGATGAGTCTGCGTAGCTTTTTCTCTGTTATATCTTTCTTCCTTCTCCACACAGAGGTGGATAAGATTTTATCAGATGCGGTTTAAACAAGTAAAGAAAGACCGGAGTAACCATATTCACAAAAATTCGTTGAGCGAAGATGACTTGGCCGCGCTTTGTCACAACCTATGTTCATGGTAGAGCCTCAGGGATACCATACCATGCACATATGTGTCATGAATAGGTCTACTTCAACCTTCTTTCAAGCGATTTTTTTTTTTCAAATGACATGATAGGGGTGCAACATCATCCAAGAAAGGGACAAATCCCCATACCAATATAATCCGCTTTTGCACCCATGTTTTCCAATATCGGTATATTTTCGCGATCCCTTCTTTGAGTGGACCCGAAGTATTCTAACAAAGAAGTCTCATAATGGAATAGACTAAATGATAAAACCCTGCGATTTCAACGGGGCACTTCATTGTCTTTTTTCCCATTATTTTTGCGAAGTGCGCAGTAAAGCAACTTGCCAATCTTTAGTCACTGTTGCACCTTTGTTCGGCACAAAATGGTCAACAGGTTTATTTCGTGCTATGTATCGAAGTGTTCAAGCTTATTCATGATTCATCTAGGTTTGGACATTTTCTGTGTAAATAACAAAACACACTAGTCTTGCCAAGAATATTACAAAAACGACCAATCAAGCAAAAAGAGCATACAGCCAGAAATGAAAAAGAAAAAAAAAGAACTTTGCATTCCGATCCAGTGATGAAACCAGCGACATCCATCAAGTACAATTGAATTGTTTTGAAAAAAAAAGTGGGAGAAAAGAGAGTTTTGCTTGGCAAAGGCGAGGGACGCTTGGATTAGGTAGGCCTCACGGTGTATTTGATCAGCACGTGACAGAGAACGGAAAGCTATAAATGATGCCGTGGTTAAACATGTCCTTATCACACAAGCCAGAAATCTTCATCATTTCAGGTAAACTCTTTTTTGTTTGAAGGAAGTAGAAATTATTCAGGTCCTTGAACGATTACGGGCCACACGATGTTTTACGACTAACAAGTACCGGTTCGCTGAAAGATAAAGTGTTGATTTCAATTGTTTGCCTCTGCACCCCTTTTTCTTATCCTGACATCTACAAAGATCACTCGTACGTTTTTGTACACAAGAATAGCGTTGGTGCCTCTTTCGACTGAGATATCCTCCACCTCGTTCAAAAAATAACCGTTGTTGATGAATAACTCGTCTGAGATAGTTAATCAAGGAATCCTTCGTCAGGAGGTCCCCTTGATTTATGCTTAACAGTCTTTGCAATAAACACCAGAAATCTCGCGAGAACCGTGGAGAGGTGTTAAAATTGTCTATTCGATGTTTACAGAACAGGAGGTCGAGGGCAAAGTGAATTGACATGGCTATTAACGGTGTTAACTGTATCATGAGCGGGCTGCGGTGGTCTGCGTGGCGCAAGAGGCGGACTCGGCGCAGCGTGCCAAATTTTAACGGCGCTGCAGATCGCTATTTGCCCACGGTTATTTATAGCCCTTAATATTGTCCGCCTGCAACAGCAATTGCTAGGAATGCGACCCAAGTTGTCATGCATTGCCATCACCCCCGCTCAGCAGACCAGCGCGAGCGGACAAGCTCAAAAAAAACGGTTACTGTATTTTTCCGCTACCGCACTGGTCCTTACATATAGGGAGGACGTCAATAAGCAGCCTCTCTCCCAATGTAAAATCCGGAAATCAAAGAGCCTATATTTCAGGATATTTATGGAAAAATAATAAAACCTCCCTGGCCGCACTTAACTCCGACCGATTTCAAATTCCGAGGTGACCGGTGAAATGACTTAAGAGTCACATTTAAACTAAATAATACGCCAAACTCACGCGCAATGAGTATATTGTTTTTGACTGACAAAGTTTATTGAGAGCATCTCACACACGGAGAAAAATGGTCAGCTAGATTTGTTCACAAATTAGTAAAACAAAGGGACATATAACCTAGTTAGTAAATATTACAAGGTAGGATGGTAAATAAAACCACAGTGCTAGTAAAAGTGACTGACACGGTGTTAGTAAATCCTTAATGTGCTGGTAACATATACTAA
>Ga0058701_10003439_pt1 | contig 12521 bp, 13 predicted proteins | sample AgamicOrMae_FD_97039 | JGI IMG/M metagenome (GOLD analysis project Ga0058701, IMG submission 97039) | Agave microbial communities from Guanajuato, Mexico - Or.Ma.e | ecosystem: Host-associated > Plants > Phyllosphere > Phylloplane/Leaf | place: Guanajuato, Mexico | collected 2012-06-04
AAAAGCTCACTTTTCAGAAAAAAAATTCTCCCGACCCCAAACGAATTTTCACAGCGGAAAAAAAGGCCGTTTCGGTGGTTTTGATAACCAACGAATGAAGTCCGACAGTCAAAATTTCAAGGACAAGACATGACCCACATTTTATTGCACAGTGTTATGTAATATCCTGTAATATGGTGTAATATAATGTAATATTGTGTGATACCATGTAATATTTTGTAATATAGTGTAATATTATTATTTATTTATCTAGAGGGTGGCCCAAGGGGGAACTAGCCCCATCGTGGGCGTTACATGAAGATTCTCAAGGGGATTCGCGAACACATTGTGGATTTCGAGTCCTCTCGGCTATACACAATGATGTGTCCACCCATCCGGAATAGAACAGATCTAGAAATGTCATTTACATTGACGGGACTAATGAAAGTCTATGGTCATCCGATAATCGACTTGGCATCGGGACTTAGATCTGTGACTGCATGCATGCAAAAGCTCTCCGAGTTGCCTCGATGAAGCTAGACATCTCGACACCCTGTTTAGAGCTGAGCTGTGTAAGGCCTACTACAGTAAAAACGGAGTATGGCCCAACGTTAGCATAAATCCTGGCTGTCACCCAACGCTTGTACACGCCATTACTAACCAGTACTGGCCCAGAGTCGACGCAATGCGAAACCTGGGCGAGTCAGTGTTCTCTGGAGTCAACCTCGAAAAGTCGTTCGAATTCGATTATCGCACCGATGTTTACGACATACTAAACGACAAGGCCCATTGCTTACCCTTAAGCCATTGGACCCAGATGTACGATCGGTGCAGTTTTATGCTGCACCATCGTCAGGTCCCCCCACGACTGGAGAAGCTACATCGACGCGTTGTTGCGAACTACCTGCTATCAAGTCCAGACCACACGAAGAGTGTGATTGACACAGTTGAGAGAGGCCTTTCGCCACGGAATGATGATGTAATACATCTTGTGGTGAAAGAGGGCGAACTCAAGGTCGAAGCGAGGGCGTTCGCAGTAGCGACCTATTATAAGAGAATCCATATTGGATTACTAGGCCAGAATATGTCAGCGCACATCCTCCCTGTTCAGTTCGCAGACTATGACTGATTCACAGATTACGCTAACCAAAAAAGTATCCAAGTTGACGAGGGAGTCTGCAACACGCAAACTGTCGACAGTAAACGTAGTTCTGGACTATAATAAGTTCAATCTCTATTTTGTTCTCTCCGTGATGATTATCATGTTGAGTTCACTGGACTCCTTGTTCGGGCTAAAAGAAAGCTTCAGCGACTTACATAAATGGTTCCAGAGATGTGTTCTCATAGGGGTATCAAGAACAAGACCGCCACGGATCGCTCGAGATGGACTTCCTGAGGAAGGCCCTTACTGCTTTCGCAGACATGAGGGCGGGTTGGAAGGCATGGGGCAAAAAATCTGGACTTTGTTCGCTCAGCTACTCATAAGGTTTTCGATGGTACTATGTGGTCTGCGCGGATCAATAATCGGTCAGGGCGACAATCAAGTTATTGTGCTGAGACTCACTAAGGATCAATCTCTTCGCTCGAAAGCTGTAGTTCAGAACTTCCTCAGGGTCCTAAGACACGAGTCTGCCAAGAAAAACAATTTCTAAACGAGACGGAAAGCTGGTATTCTAAAAGCCTATTAGAAGCCAACAAGAAACTCTATTAAGAAGGAGTGCAGCTCGTTAATGGTCTAAAATTCGCATGTAAATTAGCCTCTGATGCGAATGAAGCGTCAAATCGCTTTGAGACGAGGATAGCATCAATTGCGACGATTGCCGAGTCTATGGCTAAACGCATGCCCTCGTGTGACATAGCATACGCCTTATCAGCATTTGAGATAATTACACAGCGTTCAGTTGAAGGGCTGTTTTCGTGTGACAACAAATTCTATCAGGTTATGCCTGTGAGGTAAACCGCCATTGAAGGTCTCCCGGTGCCGAACTATGCGCAGCTAACAATGAGAGGTCACCCTGACAGATTGACCAAGACACTCAGCCTGCTCCGCTACATCAGAACTAAAGACCACGAATTTGTCAATCTTGTGAGTGTACTCAGCCCGTTGCAGTTCAACCCAAGACCTTCTTTCGAGTTACTTCTCATGGACCCACATGCGCTCGACCTAACCAGGCACCTGAGTGTGAATAGTGTCCTACGGGATTCTGTCAGAACGGTTATACAGACTGTTGCCACTGACCCAGATGTAACGAAGTACTTTGCCGTGTCTGTGGAACTCGAGAAGCAAGACCTAGTTTCAACATTATCCCGACTACGTCCATATCCAGCTCACAATCAGTTTTGCGCAGTTATTCCGGTTTTCCGAACCCGGCCTTGCAATGCTATTAATGGCCATGTTTGAAAACACTAGAACTCTGGTGCAACTAGCCCAAACGAGCAATCAGGGTGATCTCATCCAGAAAATACGCCTAGAGGAGGAGAAGTTCAAGGACTATCTTCGGGACCTAGTAAAGCACCCCAAGTCTGGTGATACGTTAGGGAATCTACTTCGGGACTATCTATGTCCCACTCAGATGGCCCTCGTACTTCGCCTCGAGTGTTACAAAACCGAGATACACGGTGCAACTGTTGCCTGTCCGGTTGACCAAGAGGAGTTCCAGTATCCTGACCAATGCAGCCCAGAAGAATTCACGAAGTCGATCTTAGTTACGATTAGTCCCGAACTCACGAAGGGAGCTAAAATCAAAGATCTGATGCTTGGCCCCTTCAGGAGCTATATAGGCTCAAAGGTTGTGGAGAAGGTTGTGAAATCCCCAATGGGAGATATACCCACGACTCGGACAAATGATGCGGCGCGGCGCCTCGCTTCTCTATTATCCTGGAGCAAGAGAGCTTGTTCCGAGAACGTTACTAAGATCGTTTATCAGCTGATGAACGATAAACCAACCAGCTTTGAGTTGCTAGCACCAATTGTAGTTCGCGGGAACATTCATCATCGTCTTAGAACCCCGTTCGACAGTCAGGGTTGTATCTTCAAGTCGTTATTGCATGTAATGAGTCATGTTCAATGTTCAACCTCAGGGATGACCTATCAGGTAGTTGAGGGCGATTACACAATCTTCTTCCAATCTCTCTTTCACTTTGCTGGTATATTCTTGAGTAGTTGTGCGAGCAAAGTGAAGTTGGAGAGAATGATGCTGATGGCCTGCGGGTGCAAGATCTGTTCTCGGCCTGTGCCACACCAACGAATTGAAGCCCCGACAATCTTAGTGACGAAGCCGGCTCCAGACCAAGAGGTCATTCCTCCGAGATTTACCTCTGGGAATGCAGAGGTTACCTTGGCGGTAGCAGTCAAAATCAGTTCATCATTTAGAAAACACTCAATAAGGTCTATTGGTGATACCACAGAGTTGGTTGAAGACACCCTTCCCCTTGCCACCAATCTTGTGAACCTCAGTGATTTCAGGCGATGTAATTTAGAGAGGCTTGCTGCCTACTTGTTCGTTCGTACACCATACATGATAATTTGGTGTCGGAAGTTTAAGTTAAACTCTCACGTCACTCTTCTCTCGAGGTTACTCTATCCACTTGCAGACTGTCTGTTGAGAACTCAAAGACTCAACGAGATGGTTAGGATATTGGGGATGGATATCAGCTATGAGGCGACGCGAAAGGCGAACGCATTATCGAAGCAGCGGAAAGTAGTGCCGGCACAAACTGGACGAGTCTGCTAACTGGCACTCTCGCAATTTTGGTTCGGTTATCGATCCCAAAAAAGACTGCTGTCATCAAGCTAATAATGCCAGAAGGAGAGATGGGTGTTGCTCGAGAACTGGTCATTCTTGAACTGGCATCAATTGGGTACCTACACAGGAGGATGAAGCCCATCACATCAAATGGTAGAAACAACGAAGTATTTCTGGTTGCTAGCAATTCGCTCCAGTTAATCCCAAACTCACCAGAAAATGCTAAGTTTGTCTGCTACGCTGCATCATCGATGCCGAACGTTGGGGAGTTCATAAGAATAGGTATGAGACTGAAGTCAGAAGCTAGATGTTAAAACATTTCACGCCAGAATCTCAGAGTTGACATTTCTGGAACCATCCACTATAACACCACACAGACTGCTAAGACGCATCAAGAGTCTTCTGTCGGCCTCATGGGAAGAGCTTGAGGTAGACTCTCAGTACATCGACCAAATGAGGAAGTATGGACGCTCGCAGGCTCTGCTAAGAATGGTTTCACCTCTCGTTGTTCTGTACCAGTTTTGGATGGTGGGACGATCAGGAATTGGGAGACTGTTCCTTAAGCTCTCTACCATTAAGCTTGTTGTGGTTCGGCAAGCAGATTTGAACCCCAACTCACCCTTGTGGCCATACACATCTTCGTTTGAAGTCCGTGTTGACCCCGCCTCAGAAGATGACTCGATCATTGTGCACATGAAGAAGTCCCTCCAGAAGGTCTTGAGAGCGTCCCTGGAGCTACTTGATATACCAAGACCGGCTAAGAAGTTTGGTCACCCTGATCTAGAGGTGTCGGATGGCATCCAGTTATTGGACTTTCCGAGGGCTGATTGGCTGTTGGAGGTCTTGAGGTTCCAGGTCTGATTGGACTTGAGTAAATTTGATAAAAGATAAAAACAAGAATAAGATTTAAAACCAAGGATAACAGCGGGCGGTGCGCGCTAGGAGTGGCGGAATGGTGAGTTTTTATTTGAGCTGCTTGGACTTGCGCTTGGTGTGCCTGAGAGAACCTCACGGGAGTGGATTTGTGATAAATATCATGTTACGCTGTTAGGATATTTTTGTGTTTTTGTCTCCGCAATATTTTGTACTATTGTGTAATGCTGTGTAATACCTGTAATATTGTAATATATTACAGGCTTTGTAATACTGGTACACCAAATTAAAGGGTGAAGACCCCTTGGGCTCACCCATTAAAACCATGAAAAGTAATCATGAAATGTGATCCTAGACGAATCATCTACTTATTGTGTCTGCCACGCAAACCGGAAATTCTGCAGGATCAGGAGCATGGAACCAACTCATTGTGTCTGCGGATACCTCTTGCGTTTTCGCTGGCTTCGATTCACGTTTGGGACGTCCATACACGTTAGTATAATTTGGAGTTCACTACATCCCCAATTCGCAAAAGCCCGAACAGAAATCAAATTTGAAAATGAGGTTTTCGGCTGGAAGTAAGAACAAAATGAAGGAGGAAAACTCAGCACGTGGAACACATCAAAACGCCGCCATATCGTCGTATCTTTTGCTCGCCGCCGCAACGCGTGTTCAGAGGGCTAGGTCAACAAAATCAAACGTCTTTTTTAATTGTTGAGCGCTGGAAAGGATGACACAAATCAAAATACATTGTTTTGTCACAGCTGATACCCAATACGAAAATACGCCCCTATCATGAATACTACACAAGAAAAATTAGTGTTAAAAAGTAAAATGCCTTATCATAATTTCAAACCTAACCTGCGTTTAAATGATACGTGGTTGATCGAAATGGAAATCCAATATAATTTGAAACGATCAGACTGATAATCACATGGTATAATAAAACTCATGGCACCGCGCAAACGTGCAAGTTCGAAATAGGCGTTATCCAAGCACATTAGTCGTATTTCTGAACAGCATTTTAGCTGCGATGCTTACCACAAGTGTATTTTGATTTGAGCTACTCTCCTCAACGCTCAAATACATAGAAAAACGTTTGATTTTGTTTACATTGTCCTCTGAAAATGCTTCAAGGCGGTGAGCAGCAGACGACAAGACGGCGGCGGTTTGTTGTGTTCTCAGTTCAAAATTGAACTTCTTTCTGTTTTTACTTCCAGCCTAATACCTCATTAGACAGCGACTTCGCAATTCGGATTAAGGACGCAAAAAGCGCTTGCACCTTCTAGCGGTCAGCGGTGGAGCTGAGCACAAGGTACATTTGAGATACGGTAGCACATGTCTCATGTTGTTGTTTTGGTTGGGTATTTTCATAGTTTTATGAGTAAAATATCGAGGGAAGTGTTAAAAAAGTGTCAAGACAGGGACATAACTCAGTTTGTAAGATCAATTTTGTTAAATCCAGCACGAACCTTCTAGTAGAGCTGATGTGCGTGAACGCTGAAAATCTTTTTGTGGGGCTGATGTTATTACTGACTTCACCCGAGTATGTACTGTACAGGTATGCGTCATTATCAAAGACAATATGCAAGGAACGTTGAAAGCCTCAAAATGATTTCATTGAGTTTTAGAGTTAAGATCTAAAATACTCCATGTGACGGAACCTAACCTCAACTCGGTACATGTAACCGCCTACATATGTTTTAAAACATACTGGAGAAAAAGAAAAAAACTTAAAAAGATCTTGCATATGACACTCACAAGGATATCACTTCGCTGGTAGAGACATACGAGTGGGTGATTTCAAAACTACAAATACAACAACCTGAAGATTTCTTTGAAAACCCACTTACCTCAGTCACTGCTCTCACACCTTGTTAAAACAGATAACAGCAAGGGATATAGAGAGGCAACACTAATTATTCCATAAAACTGTAAAAACTTTACATCTCAGTCCCATACCAGCAGCCAGAATATATTTGCGACATCCTTGCCCACCGAGAGAGGTAGTTGGGTTAGCTTCACGGTATTTATATACATTTCTAGGCTACTTCATGCGCGGAAATCTTCTAGTGTTCGATTTCTGCTTCACGAGTGAAAAATTCCTTAAAATTCCGTAGGAGGTGCGAGTTTGACCGATTCTAACGATGCCCTATTATTCCACTAATTAGGGACAGCAGACAAAAGGCCGCAGTGCATCTACGCTTACAAGAAAATTTCCTCCCGAACCGGTGACTTTGCGGAAGCCGTTCACAATAAAAAAAGGGAGTGTGTATTGACCGGACTGCCTCATTTAAAATGTATTAGGTTGGGTTACGTGTGTTCAAGTCAGCTCTAATTTTAATGCATTAGGTTCGTTACATGCGTTCAAGTCTCCCTTTGTTAATGCTTGTCGGGTCAATAGCAACACCCATAAAAATATCACACTTTTGCGAATTTTCCGAACACAGGAGCAGACGCTTCGCTTCAGCGCCTGTGAACTTAATCCTACGAAATGTGCCTTACCCTCAGTCCCACCGCTGACCGCTTAGAGGCACGCGCGTGGTAAGCATTCCAAATAGGCATCCGCAGGCGCTTATTGAGTTACTTTTTTGGTTCGCGGCATGCCGAGTTGGATGTTTGCGTGACAGACATGAGTCACTCCTTTGATTCAACGTTCGACGTGTTATCGCTGGGTTTGGGTGTGTGAGAGTCGGTACCTGGTAAGGGACAGTGTGAAAAGTGGCGCAAGGAAGGTTACCACGTGGTTAAGGGACGACCCCTAAGACATTGGGAGCATGGAGGAATATATGGAGTGGTTGCTCAGTGGCAGTGAGCGGACATTCAGGGCCACCGCTTTGCCTACATACAGTGCGTTTACTACAAGACGGACCCTGGCGGATCTTGTTTTCCTCCGCGATAGGAAGCTAGTTCCTCTCTGTCGTCTGCTGCCTCAGTTGTTATTGTGGGTACTTTTGTAACGAGTTCAAAATTAAAGCAATGTTCCAGGATATTCCCAAGTGTGACAAAAACACGTCTGCACTGGGACTAGCACCTAAAATGCCTTTATCAACGTAATTTGGTTTAAAAGTTGACATTATTGTGCCCCAAGTAGAGCTCATGTTGATGCCAGTCATCTACTTTTGTAACGAGTTCACAAACTAGAAGCACTTTTCGAGGGTAAATCACTCGCCAAAACGTGACCTATACATCACTGCACTGGGAAAATTACCTAAAACCCCATGGTTCAATTTAGTTTTGTTTAAATAAATATTATCACTGAATAACCCGGAACCGATGCCGGTGCCCGCCATTTACGTTTGTAACGAGTTTACAAAACTAAAGCACAATTCAGCTATCAATATATTGTCAAAGTGTCACCCAAACACCTCTGCACTGGGAAAATCACCTAAAATGGTCAAACACGACGAGATAATTCACTAAAACGTAGATTTAGTGACCCAGGGTTCGCTGCACAGAAAGGGAACTACTTTCTCTCCGCCAGGGTACATCTTACAGTAAACGGATTGTAGCCGCCATGACATGCCCGATGTCAAAAGGTTTTTCCATGATAACTTCGTACTGGGTTTTATCACAGAAAGGTCGTTAATTCAGCTGTAAGTAAAAAAATACAGCCTGGGGTAAAATTTCAAGGCACTATTCGCTTGATTAATGGCGATTTTTTTTAAATAAATTATGCTTACCTAGTTAGAAGGTTATGTGCACAACATTTAGAAAGCATCTCCGTCGCTGGTTTCAAACCAAGCACTAAAATTTGTATCCGAATTTGTTGATATGGTTCAAAGCCAGCAGGGTATGTAGGCTTCAGTTCAAAATATTTATCCCTTTTATCTCGTATAACTAGCATTAAGAACATTTCTTGTTGATCAAGTCATACCGCGATTTTTCCTTCTCTTCTCACCTCCTGCCCTCTTCGATCTCCTCCCGCTACATCGCTGCGCCATCTGTTGGCTGAAATCGGCGGCACCATAAAAGGCCGCTAATGGCCACGAATCATAGTTTTTATATTTCTGGTGTCAGACCGACCTATGTGTATTGACGAAAAAGGTGTCAGATACCCTGGAATGGACATTCCTTAACAAATCGCAAAAGGTATCAGCAAGATTAGTTCACTTTTGTAGGAGATGGAAACTAACTGAGGGCTTGTATTTGCAGCAACCACTCTATAAATTTACTCCATGTTGGGGGTGATAAAAAAATGATTCTCGCTATGTAAGTCAGTAGATTCATATGGAAGATATTAGTAATAACCAGCTCGTCAGGCACAACACCGCTGATTCGAGAAGCAATTGGGGCAGCAACAATTCGTGGAGCCTAGGACGGCAAGGAATTGATATGTGAAAAATCACAAAAAATAACCTCAATCCAATTTTCAATCTGAAAATGTATCAACCTGGGTGAACCACCCATTCTTGTAGTATGTAACTTTCCTCACCCTGATTTAAGTTGAGTTCCATAGATTACGCTATGAATGGGATTTCCGTAGTCTTATTCCTGTGTAATAACTTACATATTTTCTCTGTAAACGTAGATGTTGTCCATCATATTGAACGTAAAACAGAGACCAAGTTCAGTCCATGAATGCTTGAAGTGAAGGTCTAAAGGAATTTCCTGCGAGGCGGTCATCAGATAATGGTTGGGGAAATCCATACCAGTATTGATTTTTGGAGCAAGCTGAAAAAAAAATCTTCTAAATCTCTTGAGTGCACGAAGAAGGTTGCGTCTCATAGCCTATTCGTCATTGCGACGCATCAGATCTAACGCCATGGCGGATTGAAACGAATGAGTACAAATGGCACCACATCGTATTGTGGCTACAATGTAAATGATACGTTCGGAGTACAGAAATAGAGGTAGGGTTGAATGTACCTACCTTTTCCGTATTTCAACCCACCTCTAACAAATGTTCCAATTCATGCTCATGTAACATCCGAGTACCGTTGGTGGGCCAGGGATCCGTATATCCGCCACATGTGAGGTGTAGTGTGTACAATTTCTCGTAGCTGCAAACACATAATTCATGCATGAAAACTGCCTACACGTGAAGGTGACATATTTCTAGTGAACATTTTACTACACATTGGTTTCGACCTACATGTCGTAACCAACGTATACGCAACCAGAAATTTTTGGAACAGGTCGGTCGAAGGTTCAAATCAGAGGTAGCCAATATACTGTCGTCCAGTCCTATTCGTAAAACCGTTGTGTTGAAGTTCTAAAGGATGATTGATGTCAAGGTTCTCTGGGTTCAAGGCATTGAAGCCATTTAAAGGTAGAGTAAGGATGACAGGTAGGGTTGGGGGAGACCTCGAGATCAACATTGCGATAGTTTACCACAGTGGAAGACAACTTTGCCCTGAAATATTGTCTTAACAGCAACCATGACTATCAACTTCTCATGAACGTGGACATCTACAATATCACCGATAATTAAAACTCACTTTAGGGTGTACACCTACAGGGCGTTCCTCGAAGACTTTATTCGCGCCAAAGCTCGGCTTTAAAAGGTATTTTAATTTTGCACAACGCATGAGAAAAAGCATTTTTTTCCGCTCCAAACGTTTGATATCGGTACTTTTTGGCGCCAAGTGCCCAGATCAGGCGAAAATCGACTTCTTATCTGACGATGTTGGGTCTTTTGTAGCGGTCGAGTGCGATAAGCCGTTACAAGAAACGTCACGCATACTGCCGCGTCGCCTACCACCTAGAAATGTGTCACAGACTTCGGTTGAGATTTTGCGGCGCTCGTAGGTGCATTTGGTTACCTTGAAATGAGTTAAAACAATTCTTAAGGTATAGTCCAGCATAAAAACAATGCGTAGACCTCTATTCACGGGATAATTATATGCTCACTCTTTTCTTTTCTTCCTTCCCTTTTCGATGTTTTTGTTTCCCCTCTTTCTTTTTTTCTTATGTGTTACTACCGTAAAATAGGTTATTCATCTCCCACCCCAAATCTATCTCATCCTACCTTTCCGTTCTGTATTCGTATCTTTTAAAATTCAGGTCCGCCGTTTGCTTTGCCGCCATCTTGATCGGTGATCATAAAATCACCTCCTAGCAGAAACCCCGCGCATCTTTCACGTGAGCATATTTGAGTGGTGCTTAGCGTTACGTCCAATTTTTTTTTTTTACAACTCGGTATCACTAATAAACAAATCACTCTGTGAACGCGGACACCAACATCAAACATTGACGTGGATGATTCCATTAATCCCGAGTTTTGTTTCTCGCTATCAAAATACAAACTTCGAAAATAACATGCTCATAACTTTTGCTGCCATAAAACCAGCTTCATCACTACCTTGTACGATTCGGTACATTTCTTTTTCAAAAATTAAAGAACGACTTTTTTTTGCAGCGTGGCGTAAGCCTACCATATGGTAGGCTTGCTAGGTAAGGGAAAAAATTCCTTAAACAAATGGCTTGCTTTTTAAAGTGTCAATTACCTCCTCTCAGTTAATATTTACTACCGAGATTGAGTAGGAGGGATGAATAACCTAATTGGCCATAGTAGCACATATGGATGAATGATTAAATGAGTGAATGAATAAATCAAAGAAGGAAAGGAACGGAAGGAAAGGGAGGCAAGGGAAGGCAAGGCAATGGAAGGGAAGGGAAAACAGAGAGGAAAGGAAAGAAACGGAAGGGAAGGAACCGGAACGGACAAGAGAGGAGAAGACAGGAAAGGGAAGGAAATTAAAGGAAAGGTAAGGGGAGGAAACGAAAGGACTGGAGAGGAAAGGAAAAGACAGGAGAGAAAACGGAAGGACAGGAGAGGAAAGGCGAGGAGAGTAAAGGAAAGGAATGAATGTATGTGCATGTAACTATCACGTGAATGAAGGAGGCCCTCGGAGTTGTTTTAACTTACTTTTCGCTAACCAAACGCAGCTAGGAGCGCTGCAAAATCTCAGCCAAGTTCTGTGACTCATTTCTCGGTGGTAGGCAACCCGGCAGACGCGGGTGTATATCTGGTAGCGCGACGTTTCTTATAACGGCTTATAACACTCGCCCGGTACATTAGCAGTTTTTGATTTTACCATTCGTAAGAACCACTCCAAATAGGTGGGATTAGCGAAAAACTTGTCAACGTTGGCTTATAGCAGACACGCAATCACCAACTAAAAGCTGCCAGGCTTCGCCCGGTCGGGTCCCCCACCCCTCCAATCCCGGCTCGTGGGGACACGGCGCACAGTGGGCGAAACTCCCTCAAAATATGGCCAAAGTCCGGAAAACACATTTTTTATGAACTTTTTTTGTTTGAACGGACCGTTGAATGTTCAAAGTGTACTGTTCCAACCCCATTTCAATGAGTTAGTGACATATGCCTGCTCTACAACGGGAGGAAGTCAGTAGTTTTGCGGTAAAAAATACACTGTTATTCGTACGCGATTTGTGTAAGCCCCAATGCGTACAGCGGGAACGTTGAATCTTTCGGAATGTTTCCTTTTGGCAAAAAGGACACCACAAGCGAGTTCTCTTATGCGAATTTCGAGTTGACGATCGTATTAGTACTGTAGAAGAAGCCCCGTGAATTTGCTCAAATACCAACGTTTCTTCCACTTTTTGATATGACCTGCAAAAAATTTCTTGTGAAGCCAAGCCTTGATTTTGTAACTACACATAGTAATTTTGGTATGCTTGCAAGTGATGTATTTTTCAGCTGCTTCTACTTGCTCCCCTTTGGTTTATTCAACGACGAAATGACCAGTTTTATGTTTTGGCGTGTGGCAGATGTTATTGACTGCGTAACAATCTTAGGAATTCGGCCGATTCGCGGTACCTTTTGGTTTAAATTCATGATTTTCGTAAGGTGCATCCTTAAGCCTGTTTACCTCCAACGCAACCCTACCCCCCCCTGCCGGGCCGGCCGGACTAAGTCGGCCTAAGGCCATATAATAATACAGGTCAGATCAACAGCCC
>Ga0058701_10003440_pt1 | contig 12518 bp, 5 predicted proteins | sample AgamicOrMae_FD_97039 | JGI IMG/M metagenome (GOLD analysis project Ga0058701, IMG submission 97039) | Agave microbial communities from Guanajuato, Mexico - Or.Ma.e | ecosystem: Host-associated > Plants > Phyllosphere > Phylloplane/Leaf | place: Guanajuato, Mexico | collected 2012-06-04
AAATGAGGGGGGGGGGAGACTTAGCGCTAAAAATAAATATAGTGATAGTAGATAGAGGGGATTTATGAAACGCATCGCAAATCAAGAAGGGGTTGTTGCGGGAAGGTTGATGAAAATTTTTGTATACTTGCGGAGTAAACGTAGGCATGATTGTTTCTTAAACCTTTCATCGACACAAACCACATAACACAGAAACTGTTAAACAAGCATTTTTTCCTGCCCTACCTTTTGTGTTTTGTGCGTTAGAACGCGAAGCCAAGAGGAGAAAAATCGAAGCGAGCCACAGGACCATACTCAGTCTAAAGGTAGCCGCCTGCTGCCGATTCTCAGTTACTGATAGGCGGAGGCAGCCTGACGCTGGTAAAACTATCAGGCTTGGACTAAGCCGAGCGCAGAGATGGCGGAGTGAGGCATAATGCATCTTGCCTAACTTAGATTAACCTTACCTACTCATCCGACACGGTGGTTCATCGGGATATGGATATTTTACGAACAATTAAAATACGGTACCCGGTAATACATAATATAAAGAAATGTCAACCTTAAAAACTGAAAGTGAAGAAAGATAGTTTGTAAAACTAATTTAGCAAGGTATTAAATGTATTTCATACTCAGAAGTGCCATTGGAAAGCACTGAAAACGAATTTATACCGATCATACCCGATTTTTTTGAATAACCTATGGAAAAACTGCTTCTCATTATTCTTGTCAGGTCATTGTTAAAGTTTACTCATCTCTCTTGTTATCAGTTTAGATATTCGTAACAGCTGTCAATTTTGAATTTGAGCAACATACGTGTCCAAGTCTACAACTCTACAGTAGATCGACACTTAAAACCCGGAAAATAATAGTTTCATTCACACAGATTGGCGGTCTTCAACCGATGTAGGCCTACGGCAAAAAGTAATCCCGGTGAAGGAAAAGTATACTAAATATGAAAAGGGCTTTATCGTTATGAGAGGTCTGAAAAATATTTACAGAGAGACCAAACATAGTCTTTTCACACCAGGGGGCTATTTTTAGCGGCCCTTGCCCCCCCCCCCCTTTGAGGGGGCAAGGGGAATTTTAAAAGCGCTTACTTATTGCGGAAAAATGGCGCCATGGTTTCGTGGAAAAGGAGACCTACGTAGTTAATTGATGACCACTCGTGAGAAGATATGTTTTTATTATAAGAGCGAAAAAAAAAACGCTGCAAGGTCGACCCTGCAGGGTCTCCTAGCAAATATCCTGATTACTGCGAAATTAAATTGACCTTTGAAAACGGTTGTATCGTCGCAGAAGATCAACGTTTTCCGGTTAAATTCTACAAAAAGGCTAAATTAGGCGAAACGACGTAAGAAAAGAAAATTTATAATGGTTACTGAAAAGTTTAGGTTATGTTTCCCTTTTGCGCCAATTTAAGAGAATAATACCCCACACATCGACACTTTATATACACTGGAAGACGCACCATCACAACACGAAGTGACTTCATTACATTTCGTGGGCATGCGAGTAAGTCAATCGTTCATACATCGCATAATTACCTGCGTAGGCCACGATGTTGCCGCCCGTCGCTGTAAAAGCCGCCATATACAACTTTACGCTGGGCCGACTTAAGCAGTTAAAAAAAGAGAAAAAAAGAAGAGGAGGGGGCAGTTTTGGGAGGAAACATTCACGCAAAAATGGACGACATTCTTAAGAATCTACAAAACGCTGTTGTGTGACCGGACGCGAGAGTGACCATGTGAGCCCTGATGTGCAAAAGTATTCTGCCAACCCACTCACGTCAGAGCCACCCAATCATGGAGGAAACCATGGCCAAATACAAGAAGGGAACGCCGATGCATTCTACTTCCTCGCAATTTTTAAACACTGCAACGTAGAAATTGCATTTCAAAGGATTCTTGGATAGGAAGTGGAAGGGGATCATCCAGGAGCTACCCGTTACAGCGACCGACTTTCCTTTGAACAGAGAACTTGGAACATACGTCGAAAATGTCCGTTCAAAACACTCTTCTCCTACTGTAATCGTTAAAAGTAGAAAAAGCGCTCCGCTTCACGTCCCAATTAATAAAGTGGGAATCCAAACCGAATATCCCGGAATATTTCACCCATTGTCGACAAGCAGGCACTCCAACCACTGCGTTTTGGCAAGTTAAAGAATGGAGAGTGAAAGTTGCTTCCTATGATGAGCCGGCCGGATTGCTTGGTGTATGGCCCCAACGGGTCTTCTCCTACATTCCTTTTCGAAAGCAGAGCTAGCAAGGCACCAGACTAAGAACAATGCTCGAGTAGTGGTAGAGAAAGGACAGGTCTAGCAAAATTAGTTTGACGGAAAAAATGAAAACTGTGAAAGCGGAAGGCTAGACTCGATGTTCAGCCAAGCCTCCCTCTGAAAGTCCAACACCTTGACTCCTTGTCCCCTTGTATAAAGCTTTGTAACGTAGACCATAGATGATTGTTTTGTTCATAAAGGCCAAATGACAAAAAAAAAGAAGAAGAAGAAAGTGCGCTGACTAAGAGCTTACACGATGTGTCATTCTCTCATACTCAGGTCTCACAAGGCGCGAACTACCTTGAACTAGGTTAATCTAAGTATGGTAAAAAAATCGATAGAGTTAATGTTATGTTAAAATAGGGGAGGTTAGCTTTTGTTAGGTTTAATTACGTGAGGTTATCTTGAAATATAGTAATATGTAGTGTGAGAGAAAGAGAGGGTGGGGGTTGGGGTGTTTATCAAACACGGTCTCATCCGCGACAAGACACTATGGCCATTCTAATGGTTTATACTGTATGGTCGCAAAACAGATCACGCTTCTTCCAACGTTTTCAAATTTTTCTTATATGTCAGAAAGAAAAAAATATTAAAAACCGTCGACGAGTTTCGTCGAAGCATTTCGTGCTGAAATAGGTTTCGAACTTTTTATCCCCTACTTCGCAGCGGAGCCCCTCTCCCTCCGCTCATCCTCACCTTGCAGCTTTTCCTCCAAAACTTTGCCCCTTCTCCACCTCTGTTTTCGAAACTTCTGAGCCCCTTTCACTCTCCTCCCCTCTTCACTTCTCTCGAGTAATCGTATTGATTTCCCGAAATGCACACAGATGTGACTTATCTCCAAAACTTTCCTGTCCACTCCAATGTCAGTGGAGCAGACTTTGAAACCTCAGTCCTAATTCGAGACCCGGTGGTGACCTCAAGAAACAAATGATCTATTCTTAAAAGTGTTGGTAGTTGCAATGTTTCAGAGGAGGGAGCACGTGACGTAACAGAATACGGAAATCACTCTAAAAACCTCCGAACGTACTTTAATCTTCTTTGGGTGAATGTTAATTATTTTCTTGCGCACTTTCCTCGTCTCCAAATGAACCTCTATGAAAATCAGTGAACTTAACTCGTCTCCGAGCGACATTTTTACTAATCCTATGAGTTTCAATTGTCTTTGAGTAGACTTGAGTTACCTTCAAAAGGACGGCAATCATAATTTTGGGATTTTACTTGCATTTTATTTATGGAAGTGAAATATCAGCTTCATAATTTCAAAATGAACGCTTCATGAGACCGTGCAGTCAACTAACGCAGTTTGGGACCGAACAAGCAACTAACCGAGTTTTGCTCAAGTTTTACTAGCCTCTTTTGTGGAGGAGGTTGATGGCCCCTGCGTGGCTGTGGATAGGCAACATGCCTTTCATACGTGTACGCGTGGTTGCCTATCCACTGTTTGACAGGATTCGTAGCAGCGGTCTTGATTGATACTCAGAGGAACGGTTTTCGCCCCAATACGGTGTTCTACTTCCCTGTAACAATGCGGAGTTCAGAATTAACCTGAAGTAGACTTTGCTCCATTAGGAATTCATACTATGCAGTCACTCACAGTTGAGGTACTGGCATATGAAAAATTTCGAGAGCAAACATCGAGAAATCTGGAAACGTCAAAGTAAGTTGGTAGATAAAAACTGTCGTCAGACCACAAATATATCAATCCCTGATCCGTGCGAATTTAAATAAATCAATAATCTTGTAGTTTCACCCGTTACCTAAACAGAGTTACTGTATATTAGGAGCAAAAGAATGGTGCGACCGATTGCTTGCAGTGGAGGAAATGGGAATACCGCAATATTTCAAATGGTAAAAAATACCTAATATCATCGTGATGCGGGTGTAGACATTCACTGGTAAGAAGTCAGTTGTTGATTTGAATACCTAACGCATTTCAGTGTAGTACGCCATTCTGTATTATCCAAAAATTTGGTACCTACAAGCAATGACCGTCGTTTATGGAAAGGGGTTTTTACATCTGTCCAGTTCGAGGGACATTCAAAACTGCGTTTTCCGTCTATTGCAAGTTTTTACTTTCACGGACTGTAAGTTCTTTGGTCATCAGAGATTGTTGTTATTAGTTTTATTTGCAATTTCTGTTGACCAAAGAATTCAGAACAAAAAAAAATTAAAACACCTGTTCCGAATAGTCTTCACAGTAGACATTACTATGCTTCAGAAATGTTCTCCTGAACTAGACGGTTATTGCGTATAGGTGCCGATTTAGTACAACGTTGCGCAGATACTTTTGTGCGAAGCTAAAAATGACGAAAATATTTCTTTTATCAGTGCATTTTGAATACAGAAATCATTTCAACCTTACATTGGGAAAAACTTCAGCTAACTCTAAGCCATGCTATTTTACAACTTGGGAAAAAATATTTTTATGGTTTTTGGTTCATAGAATTTCATGAACATAAAACAAATCAGTTTTCGAACTCTCACATGTCAGTTATGATTACCACTATGGCAATGCGTGGGTAATGAATGCATTGCAATGGCCAACACGAATCGCGAAACATTTCAAAACGTATGAGGTCAAGGATACGGAAATTCGAGCTATCGATATTTTTAGTTCATTACGAAAGTCTCGCACACACCTGGATACAAAATGGCTGCTGAAGTTCGGCAGCTGTCCGCACAGTGGCAGCACTGGGCAGCGGCGGCCGCCATTTTGAAAAAGAAGGCGCGCAAAGAATCGGACCCACGGCGCGAGTCCGTGCCCGCGACTGCTCAGCCTTACCAACGGAAGTTCGAAGACTGTGGGCACTTTAGGGCTCGAGAAACAAGTATGAATAGCAGGCAGGTTACTTTTGGGGGGAGGGGTGCTTCCATGTTAAAAAGGGGAGGGGCGGCCTAGGTATGAGTCCCCACTGAGACGGAGTAAGAGAAGGGGAGATCAAAAAAAGTTCCTCAAAACTGTCATAAACTTAAAAAAGTTTTGGGGCCGGCGGGCGTTTGGCTGGGAAGGTCGAGGGCATCCCGAAGTTCCGGGTGGCGCGGTCCGAGTGTTGAGGAAGGTCGGGAGTCCAACTTACCTGTAAGAAGCAGCTTTCACTTCTACGAATGGACACTGAAGATTCAAAAGTATTTTCTCTCTTGGGTTCGACCTTTCATACAACTGAGCGAAGTGACAGCAATACTCGACCAAAGACAACTAATAATCTTCATAACATAACCCGAACTAACCTTGGCGTTCATATGTTGTTAAATCGTAAAATGTTAGTAAATGTTGAACCGAAGTAACTCAAGAGGTAGAAAATGCAACCTTTAAAAGTTTAAGTGAATCTTACATTTGTTTAGGTTAGTCAAATCCGATAGAAGATAGTCATTTTAGATTGTCCTGTAAATGTTTTGAGTTACACTTTGCCTGTCTTGAGCAGTCCTAAATCCGCTTTGGGTTCGAGAATCGACATGATTGATGATTGAGGAAATAAGATGCCATTTGGTTTTTTAGAACACACTGATGCGCCATAACACAGTGAAAGAACCCGGTGAGATCTCTCCTATGGCTAGTTATGGATCTGTGGATAGATGACCGGCATGGTACGTGTAATACACATTTTAGCTTTAAACCCAAAACAAAGGGCATTCATTCATCCTATCTTCGAAGTTATCTACTCATCAGCAAACAAGATAAACTTTCTGCTATATGCTGTTTTTGACCCATTTTTACGGTACTATGGGTGTACCGTTAACAGTGTTTAGGGTGTCGAGACTTACCCAAAAATGTTCATCTGCGCATTGGGTTTTTGCAAATAGATTGAATATACAGTGGATATTCCACCTAAAAGAGTGACAAAAAGCTGTCCGCATCACTTCATGATAACTACACGTAGAGTAGGTAATGTAATGTTTAGTCTTATTTTCATTTTTGTGCGATTTCCAAAGTCAGTTGAACCCAAAGTATGATTTTGTTCCATTATTGATTAGTCGACGAGAATTGCAATACATGATTCATTTCAATTATACGGGAAAGGGTTGTCAAAAATGAGATTTATGTTGAGTGCAAGTCACCATTCAAATAGCTTCCCGTTCTGCCTCCACATATAAAGAGTTCGTAGCAATATAAAATTGTTGCTAAAGCAAAGTTTGCAATTTTTCTTAAACCGAATCGCACCTTTGACTTTGACTGAAACTAGCCAAAACTTGTCTATCTCAACAGTAAGCTCTCTGTGACTCTGGTGTTAGCGTAACGATAATATAATTTTTTACAAAAATAAGGCCTTTTTCAGGTATGTTTAATCAAAATAAGTATTTCCTGTCACTCTAATTGACAATCTTTTATCAATTAATAACAGGTTATCAATCAGGGGCCATACGTTACAATTACTTAAATCAAGCGCCTTAGCGGTCAAATATAATTTTATGACTAATTACGATTTGTGCATGGGCTCCAAAATTCTGCGGTAGATTTACAGGATAGCCTACGGTCATGTTTCAAGCGTAATGGGTCGAGGTTTTAGTCAGATTGGTTAGTGTTGCTAAGATCAGGCTAGTGAGGCTAACTATGGCTAGGTTAAGTTTAGCTATGTCAGATTAGGTAAATTGGTATGTTGCTTTGATTATTAAAGTTGGATGTTGTAAGATTTTTTTTCTTGCTTCCCTTTTAAACGGTCTTATGATATGGCGATACATTACCCGAGGGAGGGTTATTATGGCACCTAATTTGATTGTTGGATCGAGCGGGGTTGAGTAGGTCAGGCCTCCATCCCTCCCGCGAGGTTTCAGAAGCAGCAGCCTTGGCATACTTTTGATTTTTTTCGTTTGTCTGCTGATCAGAGATTTCTGTTTCACGGTTTTTGCTCTGATCCCACTCATACCGGAGCTCGTAGGTATCGGTAAGTATTTGCTCCTCTTGGAGAGAGATTTCACTCTGTAACAGCGGTTCTAAAAGATTAACATATTCTTCGATAATATTTGTTCGCTCATAAGAAGGAGAGATTAGCTACAGTTTTAGTCCTAAAAGTAGAGTAAAAACACGAAGGGAAGAATTGCTCACTTTCGTCACCTTTGCTTTTGAAGAGACTTCAAGTAAAGCTGTCGATTTTATCGCAGTTATTTTATGTATCAAAAAAAGGGAAAAAGATAAAAAAAAAAACTTTCAGTCGAATTCGCACTTTGAATCTCGTATTAGCTCATTCATTCCACATTCAAAACGGAATAAGTTTAAGCTCCGAATGGTCGAGTTTTTGGTCTGAGCGAATGAATTCCACAGGAAGTTTTCACAGATCATGTTAGGTTAGGCTCTATTACGCGATACCTTGAGTTTCAAAGAGCGCGTAAAATCCAAGAAACGTCCTTCGAGAATAGTTCCCTTCTCTCTGGTGCAGAGGGTGAGTAGTGAGTGTTCGGGGCATATAGTCTAGCACACGTCGCTGATATCAAGTTTGGAGGTCATGTCCAGCAGGTAGTCCAAGGTACCCAGCAGGGGTCGGTGCGTCCGGGACGGATTTCCGGAGGTATCCGAAGAACGGCGGAGAAGGCCGAAGCGAGCGGGCCTACCCGGAGAGGCCGGCGCTGTGCGGCGACCAACCGCAGCCCCCGGAACGGCCTGGTGGGGGGCCCGTGGGGCGTTCCTGGGTATCGATTGGGGCGCTGGGAGGAGCCGGCGATGGGCGGGGCCGGCGGGGCCCGCGGGGCCGGTGGGGCCGTTGGTGGGGCAGTCGGCGGGGCTGTTGGTGGGGCAACCGACGCGGCGCGACGGGGCTCCGAAGGGCCAGCCTCCTCCTTCTGCACAAAGCTCCATTAAAATGCCCGGCCCTGCTGGTACATCTGCTGCCGACCGCACAAGACCAGCAAAAAGAAGGCGACGTTACGAATGGCGCCCTTCGCATTTCAGCCATTCTCGAGTAATCACTCACAAATAGGGATGATGCATGTTGGGCAAGAGCGTTTATCGCTGCCCACAAACCCAGCGGCGCGGTGCTCGCCTTATTTATTTACAGCGTCGCTCTTTATCGATCGGGTTCTTTTTAAGGGTATTGCCACGAAGACGTACCGTCCGCCACGTCAAAACGGATCAACATCTGTAACGTGTAAATGATGGCCTCGGTCCGGATTTCAGTTTTTCTTTTTTTTTTCAGATAAACTTTCTCATGTAACTCCTATGGGCACTGGCTATCCGCAAGTATAAACATAAGGTTAGTTAAGCGAGGTTACGAGCGGTTGGTTCCGTCTGGATCATTCGAGTTGATTTAGGAGGCCCGGATATGTTATTGGTTTAAATTTGGCTGAGGCTGCGTTTGGTCGATCAAGTTCTGTGAGGAGGTCAGGCAAGGTTACGGCAGTTTTCGGTGGCGCTAGTCGGTTGTAAGGTGGAGATGATTAGTTTTGGCTAAGGTAAGGTCATGTTATGCTGGATGGGTTATCCTTTGTTAGGTTTGCTCATTTAATGCCATCCTATGAGTCATTCTCGGCGCTCTACTCACTCGATGACGAAAATCTGTTCTTATTACGAAGTAGATAAAGACATACTACTCAACTCGTCGGAATGGAACAGGTTCAAGGAAAAGCCGTATAAAAAGAGCTAACGCCAGAAGAAAATCATTTTTTTAAATTAAAACATTTAAGAATTGCCTTATTCATTGACAGAAATTCTTTTATCCTATGAAAAAATGTGCAATGAATTCCAAGTTAACAGTGAATGTGTGTGTGTGAAAATAAGTAGATTGTCGAAACAAACACATGAATGCGTGTCACACGTCTCTTTAACACGTAAATAATGCTAAAATCGATTGTTTGTATTGAGATCGTTTACCAAAAAGACTTTCAGAAGCTCCGACACGACTTCGCATTGACTAACATGGCCACCGTTCGTCCTAAAGAATACAACACACAGTGAGTTTTCACAGAGATTATTTCACGGTGAAGCCAGCGAAAGATACAAATTTATTTTTAAAATGCATGCGCTTTTAAACTGTTTGTTTCATAGTCTGCAATTCTACCGCTGCCATGAGTTTAATAATAACAAAAGCTGCTCCTTAAAAAGCGTCTGATTAAAAACTGAGACGAATTATTTTCCTCTCGAACAATACTTTTGCCATTAGCGGAAATAACCAATTTTTTCAATGAAGGGAAAAAAAAAGATGTTGGAGCGTGAGTTGACCGTTTACAAGCACGAAATACAAAGTCCTTAAAGCTCTGCAAAACCTACCACCACCCTCAAAATCAACAAGTTGCATTCTCACATTTCTTGTGTTTGACACTTCGGTTCAATCTTTAATAATCTGTATTATGTACACTAAAGACATATACCGGTATACTATCGCATAGGTGAGGGTAAATTTCATGTGCTTCGCTTCGCAGGCACTTCGCTAAAATAACCATAGGTATGGCTGATGACGATCGCTTTTCAATGACAGTAACGGAGAAGTCAGCAGTATGTGTCTCAATGCAAACAAGATAAACACAACAGGTTAAAAGTCTTAGGAATTGAGACTGACCAACAACACAGCTGGACGTCGATTCCCATCATAAAAAAAAACTTTTTAAAAATGATTTTTAATCAAGTTTTATTACTTAGTTAATGATGGTTTGCACTGTTAAGGCGGTCAATAGGTCCATCCTCAGATCTCATTATTTAGTCTCCTTTCTTGGAAAAGTAAAGAGGGAAACAAATGCCGGAAACAGCGCGACGTGCTTTCCTATAACCACAGGGCGAATTATCGTTAATATTTTAAATGCCCCTCACCGTTTAAGTGTTTTTGTTGTTGTTTTTTTTGGGGTTTTTTCAATAGGTCTGGAAAAAAAATTCAGAAATCAAAATTGAAATTGCACAATTTCCCATCAATTTTTTTTAAGGAATATTGTAAAAAAAAGAAAAAAAAGAATGAAAGAAAGGAAGAGAGAGAGAGAGACAAAGAAAGAAGAACGACAGACCTATTTTTGAGGAGCCTTTGCATCAACCTAGCTGTGTACACTCCACAAACCTTTGAGTGAGATTCGCTCTTTCAAACGAAAAAACTGACCACGCCGAAGCACTGAGTGGGTGATTATTTTTCATTGAAACAAGTGAATTTCACTCCAAATCTTTAAGAGGGTCTGCGTACGAGCATGAGGTCAAGAAACTTAAGAAGCTGTTTTCTATCAAAGAAAATAAGGAAATGGGGCTCTTGTGCCTCAACCAAATAGAAATAAAACTCATAAAACGTGAAGGTTGAAAATTCATACAGTGAAAGCATGCATTCAACCTTGAGACTTTGCCCTATCAATATATATTTTTTTCTTTGTTGTGTTATTTTTTTGTTTATTTTTTTGTTAAAATTAGCCTGTCTTTTTTTAAATATGAGAAATACTTTTGTTTGCCGCCGTCTATAGACGACATGCTTTCTTTTACGCCAGCTCTTACCTCCCCCCTCCCTCTCCTCATTTACTGTACTTAAAGGCGCTTAGTGTATGGGCAGTGCCTTCAAGATTGAGGCATACTCCTTAAGTATCACAAAACGCACACTTCCGACAAGTGAGTCATTTTAGGCATACGTGCACAAATACTGACCATATAGATTCCCTGTTTTTTTAATTTAAGCCAAAACAGGCTCAGGCACCTCAGTCTAGGTCACACGAGAGTATCCCACTTATCACGAATATAATCGTTGTTGAAGACACCTCTGACTAGCGATGAAAACAATGTCTTGATTTTTGAGCAGCTGAGTTATTTTGGCAAACGAAATTTCTGCATATCTGCAAAAATCTCTTACCTAATCTCCGAACAATGGTGACACCATGTCGTCGACCTAAACGCTACGAAATTATTGCCTCCCGCCCAAGGCCCTTCATTTTGGATTTCGATCAGTGACATATCAATCAAAATTTATTATTAACCACGTTTTAATTGTAGCGACGTCACACAGTTTTAATTATCCCACGACGTGACCAATCCAAGACATTGATTGCTAAGGACTAAATCATTTCGCGAGAATAATTACTTTACAATTAGAACTTTCTCCCTGTTATTATCCTTTTAAGAATAGATGAAGGTAAAAAGACCATTCTTCACTAGCTTGACATTCTTATCAACATTTTTCCTTTCTTGAACAGTGCGGAGTAATTTACATGCCCTGAAAATCATTTCACAGATGAAACGCACTTATCCACCTATGGATACCTGTTATACCTGATAGTTTAGGTGTTTATGAGACTACCCACATTACGTTAAAATAAGTATTTTCAAAAAAAGTTTGTAGACCTTCAACCTATGTTCCTCTTTCATGCCCAAAACAAGGGCTAGTATCTAGTAAGAACAATTCACTCATTTTCCTATTTAGGCCCCACAAAAACGAATGCAAATAAACCTGCATGTTGCGCTGACAATAGTTTCCGGCGTGCTTTCGCTACAGACAAAAGCGCCTGAGGGCGGTATGTTCTTATTGGGAAACCCCCTAAGGTCAATTTACTAAAAAAAATAATCGTCTTCATTGTTGGGTCGTCTTATCTGGATAATTTTATCTAGACTAAAAACACAACTTTCGGGCCCAAGACTGATCATCGCAAAAAAAAAGTGTCTTTTTTAGTGCAAAGTTATTGTTGCATGCTACAGGGCAACCTTTTTTGTTTTGCATGCTACAGGGCAACCTTTTTTGTGTTTTTTTTATTTTTTTTAATGAGTAAGGTACTTTTTTTTCTGCTGGATCATACAACTTAAAAAATAGGCTGAGGTTTGTTTAAAAGGAAAGAAAAAGTACACTAATCGCCTGCTTACCTGCCACGGTATCATTATTCTGAAGTTGCATTTTCAACCAAATGTGTTCAACCCCGGGTCAATCCTTCTTTAATACATGGATAGAATCAACGATACATGGCAGACAACAGGTTGGGTAAGGATGAGTTGGATTATAATCATGTACCTGTTTCGCTATCGGTCGGCTCGACGCCATACTTGCATGGTAACAGGTTAAGTTAAGCAAGCTGCCCTGTGCCCCGCTCAGCTCGGCAGCAAAAAGTAGGACCCAGATGTTTAAATTCCACCATTAAAGTTTGCAGTGTAAATGTTAAAAATGGTCTGAGAGGCGCGTTAAAATAGTGCGGGAGACCTATCCAGAGGCTGTTCAGTCGATACCTAAGCTTGCCGCTATAGAGACCACCAGAGCTCCGGGGTAGAGCCCCAGCCAAGTAGCAGCAATTACTAAGTTGGGAACCCCCCCTTCCCCCCTCACCCCCTCCACCCCCTTTAGATGTTCTTACTGTTCTTCTTCTTCCTTTGCCACTTTTCGCCGGCAGAGGG
>Ga0058701_10003441_pt1 | contig 12517 bp, 2 predicted proteins | sample AgamicOrMae_FD_97039 | JGI IMG/M metagenome (GOLD analysis project Ga0058701, IMG submission 97039) | Agave microbial communities from Guanajuato, Mexico - Or.Ma.e | ecosystem: Host-associated > Plants > Phyllosphere > Phylloplane/Leaf | place: Guanajuato, Mexico | collected 2012-06-04
ATACCCCTAAAGTTTCAACTCGATCGGTTAAACCTTACGCCTGTGAGAGCTCGCGGGAAAAGCGACAGCAAGACAGACAGACGGACGGACGGACAGACAGACAGACACACAGACGGATTGTCCAAAACCACTTTTCTCGACGTTTTGGAGGTTCTACATCCCAAATCCGGTCTTATCTCGAAGTCGATTTTTTGCACGATGCCAATACTTCCATTGACATGGAAGTAAAATGCACGCTGGTAGACACTACTTCACTTTCCGGAAAAAAAATGAATAAATAAAAGTGATCTGGACACTGAAAGTTTTTTCCAAATCACACTAACCCGCTTCTCACTTTTCAAACAAAAATGATTTAAAAAAATCAATAGTAAGAAAATCGAACTCTGCGCCTGGACTAAAAAAGTTAAAAACCGTCGCTTACATTACGAACGAATTAGTATGTTACGTACTTAAAAGTACATCGGTGTCATACGTCGAGGATAGAAATTAGATATGCAATTATTTCAGTATTCTCAGAATATATTTTTTTATTCGGCAAAAGCTTCAGCTGGATTCATGACAGACCTGCCGTACCTCCATCTCCTAAAAAGGGTAAGCGGGAAGATAATCATTTTTTTTCCATATCATTTAAATTAAAGATTTTTTTAAGGGGTGGAGTTATACTGTGATTCAATAAATTTTGAATACCTTGAAATCAAAAAAAAAAAGCGGCTGAGCGAGCGCGATTGTTCATGCTTTTTTAATTTGACTGTTTTCTGAATGGGGATTAAGCAGTCCTTTTTCTTGATTTTTCCCAAAAAAGTTGCCCGATTTTTTAATTAAAAAAAAAAAGAAATTAAATTAGAAAAAATCCCCTCCCCCCTTTCCCTGATCGCTAAAAACAGCTGGAATAAACGGTGTAAGGAAGCCTGCGTACAGGCTGCCTGACCTCCCGGCATCCTCCAGTTTGCAGACATCCCTGCATGAGTGACGAGTCACATTGAGCTGCGAATTCCTCAGTTAGCTGTTGAGCCTAGTCAATCCTCCATTCGTGCCACGCACAAGCACACATCCAGACACAGAAAGGTCTGAGACGCCAACCCTTCTCCTTCTCCTTCCCCTTCCCCGACCAGCGATGTTCTTCGCGAACTTGTTAGATCGGATCTGAACAGCACGTGTCGCGGCGTGCTATGGAACGGCGTGTGGTCGCGAGAAAGAAAGAGTCACTTCTATTCAAGTACTTCTTTTACTGATTCAACAAAAGTTGATGAATTCCAAAGGGTGGTACAGTACATAAAAGTTGTAGCGAACGACTTCATTTCATTTGATAAAACATAGCGACCGTCGGTCACGGCATCGTTATACGTCGAGTCAAAATAAATATATTTATAGGGTAGCAGGCTATCTTGTTCGCAATGGCCTCTCTCTCTCTTGCAAAGGACAAATTTCAATACATGGATAAAACATTAACAAAAGGCAAAGGAACTATCTTCTTACTAAGCCATGCATCGGCTACGAACAAATATATATACATACAAAACAATATCATACGCCCCATTAAGTAAAAGAGTTTCAAAACGATTCTCGAAGAACATAAAATGAGATAAAATAGTCGGTACGGTTCGTAATGGTCCACGGTCGAGAGTTGAAGATGGCTAGGCTACTACAGGGCTGAAGAGAGGCTCAACAGAGGGCTGGCAAGGGAACAAGGTAGTTGGTGTTTAGAACATTAAGTAGTGATACTACCGCTGTCCAGTAATCCAGTACAACTACAACGTAAAAATAATTTAACTCTACGAGTCAAATCCAACAACCGCTGGGGTTGCGGTAATATTAGTAACTCACTGCTATTAATGGGTGTTTTGTACATAAATATGCTGTTCTAATCGAATCTAATCAGTGAGGCTTTCAAAGTTCATTTATTTTGGCCGGCGAAGCCAAGTATAACACGAGTGGACGCACCGTGGTGCATGCAGGCGCTTTCTTTAGTTTACTTTCACTTCAACCCAAACAAATTTACTCCTTTCCACACTAACACAGCAGATTACAAATCAATATACTCGTTCACATCGCGAAATTCAACAATACTTTTTCCAAGAGAGGCATTGCAACTGCCTACACACGGCCAACGCGACGGAGAATTACTCTAGGTACGTATGTGAACCACCCCTCCTGCTGCTGCTACCTCCGCCTCGCTGGTTGTGCGTCACAATGTAAATGCTTAGCTCAGCGAGATCCAAAATGTCCATGCTCAACACTGGCGGCCGCAGGCCGACACCGGCGTTCGTCTTAAATGCAATCACTCCTCAACGACCAAACGTCAAATACAACAGAGTACAATACATTTGAGAGTACATCGCAAACAGCGCCGCCGCGCCGGGCCGCGAGTGCTCTCACCGCCTTATCCACCATTACACACTCATTTCAGTTTCCTATTCATGTTCCTTCCTTCCTATAAGACAATGCAAATAACTTGCTTTATAGATATATGTATAACATTTCACTAGAAACTTCCAACAGGTTCACATGGGCATTTCAGTACTCACATAATGTACCTTAAATGTATGCTTGCAATTTCGCTTCATAAGGTTGACATTGCGAAAGGGCTGCTTCAACTGAAAGTAAACCAAAGGGAAATTATGTAATCATAACACTTAAATAAAAAAGGAAACGAGAAAAAAATCATACCTAAATCAAAATAGGTTTGGCACTCGAGAGTGGCGACCGCAAAGCTCTGTAACTCGGGAGTCTACTCAAAATAATAACGTAAGAAAACGTCTGTCAACCATTAAAGTTGATATAGTATTGCCGCTCGGTAGACAACGCTCAATTAGTCGTGACACTGCAATTGGAACTAATGTTTAATTAATAATTAATTTTATTACGAAGAATCGATTGAATTTTCACCGAGAAATTAACTGGTGCTGTTGACAAAGAGGTTGAAGTGCAACCTTAGTATTGGTGAACACCGATACGTGTACCTCCACAGATTTTTTTATGTTCTTACCGCATGTCGCCACCCTGCTGTGAAACCATGTCAACCACGATACAGCTAACGTCTAACGGACGGGACTCGTATGGAAACAGTTGCCACAAGCATATACCGGGTAAAAATACATCTACTCTGTGTACAAGAACAGCTCGCCGAGAAACGTTTCAAACAAAGCGACTGCCTCATTGTTCCGTAGACAATCCCCCGTTAATGAACCTCCCAAGGTACTTATTTCAGGTAATACCTCTCGAGAGTTCTACATAATCCATCGATACACTACAACTCGACTCGGAGCAAAGATACCAAGAGAGGTAACGATAACTACGAAAAAGCCGTCCGTGATGTCATTACAATGTGCGGCATTAACCCATAACAGCCCAAAGTATTTGGAGCGAAATTTAGCTTATGAGAAATTGGAAAGATTTTTTCCACTAATGTACGCAATTTTGAGCTTTGGAAATGCCTAAATTATAAAATTTTAGGTTTCCAAAGGGATGATATTTTTTAAACTGTGACAATACTGAACTGAAATGATTCCTTAAAATAAATTTTTCTGTTTCCGAACGGCATCGCTGGGCGGTAGTGGGTTAATGAACGAAGAGGAAAGCGCATTTCTGGTCAACCTCTTCATCATGACCTGCCTGGCGTAGAAGTCTCCGTGATACGAATTCATTTGCTATCTGCTGGGCAGTTATACTACCTAAAATGGGGGGTGTATTATCTACGGAACAATACAGTGATGATACTGTACATCGTGACTGACATGAGCTTCAAGGCTAAAAAAAAAAAAGGAAAGTTAAACTAAAAATAAATAGAAAAGAAAATTGAATGATCTCGTAAGCAAATTTATTCTTCCACTGGTTTCGAAATTTAACTGAGGCGGGACGAACGAATCGGGAAGACACGACACACCGGAAGTCATGCAACTGCTGGCAAACACACAAGTAGGCAAGGCTGTAGCTGTGGAGGGGGGTCGGGGCGATCGGCCGGGCCGCGGAAGGCGTCAACCACAATAGGCGGCCTTCCTCACAAATACAAATCATCATCTCGATCGGTACAACTCACCAAACATTTGTGGATTTTGCACTTCTGTATACATGTACACTACTACACAAAAAATAGCGAAACGCAGGAGTACACATGTATACAGACGCCCATTCGAAAAATATTTGTACAGTAAAAAAAATAAAAAAATAATTAAAAAAAAGAAAAAGAACAGGTCGACGGATCTACTTTACAATGCTCGGTTCTTTGCTTGTCCCATGATTTAGGCAATACGAGAAGGGGGACGTTGCGCCCCAAGCGCCCCTCTTTGGATACCAGAGCGTCAATACACACATGGGCAAGGCATGCATGTACGGACACCCACACATGCACACGCTGACATGCATGCGTGTCACAGAATTGCGTTAGTCCATCTGAGTTCCTGCCAAAGGATCTAAGCACCGCCACACATAAAAAAAGAAGTACTGTTAATTAAACATTAGACGATAAAACCACTAGGAGGTGCGTAATACACAATGGCGATCCGTACAAAAAAATCTCAAAAAAAAAAAGTGACAACAAATCAGGTGCGGGTTGCCCCGACTGATTAAACTAAACATAATAAAAAAGGAACATGGTCGCATTAAGCCCACCATAGAGTGCTGAACTTCGCTTATCGATACATAAAGATCCCTTTGGGAGTACGGATCTCCACTTGGAAATTATTGCAGTACAGTAAGTAAATAGGGGCCAGTCAAGGGTACTAGAAAGAGGGAGGGGGCCCCTTCAACAAAACGCACGCACGCACGCACGCCACCCCACTCGGCACTGGCACTCGGCTGGACGATGGGGGGGAAGGGGAAGGGGACGGAGGGGGGGAGGGGCTTGGGGAGGAGCCACAGCATTAACTCGCTCGCTCTCTCGCACGCACTCATCCTCAAGCGCACACACACCGTGCGTCAAACACTCACTTCTTCTTGTTTTTATTGGTGGCACCGCGAGGCGGGGTTACAGGCCTGCCTTGGTTCATGGCTCCATACTGTTGGAATTTACGCTTATCCGCTGGCTGCAACACACACACACATAGGTTCCGTTAACCCAATATTGACATCACAACAGGTGGAGATTCACTCGGTCATCCAATGATGCCTGCGCTATCTACGGGGACAACTGGCCAGGAACTGCGAAGCTCCTCAGTGCATACCAGGTGTACAAAATCCGCGTAAGATAATTCTCCTAAATTTAGGTTGAACGCAAAAACCTAGGTGACTACATCCTTATCTCCTTGGGCGGGTTTATTTGGCAATCTGTTTTTTACTCGTTAAGAAAGTTTGACAAATAAAAGCTTAAAAAGCAAAATTGAAGAGGGTCGTCACGGCTGTGCATAGTTACAAGTAGATTTACTAAAAAAAAAAAGGCGTCGCCACGACCAACAAGGCAAAAAATTGATTCCGCAATAAGAAAATTTCACCCGGTTAAAGTACTATAAAGAGTGAACACAGTAAGGTCTGACATTTCGTCAGAAAGCTGGCCGAGAGCGAAAAAGTGATTAAAATGACCACTTAAGTTATGATGGGACTTTTTAGTGAAAGCCGAGGAAAGCGCCACACTGTAGACCCAGGTGACCCGAAGGAAACCCTGGAATTGTGATTAATAGAAACACGTGTAGCCGTTAGCAGTTTAAATACACGTACCCGTTCCTCGAAAGGAGTTTTAACATTCTATTTTACGAATAATACGAAGACTGAAAATTTGCAAAAGAAGCAAGGTGTAGAAGAAGAAGAGAAGAAAGAAAAGGAGGTTGGTTTCAATTTTTTGGCCAAAATTTTCTTGTGGGATCTCAATGTTTTGACAGTTGGATCTCGTTGAGGGAAACTAAAAATGGCTAGAAACGATGTCTGTTGCTCACTTTGTCGATTTTCAATCGACCGGGACAGAGGTCATTTTACGGCCGGGAGGTTGGTGGGAAATGCGCAAATTTTACATTACACTTCTTAACGCGAAAAATCGACGAAATGAGCAACTGACGACGGTAAATATCATTTTTAGTTCACATTAAGTAATTCCAACCATCAAACGTAAAAAATTCGGTAAAAAAAAATCGACTAAAAATTTTCAAAAAAAAAAAAAAAAAAAAAGCAAGGGGTACCTTTGGGTTTTTTTAAAATTTTAGACAAAAATATTTTTCAAAAATTTTTTTTCAAAGATCTTTATATTTTGACAGTGGGATCTGATAGAGGGAAACTTAAAATCGTTCGAACAAATGTCTCTTGCCCGATTTGTGGATTTTTAGTCGACCGGGAGAGGAGGCATTTTGCGGCCGGGAGGTTAGTGGGAAATGCGCAAATTTTTAATTCCACTTTTACACGCGATAAATCGACGAAATGAGCAACTGACGACGGTAAACATCATTTTTAGTTCACATTAAGTAATTCCAACCATCAAACGTAAATAATTCGGTAAAAAAAATTTCCGCTGAAAATTAAAAAAAAAAAAAAAGACAAGGGCCTGCACAACGATATACAAGCGAGTCCGCATGTCTTCGTTGGAGTCGAGATCGGACTCTTCCGTGTAAACCACATTAACAGTGAAAGTTCTCTCCCTCGCCCGTTACAACCTCCCAACGTAACCAATGCCCAAAACTCTGTTATAAATGTTGGAAACAAGGAAATTTACAACGCGTCAAAATAATTTTCCCATCGATTCATCCCCCCTACCTACATTTTTCTTGTCTAAATGAAGACTCAAGGGATGACTTACCTTCAAGATTTGGAACGAACACATTAATGTTTCATCCACCGACATCATTGCACCAGCATTATCAAATTCACCACAGTAATTAGGGGCAGAAAACAAAGTCACCAACTGTCTTTTGGCGAAAAACTCATAACCATCTTCAACAACCTGGAAAAAACAAGAAGCGTAAGACTCAAGAAATAAACGAAAAAAAAAATTCTTCCGTGGTCGTGCTCACTTGATGCGCGCGGCATATCAAATCAAAGTCGTGTTTGTGCAAGAACTTCGCAACAACTTCCGCTCCAAACGTGAATGACACACCTCGGTCGTTCTCACCCCAGCCCATAGTGTCCTGTAAACAAACGGTGTTGCATCAAATCAAAAACTACAGAAGAAATCGTGTCAAAAAATCTCATCGTTACATGCCACAGTCGTTATTTACGATAGTTGTTAAAATTCACTGACACAGAAAAATTGGAATTCTTTAACGCTGATTGGAACGGCTCCAAATATTATAATTTCGTTGGCGAGTTTCGAGGTACCAATACAGTCTTGCTGGATAAGGTACATCTGAGTCAAAACTTCTTGCCTTGGTTGGTTTTCGGGTCAAATAGAGTTTACGCCTTTATCAATTCAGAGTAAAATGATCAAACCAGAAAAAGAAAAAGTGTACCGGTAACAGATTATCATAGTGCAATATTCTAAAACATAGCATTAAATTTGATGGGAGGGACTTACATCTTCCTGTTGAGCTTTTGTACTTTTCAAGAGATTATGGTTGGGAAAACTTGAACTACGTGATGACACTCACCTTGTCTGGATCTGACCACAAAAGATCACACAGCAGTCCCTGGTCAGGCACATCTGTAGGCCTCATGATCCGCCGAATCTGCTCCATGCTCTGCAGGTCAGGACTTAGCCCACCGTGACAGCAGAAAATCTTCTCATCAACAATTGCTGCAACTGGCAAGCAATTGAAGCAGTCTGTGAATGTCTTCCACAATTTGATATTATACCGCCGTTTGCCTGAAACAGAAGCACGTAATCAATACTCACTGGTCGTACACAACCCAAATATGAAGAATTCACTTAAACTTACATTCATCGTAGAAACCATATATCCTGTTGATTGATGCACATTCATGGTTGCCTCTCAGAAGGAAAAAGTTTTCTGGGTACTTGATCTTGTAAGCCAACAGAAGGCAAATTGTTTCCAGAGACTGTTTCCCTCTGTCAACATAGTCTCCAAGGAACAGGTAGTTGGATTCAGGAGGGAAGCCACCATATTCAAACAGACGGAGTAGATCATAGTACTGTCCATGGATATCTCCTACAACACACAGCAATTTAGAAGACTTTCCCTCACAAGATCACATGCATTTACAGAGCACTTTACTTACCACATATTTTGAGAGGAGCTTCAAGTTCCAAGAGAATCGGTTGGGACAGGAAGATTTCCCTTGATCTAAGACAGAGGTTGCGAATTTCTGCTTCTGTTAGCTGCACATTTTTCCCAGGACGAGAACCCCTTACTGCAAAACAACAACAGGTTACAATAATGTTTAACAAAAAACAGAATTTCTAAGAAGAGTTCATACAGCTTCTCAAGAATGAGGATGAAATGGGAGAAACTACAGAAAGAGGATTGTCCTAAACCACAAAGTGGGTAGGTGCTAATTTATTAACTTAATTTTAAAGATTTTTAAATTAGTCCCAATCTCTCTCAAAGGCAAGAGATGATTTCAAATATGTTACAAGATCATACAAGAAGACCGCTATAGGCGTCGAAGACGACGCTCATCCGTTGCCTCTGGTACATTTTTGATAATTACTTCAATGTACACAAATAGTACAAATCCCACCAATAAGACAACTTTCACTGTGTTTACAGAATAAAATCGGTAGCAGTAAGAGTAAATTAACAAGAATTTTTAAAGCCACTAAAACGTTACATGAAAAAGAGAATATAAAAAAAAACAATGACCCCTCGGTTCCTGAAACACATAAGATGCGCGAAATATGACAAGAGACCGATGTGGCAATTTAACACGAATTAGTTTCTTGTACCCAAGGTCATCGCTGTTAAGGAGTAAAGTCTAAAACGAAGGCACCCTTCAAGAAACCAGCAAAATATGCCTTAAAAGCACTAAACAAACGATAAACAACTAGAAGCCTTGCACCGTCAAAGTGCGTTTCACCTGAAAAAAACACCCTAAAAAATAATGTCACTCAATCAAAACACAGTTGTGCAGATCGAAAGGCAAGGGTTAAAAAGTATTGATAGCATACTAAGCCACAATAATACATTATGTGGGCGACCTCGACAGTGATATGGAGCAGGCTCAGATAAATAAACCGATTTCAAGGCCAAAGCGAAGTCTGACGGTGATCGTATCAGTAGCAGAAAACGCACCAAGTTCACAAAAAGCGAAGGCAAACACCTCCTCAAACAACCACTATTCGAATTGCACATAAATAACCGACGATGAAAGTCTCAAAAGAAAACTGAGGCACAATAAACACTGAAATATAGGCTAAGACACAACTTTCTTGAGTTCTTGAGGCTTGAATATTTACCTTCCAACAACCGGGAAATAATATTGTCTATGTTCGATTTATCTGTTTCGGCCATTAGAAAATAATATATGTAACTAAAAGAGGCACTTTAACCGGACCGATGTATCTTACAAAATCCAGATTCAAATAGATTAACGAGCAAATTTCGGTTTGAAGGTTTGGGGAGTATTAGGCTTCTGAAATGGCGGCCTCCACCTCAACTTTCTGACGTCATTAAAGAAATTCGTGGGCAATCATTGGCAGAGATAAAGACACGCTTTTGTGTCCTCTTTAGGTATTCATCTTAGCTCTGAAAGTAAATGTAGTTTCAAGATTTTACGGATAATCCTGCAGAGCACGTGAAAAATAAAATGCAAAACTATAGATATACGTCCCCCATAGTGAATATCTACGCATTTTTATCAGTTTCGGCATAGAGAGTTTCGGTGATACGCTTTGTCTATGACTTCCTCTCCCCTCTCAAAAAAAGCGGTATATTTAAAATGAAGGTTCGCCCAGACTTCGTGGGAGGGCAGCACCGACTGCCTGGCCGCGCAATTTTTAAACTTTACGCCATTTTTATTGTATTTTATTTATATTTGTATGTCACATATCACGATAGGATGAATTGTTTCGGCCCTCTAAAAAACTCTCTCGGTTTATGAAAAGTTTATCGTACCGTAAAATTCATCATACCGTAGATTATCTGGTTTGGTTGTAAGCTTGCTAAACGTGACTGGGGACATTAAAAAAAAAGCCTAAGGAATGAATTACGGGGTGGACTCAGCCCTTTCGATGTTACAAGGCAAGGCCGGCAAGGCTACCCTAATATGTAATGTGCTGGTAATGAGGTAACATCACGGCTAAAATTTCTACTCTTGTAAGGCATCAGTACCGGTAGATTTCCCGTTAATTCAAAACCATGAGCTTACTTGATTGTTCGAGGCTGCAAGGATTTGGTGGGCCCCGCTGCCGTGGAAATCCTTATTCACGGCTCGCGGAGACATGCGCGCTTCCTTTTTACTTCCATGTTCGTAGAACGAATGGAAGTATTGGAATACTGTCAAAAATTCGAAGTTTTGCGTTTTGTGAGAGAAGATTCCCTCTCTCTTTAACTTTGGAGCAGTTATTTGAGTAATGAAACATTAAATGACACCTTCAGCCAACAATTAAAATTAACAACGGTAAAGATAATGATAAAATCATTTAAAGAAAAGGCTGGGGTGAGGGAAGAGGCTTAAAGCTTAGAAGTCCGTGGAGAATGCCCTACTATTCCAAATTTTTACGTCCGCATATTTTTAAAATCGGCCCAGGCCCACAATGTTGACGGACGCTCGCGGAAGTTTAGCGCACATTCACAGATATTAGGGATGGAATTTCCGATTAGAACAGGCCCGGAAGTAGACTGATTACTGCTCAGCAGCAAATATCTGCTGCTATTTCTAATACTCGTGGTTTCATCAGATTGGTTTTTAGGTGCTCTAACTTTGCTAATTGATTTGTAAGCCATGGTGGAGCAACCTCCTTCACAAATCGGAGCCTGAAACGTTTCGAGAGACGTGTCAAAATAAAACTCTGACTTACCGGTATTCATAGTTGCAAGTGCATTGTTGTACGACAAGCCCTACACCCTACAGCACCCTCCGCCACAAAAAATATGTTTTTTTTCATATTAAGTGAAAATTGGCGGTTTTAAACCATTTCATATTTTTAATGAGATATATGTTTAAAATTTTGCCCATAATGGGTGTAAAAAATTATCTTTTTTTTTTCAAAAAAATTGCTTGTAAAAACGATACAAAATTCTTCCTTGAAAAGCGTAATAGAAGATTTTTAGCCTTAATTTTTTTTCACCTTAAGTAAGGAGGCCTATCGGTATAAGACCATTTTTTTATTTAGACAGGATTCTAAGAAAACGGGTACCGGTAGTAATGTGATAGGCCTCTACAACGGATACATAACAAGAATTTTTCGATGTTTAGTGTACGTAAATGAATACCTTTGTTCCTACAAACAGACGCAATAATTCTCGAAGAACAATAAAAAATGAATCTTGTTCTATTCATTAGTGCAGAGCGCTAAATACGACTGGCTTTCATAGCACAGGTAGATGGGATATACGCGAAACGAGAATTCGGAGGTTCGGATTCAAAGACTACTTCGTATCAATTACAAATCTTCGATTTGTCTAAAACAGACGAGATAACGACAAGACTTTCATCGTGAGTTCTCATGACGGTTCCTGTATGAGAAACGCTCTGAAAAAACGACAATTTTTTTAAAATAAAAAACCGGATCTTTTTTTCTTTTTTGCTCCTCTGTTGCATTGCCAAGTCATTGCCTCTAGTCTAATTTTATGAGAACGAGCGATTCGATTTATTCTGGCTAATGAAGATTGCTGTCTCTGTGTAGAAAATACTTTTTGATAGAGCAAAAGATGCTAATGTGTTTCTTGAGGTGACGTCGCGAGGGAGGGAGCGATCATCTGTATAAAAGAAGCTGTTTCGAAGAGGGCCGATTACAGAGCCACGGTACGGTGTGAGTTAACAAATAACACCACCATGAAGTTTGCGGTGAGTATCAAATCAGTTATTTTCCAACTTCTTAATTCAAGCAGCGCCTCAAGACATGTGTCGTTACAATATCGCATCTGATCTGCATTGAGATTCTTTTGTCGCTTAACGTGTATTTTTCTGTAAATTGGGTTCTTATCTATTGATAGTTGTATTACTTAGCTAAGTAAGTTATTTTGTTCTAATGTGTAATATTGTGTGTTCATTTTGTGCAGGCCCTGAGCTGCCTGTTGTTAGCAGGCATTGCTACAGCGTCACCTCTCTACCAGGTCTCTGCACCTTTCCCGACTTTGCAGTACGCACCGCCGTCGCCCTACTACCCAGTGTCACCACCAGTGTCAGCACCACCGCAGGTCGTAGTGCCATCTTACCCACTAGAGTTGCAAGCCCCGGTGCCAGCATATGGACCACCGGCGCCGCCGCCACCATCACCACCAGTCTACATTTCTGCACCTTATCGGGTCGAAGTTCCCGCGCCAGTTCCGGAATACGGCCCACCAGCACCTCCTCCTCCTCCCCCACCACCTGCGCCGATTGTAGTGCCTGCTCCATACCCATATGAAGTTCCTGCCCCAGTACCAGAGTACGGACCTCCACCTCCACCGCCGCCTCCACCACCACCTCAACCACCTGTAGATCCTGCTCCTTATCCAGTCGAAGTTCCCGCCCCAGCACCAGAATACGGACCTCCGCCACC